>OLRJ01000604.1_pt1 | contig 36598 bp, 35 predicted proteins | sample 1672741 | NCBI WGS metagenome assembly OLRJ01 (sample SAMEA3136719, study PRJEB25190) | human gut metagenome | biome: human gut; feature: human-associated habitat; material: faeces | place: Austria | collected 2013 | reverse complement strand
AAAAACTTGAAAAACGTACAAAATAAAAGAGATTTTCATTTGGCAAAAGCCATTTGAAAATCTCTTTTTTTGAAACTATTTTATTAACCTAAAAAACTTCTTTTTTCTGCGACGTCCTTTGCAATAAGGATTGTATTTTACAATTCTAATTCATCATCACGGTTACGATTTTGAACATTTTTTTTACGTTGATATTCTCGTAACTCATGGAAAAATTCTTGCTGTATTTTAGAAAAACTCTTTTTTATTTCAGACCAATTATATTTAACAAAAGTTTCAGGGAGACGTTCCTGCTCTGCCTCTTCAAAATAATTTAATCCCATACCTATATAAGAGAAATCCCTTTGCGTTCCATATTTTTCATGCAAATCAGATACAAGATCTGATACATTATAATCGATTGTATGGAGAATTTCATACAAATCAAAGAAATCTTTTTTTGCACCTCTACTTCCGATTGCTAAAGCTTTCATTGTGGCAATGTCTTCTACGGATGCCATTGATAAATTAGGAAGGTCTTCATCGTTTATATATTCATATACTGTGTCATATGGATATTCAAAAAAACTAACTTGAACTCCTTCCATCGTTACATCGCATGTTCCGCGTCCATCAACATTTAATACAGAAATCTCATTAGGGCATAATTCTTTCAATTGTGCGTATAAGGTATCTGTGTTGAATTTATGTGGAACAAAGAAATCAAAATCTACGGATTTTCTTAGCCCTAGTTGGAGAGATAAGGCTGTTCCTCCAGCCATATAATATTCTCCAATATCTACTCTATTTACAATTTTTTTAAGCAATTCGATACGGTGATCATCAAGTGTTTCCCAAAACATAATAGTTACCTCCATGCTATTCCGGGTGACATTCTGTAATAATTCATTTGTTCTTTTTTTAATCCACATTTTTTTCTAAGGTAGTTAGCGACAATGGGATGAAAATCCCTGCGTAATTTTGTAGCTTCAGTTATATCTTCAATAGAATAATTGTCTTCAACCCATGTAATGCCAGAAATACCGCCTTTATTATACAACCTGGAGATAATGTAATATTTATTTTCTTCTGTATCGAGTTTATTAAATTCTGTATCCCAAAAACAAGGTTCGAATTTCTTTGGAATTTTTAACATAATATTGGCATCCCCTTTCTCTTTATAGTATACCATTTCTTCTGAAATCCTTCAATTTTGGAGAACAAAAATATTTTTGTTAGTAAAAAAATTTTTTCGCGGAAATCGGCAAAAACGTACATTATTCCGATGAAAGTTAAATTGAGAAAATTTAAGAAATCATCAAAAACGTACATAATTCCGTGAGAAGTTAAATACTGATTTTTATTAACGTGAACTACTCGGTAATTCACGTTTCGAAAAATTCGCCTGCGAAAAAATATTTTTTGCTAAAAAAGCTACATTGTGTATAAATAATAAAATTCCATACTTATTAGAAAAGGAGGTTTTTTGATGAATACGAATAAATTTAGAACAAGACAGGAATTTGTTAAGAGGGCGACTCATCCAAAGGGAAAAGATTATATTATCGGTCTGGATGCCGGATATTCCGCAATGAAAGTGTTTCATGAAAATGGATATTTCTGCTTTCCAAGCTATGCAAGAAAACTGGAAGGCAGCCTGAGTGTTGTTGATGAGCGAGACATTCTGTATCGGGATCTTGATACAAATGAAACGTTTTTACTGGGATATACTGCTCAGGATATGATCAGCAGTATCGACACGAACGATGCCGAGGGCGAACTCTTTTCCCGTAAAAGGTATACAAATAAGAAATTCAGGATTCTTTGTTTTGCTGCGATTGCACTTGCATGTATGGACAAAAAGGATCAGCGTCCATTGGTGATTCAGACCGGGCTTCCATCCTCTTTTTTGGAGGCAGATGAGCCACAGATGGTAAATGCGTTAAGCAAACCGGCACATTTTGCTCTCAAAGTAGGAAACGGTCATTGGAGAAATTTTGATTTCAAAATTGACCGCGACCATATTTTTGCAAACATGGCACAGCCGGCCGGAGCTTTTTACTCGGTAATCATTAAAGATGATGGCAGTTATTCGGCAGACGCCAGATCTTATTTATTTGGAAATACACTTGTTATTGATATCGGATTTGGAACATTTGATTTTTATGGATTGAAGAACAGAGCTTTGGTATGTAAAGAATCAAATGATGAAATTGGGATGCGCCAGGTGTTAAAGTCAACATCAAAAAAAATATTGGATGCTTACGGGGAAGAAATCCGTGTTCCAGCACTTCAAAAATGTTTGGAGTCAGGGAAAATAACATGTATCAATGAAGAAGAAATGAAAACGGAAGAACATTCCATTTCCCCTTTGCTTGAAAAATCAAATGACGAAGTATTTCGAGCAGCGATGGAACAGGCAAAGGGAGTAACCAGTGCTTTCAGGGATTATTCCAGAATTGTTGTTGCTGGAGGAACTGGAGAAGCATGGTTTGAAAAGATCAAGGATTATCTTTCTGGAATGAAAACAATCACAGTTGTTCCAGGCAATGTAAATGATCATCTTCCATTTATTTATTCCAATGTACGTGGATATTATATGTTCCGATATATGCAGAATAAACGATAGGGGTGATCAGTTATGTCAAAAAAGCGATATACGATTCGATTATACCAAAGACATGACATGGATCTTATTACGTTTTGTGAACTTTATGAAGTAAGTTTTGCAAGAGCCGCTTATTGTGTTTTAAAGTCTTTTGTAAAAGGTGAAACATTTGTGCTTGCCATTCCGCCAAAGAAAATGAATTCTGATGATGAATTAAAGCACTTATATCATAAAAAATTGATTCTGGATACGGAAAAAGACAAAGACGTGATTGCATTACTGGAAAATGTTTTACCTGGATATAAAAATTCTTTTATAAAAAATCTGTTGCGACAATATATCCGGATGCCAGCTACGGAATTGTATATGAAATCAGAGGAAGCTTATGAAGAAATCCATCTATTGGAAAACTCCCTGAAGAAGGGAACGCGGGTAGCGAATGCAGGAAATTTAAGCAGGTGGGACAGACGAAATAAAGAAACATGGGGATTTAGCGAAGAACAGTTTGACTCTTATTTATTTGAACTCATGTTTAACATAGAGGAAAAGTCTGTAACGGAATCTGTTAAAAAGAAAAAAATGAAAAATAAGATGGGTTCAGATGATTCTAAAAGGAAATTTGAATCTGTCTCAATGGCGGAAAAAGATGATCCAGAAAAAATAATGGATAAAGAAGCGGAAACAGTAAATGAAAACCATGTTAGCATTGAAGAAGAACACGCTAACAAAGAAACGAATGCAGAATCAGAAAATTCCGATACTGTAGACGATGACGAATTAACGGATCTGTTTTCGTCGTTAATGGGAATGTAAGAAAGAGAGGACCTATTTATGTTTGATTACGATGAACAGGATTATGAAGTAGATGTGGATTTTGATGAGCTGGAGAGCTTTGATAATCCGGCACAAGAAGAAATCAATTCCGAAGATATAGAAGAAAGCGCAATAGAGGCAGTTACATCCGATTTTACTGTTTCAGAGGAAATTGTTGAACAGTTGAAAGACAAAATGAAGGATATATTAAGCATTTGCCAGATATACCGGATTCCGTGTTATATGTCATTCGTAACAAATGACAATAAGAATGGAACAGATTATACAAATGTTGTATATGGAACAAAGTGCAATAATATCCACTTGACAGATGATCAGATTGAGAAACACATTTTAATTGCAAATGGATTTGCAGCTGTTCCGAAAAGGGAGGTTTTGGAACTGGATATGGAAAAAATTGCTCCGATTGAAGCGTCGGAAGCGGAGGGGGAATAATTGTTATGGCTAGAGAAAAAAAAGTACTGGCTATATATGTAGATGATATCTGTCCGGCTGCCTGTAAGGGGAATCTTAATCCAATGGACAAAATCATTGTTTTCTCTGAGGGAAAAGACGTTCAGGAAATGGACGTTTTTGGAGATAGAGCTGTAATCTGTGACTGTAAACTTGAAGATACCGAAAAGGTAAAAAAATCAATTCAGAAACTGGCATCAGGGAAAAATGATAAGATTTATTTGATCGGACCGGTAATGGGACGGTATTATGAAGATCTGCTTCCGTTAGCAAACTATTGTGGTGGAATCGGAAAAAATGCTACATTTGGAGTATCCAGGGTTAAGGTTTACAAAAAAGATACGCAGCAATCTATGTTTGATGCAAATGAGTCTGCGGATTTTATGGTAGATGAAATCGCTGAAAGTGCAGCAGTCCAAACAGAAACAGTAGAAGAACAGAATAAGAAAGGCGTAGAAGAAAAAAAGAAAAGGAAAACGCCTGCAAGAAAAAAGCCTCCTGAAAAGGACCTGGATTCTACTTCAAGCAAAAAATCTTCAGAAAAAAAAGATGATAATAAAGCTCCTGCTATTCCAGATGTAGAAGTGAATCTGCAGAAATTAGAAGCAAGGGTATTCGGAAGTCAAAAACAGAATACAACATTTAAAAATATCACATCACCGCTGCAGGATGCAAAAGCGAAACTTTCTTTTTATATGCGAAACCGGTATAAGGATCATATCCGGCTCCAGGTGAGCATTGAATTAAGTGACCAGCAAGTATTTGATTTTTCTACACTAATATTAAAAACAGAACAGCCAGGGGAATTCCTTGAATCATGGAATGCAAGTGAACCAACGGCAAATATTAAAATGGGACTGAAAGAGTATATGTTCCTTAAAGGGGAAGCAGAGTTCTTCAATAGAATGTGCGCATTCATGTATGAGGATGATGTATGGGACTATTAAAGGAAATCAATGATACAGTTTGGAAATTTTTGTTAGATTTATTAAAGCCGTTATCTGACAATGTTGCAATTGATATCTTAGCAATCAGTATTCTATACATGATTGTAATCATGTGGATTCGAATTAAGAGGATGAAGCTGCATGTGTTCAATCTCACTGATTTTATTTTTGTAACTTCAGTTGGATATATGGTAGAGCGATTGCCAATGATCCATAAGAGGATCCACTTGGCATTGACAACCGTAACAAAGATCATCAGTTCATCCAGTATTTATTCAGACGCATTTACACATGTTACAAATATACCGGTAAGTAATACTTCTAAAGTAGCCAGATATTTATATTTTCTAAATGATCACGGTAAATTACAATATACAGAGCCAATGGATTTATACCGACATCTATTCCGTACATTGGATAAGGTAAGAAAAATACCATTACTTGGAAATGTACATGAAAAATGTTATGGAACACTTTCGGCAATGTTTATTTTTATGATTGCTATGCTCGTTTTACTATTTATGATAAATATAGCAAAATATTCTATAAAAGCAATTTTGTGGTGCTTTGTACAGGGAATATTTCTTATATTACTGACACGATGGAATAATGGAGCTGCTTTTTGTGGAATCATAATTTGGTTTGTAGAAGAAGTGATTTATTATTTTACTACAGAATTGCAAAAAAAGTAGAAAAATATCAGAAAAAGTGGGACATGAGTCCTACTTTTTTTTACCCTAGAAATTAGATATCCAAAAGGATATGCTATGCTTTATCCATAAAGATTTATTGATTTTTTATATTTTCTCCACATTACTTGGTGCATTTTGTCACTTTTTATGATAATATTCATTACTGGAATCATTACAAAAGGGGGATTGTCTATGCTTAACATTTATTTGTGTGACGACGAAACTGTTCAGTTGTCATGTTTGAAAAAACAGATCGAAAAGTATCTGGTAGACACGAAAAAAGAAGCAGTTCTGGTTTCAGCCGAAACAAATCCGGAGAAAACCCTGAAAGAAGCAAAGAGTAACCCGGATGCGCCATCCCTGTTTTTTATCGATGTGGTTCTTGATGGGTACTGTGTAGACGGGTTCTGGCTGATGCAGGAGCTGCTTAAAATAAATAATTCATTTGAATTTGTCTTTTTAACCTCACATCAGGAACTGGCATACAAGGTCTTTGATAAGGGCTTAAAGGTCGTGGATTATCTTGTGAAAAGCCCGGATTTATTTCTGGATGAGGCTTTATCTGCACCGGTATTCAATCGGTTGGAGCAGATTTTTTATAAGGTGGAGAAAAAAACAAAGGACAAGAAAAACCAGATATGCTTTGAATGCGGAAAGCGAAAAATCTATGTGGATCCAAAGGACATTGTGTATATTCAGGCACTAAAAGACCGACGACATTATTTTCAGGTCCATTGTCTGACTACGCAGTTTATTACCAGATCAACCATGGCGCAGCTTCTGGAATTGTTGGGAGATCATTTTATTGGAATCAGCAGGTCTTATATATTAGGACTGGACCATATTGCCTCTTTCCAAAAAGAAGGGAAAGAAATGGTGGTTGCTATGGACAATGGAACGAGGTGTTCATTGCCGATCAAAAGATACCAGACGTTATGTGATGTAATGGAAAAGAGAGGAGGATTCTGATGGGAGATTTATTAGTGAACTCTTTAATGTCAGCAATTTGTTTTTCAATAGCATTGTGCGGATTACTTATGCCAATCATGAAGAGAAAATACTATACAATGCTTTTTATTGCGTCATATATATATTCTTTTATTGCTTCGGCAGGCAGGGGACAAATTCTAATTATTCCAGGGGTCATAACTGCTTTTTTGATTATTTATTTCGGGGAAAGGACACATCCTATATTTAATATCTGTATATCCTGCATTGGATATATGTTTGTAGTATTTAGTAATCAGTTAACCTTGCTATTTTTTGATAAAATATTGAGAATTCCAGATACAATAATTGTTAGTGATTACTATGTAATATTTTCAGTGTTTTATATTTGTTTAGAATCAGTTCTTATTTTATTGGTAAGAATTATTTTATACAAAATAATAAGGATTCAACAATTTTTTGAAAAAGAAAATAAAGTAAAAATAGGATTAATGGCTAATTTATTTGCTTTTCTTGCTATTGTAATTGCAAATGTTGTTTTAGGCGAAAAAGTAGGATATAATCAATCTGCGCTCATTATGAACAGTGTCTTGTTCGGAATCTGTTTTATCATAAACGGTATTGTTCTTTATTACTGTATCCGTCAGATCCAGGCAGAACAACATTTAAAAGCAACTGAAGCAAAGACAATCATGACAAAAAATTATATTGATGGTCTGGAATGTATGATTGACGAATCTCGCTCTATTCGGCATGATTATAAGAATATTCTGTCTACAATGTCAGGCTATCTTCAAGAAGATGATTACACTGGATTGAAAAAGTATTTTGAAAATAATATTCGTGATTTCTGTGTTAGTGCAGATAAATCCGGAAAAATCTGGAGCGCCCTGGCAGACGTACAGCCGATGGAAGTGAAAGGTCTCCTTTACGAGAAAACACTTCGGGCCTCTTCCATGCAGGTTGATTTCCAGGTTGTGATCGAACAGGGAGTTGTGATCAGATATCCGGACATGGAAAATTTAATCCGTGTATTTGGTAATCTGCTTGATAATGCAATTGAAGCTGCGGCTGACTCGAAAGACAAGTATATTATTTTGCATATCTTAAAAAAAGAAAGCAGTGTATTTTTCATCATTTATAATACTTTCCGTGAGAAACCGGATTTAGAAAAAATCTTTGAAAAGGGATATACTACAAAAGGCGATGAACATGGAAATGGGTTATATTTTGTGAAAGAGTATCTGGAAAAGAGAGACGACATTTATCCAATCTTTAGCATTGAAAGGAATGAATTTGTACAGTCACTAGAGATTGTTGGAAAAGAATAATGTTTTGGAACCTGGTTCCAAAATATTGACGATTAGAATTAGTTAAGAGACTTCTTTTTTGGAGTCTCTTTTTGTTTTTCTTTCATATTCTTGTAAAAGATGGAGGTTTTTGTATGGAACAGAAGACAATGCCAAATCAGGCTGAATTACAGGAAGAAGTCGTACTTGGAGATCGTGATGAATTATTACTTTTCCATTTGAAAGCAGAGGAAAAAGAGTTTGTACTGGGATTATCAGATGTTCTTGAATGTCTGAAATTTGCAGAAAAGAAAGGAATCGTGCCTCCAATACCAGGTGCATGGTGGCTTACCATGTCAGAGGTTTACCCGGATTTAAGGAAAATAGCAAAAGAAATTCTTCCGAAATTGGATTGACAAGAGGATTGAAGTAATCCTCTTGTCTTTCATATTCTTGAAAAAGGAGATGGGTTTATGATTGAACGAAATATGCCAGAGCGAGCAAAATTAGATGAAATAGTAGATCTTGGGGATAATGATGATATGTTGTATTTTCACTTGAATACCTCAACGGATCAAATTACAATAGGACTATCAAGTGTTTTGGAATGCTTGAAATTTGCAGAAAGTGAGGAGTATATACCGGAACTTCCGCTACCTTGGTGGATTAACTTATATGGAATTTATCCACAATTAGAAGAGCCGATAGATACTTTGGAAGAAGATGAAGAAGTTTAAGTTACACATAGGGAAAAATCATGTATATCCTTTGACGAAAGAAATTTATGAAGATGCAACATTATTAAAGAAGCCTTATAAGCAGCAAGAAAAGAATGGAAGTACACATTATTTTGCGGTGTGCCCAGCATGTGATAATCCAATACAGATTATAGGACTCTATGCGAAGACAGATTCCACTCCAGGTATTTATGGAAGACATTATAATCGTGATACGAATATTGCGAAACACAACGAGCAAATGTATCGTTTCTGCCCATATGCAACACATAAATATACTGTAAATAAAGATTCCAAAAAACCGGAGTTAACTGAGTTTGAAAAAAATGTTTATTATACGTTGAGAGAAAATTTCGACATTGCCGTAAAAATCATCGAACAGGATACCGGTCTGTATATTACAGACAATTTGGCACGGCTTATGTTAGAAGATTTTATAAGTTGTGAAGGTCATATGTATTATTGGACGACATTATACAATATTCCATGGATGCTATTATATTTTCTTTCTGCCCGGAATTGCTATGGAATGTTGGTTAAAATCGATAGTCTGTTTTATGATCTTCTCAAAAAGCAAAAGGATGTATCACTTGTCCAGTCTTCCATGAAAGATTACTGGTGCGTTCGAAATAAAGACAATCAGTACTTAAATTTGAGTATTTCGGCTATTCATCATAAGAGAAACATCGTGAACGATACATTGGAAGAATCGATAAAGGTATGGTTTTTCAAAAACAAAGAGGATTTTGCTCCTCAAAAATTGTTCAGTATTACATTGCAAATTAACGAATATCGGTTTTTAAACTGGATTTCTTCACCCAAAGCAGAACAATACCGCATTGGGGCAAGAAACCAGAGATTGCTAGAAATTGCAAAAGAAATAATGCCGGATTTATAATCTTAGAGGTTCCGATCGCGGAGCCTCTTTTTTGATGTTTTTCGCCTGTAAAAATCTAAAGTTCTTTGTTTTTCGTATAATTCAACCATACTCAAATGAAGGAGGTTGAAGGAAAATGACTTTTCGGGACAAAAACCGTATCATTCGGGACAAATGACTTTTCAAGCATAAAAAATGTTATATAATGCGAGGTGGAACGGCATGAAGTACATTCATTTTAATGGAATTCATGCACTTTCATCCAGAATAGCCATGTTGATTCAAGAGAATGCGTATACGGAAGATGATCAGATTCTTCTTACATACGGAGTGGAAATATGGATGGAAGAAATCGTAAAGACAGGCGCTCTTTTATTGGGGGGACTTTTGATTGGACGAATCAAAGAAATTGCAGTTGCAATTTTGAGTTTCTGTTCCATGAGAAAAGTTGCAGGCGGGTATCATGCGGATTCCTCTATCAAATGCTTTATGTTTTCAAGTAGTTTTATTCTGGGATCCGCGTATGCGCCACAGATTATATCCAAATATCCAATATGGGTGTTCGGAATTATTCCGGTCTTTTATGAATTCTTTTCACCAAGCTTTATTCATGAAGAACTAAACACGTTAACTCAAAAAAGAAAATGTATGATTCTTCTTTTGATATTATTAGGAATTGCATTTATAATCCCGGCTTACTGGCAAGCAATTATTTTAACGGGAATTGTATTTGAGGGATTTACATTGCTTAAAAGAAAGGAATTAGTAAAATGTCAATTAAAGAAAAAATGAAATACACATTTAAAAAGTGTATATTAACATCAATTATTAAGGGGTCAAACAAAAGCACACCACTCCTTATTTACGAAGTTCCAAAACCAGCTAATTATGATGAACTTGTTAAACGGGTCAAGAAAAATCATCCGGAATTAGACAAGTAATGAGAAGATCGATATTCTTCCATATTTTATATTAGAAGCAAATGACTTTTTTTTCGCCCTAGAAAAATAAATGTCTTTTGAAAATTGTACAATAGATTCATCAAATGAAAACAAAAATACACGGAGGTATTATTTATGAAAAGAAAAACAGTTACAAAAATTACAACTGCAGCTGCAGCAGGGGCTATGCTCGCAACATCCGTAGCAGCACCAGTTAATATGGCTATGGCAGCCGATGCTGACAATAAGGCTACATCAGAAACACAGACTACCGGTGAGGCCAAGAACATTGATGAAGCAAAAACAAATCTGGATGCAGCAAAAGAAGCTGACAACAAAAAAGCCGCAGTTGAAAAATCTGCCAAAGAAGAAAAAGACAAGGCAGAAAAAGAAAAAGCTGACGCTGAAAAGGCAATGGAAGAAGCGCAGAAAAAAGCAGATGAAGCAGTTGCCAAGGCGGAAGCAGATTTCAAAGCTGCACAGGACCAGGCAAATAAGGAAGCAGAAGAAGCGCAGGCAAGCTACGATGCGCAGCAGGAAGCTTTAAAGAAAGCGCAGGAAAATAAGAAAGCTATGGCAGAAGCGTGGAATGTTGCTGTCGGAAAGACTGCAATTGCGCAGAAAGCATATGAAGATGCCCTGGCAAATTCAAATACCACTGCAGAAGAAGTCGCTCAGAAGAAACAGGCTATGGATGATGCAACCGCTGATCTGGAAGCAAAGAAAACTGCTGTAAATGATGCGCAGGCAAAACTGGACGAATTAAATGGACAGTCAGAAACTGCTCAGGAAGCAATCAAACAGGCTGAAGCAGATCTGGAGTCAGCTACTACTGCAAAAGCAGATGCAGAAGCAAAACTGTCTGATGCCCAGAGTGCATACAATGCAGCGAAAGAAGCTTATGATGCAGCGGTAGCAGATGCTACAAACGGAACACCGGAATACAATACCGCACTTGCAAATGTAGAAAGCGCAAAGAATGCCCTTTCAGCAGCAGAAGCGGATCAGGCGGCAAAACAGGATGCTTTAACCGCAGCACAGACAGCTCTGGAGTCAGCAAAACAGGAACAGGCAAATGCGACAGATGAAGTTGCAGCAAGTGAAGCAGAAGTTAAAATTGCAGCAGCCGAAACTGCAGTTGCAGAAGCACAGGATGCCCTTGCGGAAGCAAATAATGTCGTTGCTGAAAAGCAGGCGAATGTGGATGCAGCACAGAATGAGCTGAATGCAGCACAGGAAGTAAAGAACCAGAAAGATGCGGTTGTGGCAGAAAAACAGACTGCATTAAATACAGCAGATGCAGATGTGAAAACAGCACAGGATGCAATCAACAATTCGCAGGCTCTGATCGACAAAGCAACAGCAGACAAGAAAACAGCGCAGGATTCTCTTGATCAGGCAAATACCGATCTGGCAACAGCGAAAAAAGCAAAAGAAGATGCAGATAATGCGCTGGCAGAATCAAAATCTAAGCTTAATGACGCTCAGAAGAAAGTAACAGATGCACAGGAAGCTTATGATAAAGCACTTGAGAATGAAAATAAAGCGAAAGAACAGATTGCAAAAGGATCGATTGGATTTTTTGAAGCAATTGGTGATACAGAGGCTGTAAAAGCTTTTGAAGATGGACGCTACGCCAGCATTATTGGCAGTACAAATATTGGCGCAAAGGGTGATGCAACTTCCCTCGCAAATATGAAGGAATCTTTGGATTGGATTAAGGAATATAATCGTATTCGTACTGAAGTGCAGAAAGTTGATCCAGTTGATCCGAATGTACCACTTGAAGCAGATACTGTAACAAGCAGAGCGATGGCAATTGCACAGATTCAGGCAAATGCAGCAAGATACAAAGTCGCTCATACAGGAACAACCCCTTACGCGGAAAACCTTGCATGGGGTTACGATGGATGGAATCCGTATAATGGATGGTATGATTCAGAAAAGAAAATTTTTGAAAAACTTGTAGCAGAAGCAGGTGGAGATCCGGGAAATGTTAATCTTGGAGATAATTCTATCGGCCACTATATCAATATGTGCGGTGGTGGAAAGGGTTCAACCGGTTTTGCGGTTAATAGTAATACTGATGGATTATATCCAAAAACATTTGCACAGGAATTTGGATCATATACAGGCGATAAGCAGTATTCGCTTGAAGAATATATTGCTTTATTTGATGCATACTATAATCAGTATGTAAATGCTCCGCAGGTAACAGCAGAAGCAAAAGCAGCACTTGATGCAGCAAAAGCGGAACTTACAGCAGCACAGAACACTGTTGATGAAAAAACAAAAGCAACAGATAAAGCGGCAACGACTCTTACTGAAATGGAAACTGCTCAGAAAAAAGCTTCTGATCAGTTAACAAAAGCAGAGGAAGATTACAATAAGGCAACTGCTGATACCTCGACTAAACAGGACAATTTAGAAAAAGCACTTGCAGCACAGGAATCAGCACGTAAAGCGTTAGAAACCGCTAAATCTGATGCAGAAACAGCACAGAAAAATGTGTCATTAAAGAAAGAAGCCGTCGATGCTACAACCACAGAATGGAATTCAGCTAAAGAGACTGCATCTAAGAAAGAAGCTTCTCTTGATGCAGCAAAAACAGCTTATAAAAATCTTACTGGAAAAGATGCCGTAACTGATACTGAAACTGCAAAACAGCATACAGCATCTGCTGCAAAACGACTGAAAGTTGCAAATACAAGAAAAGATTCTGCAGATCAGGGTGTTACAGGTGCAGAAAAAACAGTATCTTCTGCTGAAAAAGTTCTGAAAGACGCGAAGGGTGTAACCGAGACAAAGAAAGCTGATTTAACAGCAGCAGAAAAGGTCCGTGATGATATTGAAGCAAAACTGGATGTAGTTGTTTCTGAAAAACGCAAAGCAAAAGAATCAGCAGAAAAGGCTTTAACTGACGCAAAGAATGTTTCAGAAGAAAAGAATGCAGCGTTTGATACAGCAACAAAGGCTCTCCAGGAAAAGAAAGACGCATCATCTGTGATAGATTTCAAGATTGATGAAGCAAAGAGAGATCTTACCGGAAAAACAGTTGCAATGGATGCATCATCAAAGACTTACGAATCAACAAAAGCCGATTACGAAAAATTTGCAGAGGAATACGCATCTGTTCTTAAAGCAGAAAACAATTACAACGATGCGGTCCAGGCAGAAGCAGAAGCAAAAGCTGCTGCAGATCAGGCAGAAGCAGATGCAAAGACAGCAGAAGAAACTGTGGAAAAAGGATTTAAGCTTTTACGTGCAGCATTAGATAAGAAAGATCGCGCTTCTAAGCTTTCCCTTAAAGATGCAATGGAAAATGCTATTGAAGATGAAGATTTTGTTTATCTGAATGCATCTGTTGTAAATATCAAGGATACTGCTGAAAAGCTGGTAGAAGCAAAGAAAGTTGCTGCTGAAAAAGTAGAACTTTACAATGCTGCGATGGAAGTATATACTTCTGCAAAAGCAGAACGAGAAAAAACATCCATCAACCTTGCATATGCACAGGCTACATATGATAAGTTCGTAGCTCAGAAAGAAGCAGAAGCAAAGAAAGAAGCAGAAAAGAAAGCAGCTGCAAATGAGCAGGTTGTAAAAACGGCAACTGCCACAACTGGAGAAGATAAAAAATCTGACACAGTTAAAACCGGAGATCCGGCACAGGCAGGAATGCTTGCTACCACAATGCTTGGTGGATTTGCTGGTATTGCAGCAAGTCTTAAGATGAAGTTCCGTAAAAAAGAAGATTAGATTTTAATATCAGAGGAGTTGTTTAAATCAACTCCTCTGCTGTAATTAAGGAGAAAAATATGTATCATTCAAGAAAAACACAAGTCAATAATATAATTCAGAAATTAGAAAATTGCAAAACTGAAATTGAATATGTTGCAAGGAAAAGTGAAATCAATATCGATTGTCCCTCCGATAAAGAGAAGTTGAGTGAAATTGCGAATGACATTGGAAACACAATAAAGAAGTTAAGCGATTTTGTGAGTTGAAAATCAGCCACCGCACGATCCTAAGTGAATACTCAGGGACTTGCTCATGGGTTCAATCAGTATTACACTCAGATACTTTTTGGAACCAGGTTCCAAAATTCTTACCAAAAGATGATAAAAGGCGAGGGACAATTTCCTTGCCTTTTTGCTATTTTTGATAATTTCCTTTTTACCTTTTGCTTTTTCATCACTCACAATATTCCATATTATAATTGTCGAACCGGAAGATTTCCATTGTGAATTCATTTCACAAATTATCATGATGAGAAAGGAGAAGTAATGAAGAAGAATAAGATTGGAAAAATCTTCCGAAAAATATCTGCTTTTGTATTGGCTTGTGGAATGGTAGTGACATCCGTTGGAACAGGAACGATATCATCGTATGCAGCCGATTCAACAGACAAAGTGTGCACTATTGAATTAGCATCAAATGAAAATGGTAAAATGTTTTCGCCTACTGGGGAAACTGATTCAGAGAATGGAACAATCGTATCCTACAAAGCGGGCGAAACGGCAAAGATCCAGGTTGTGCCAGATGATGGATATTTTCTGAAAAATATTTCTTTTAAGTCTGACAATGATACAAAAGTAAAACCTACAGTTGCAGGAACGGAATATTCGTTTGATACAACAGATCTTAATAAAGTAACCGTAAAAGCCACATTTGCAGCCGATTCAGAAAAGAAGCTCATTAAATCATTTAGTGAGCTGGAAGGGCAAAATGCTACAGTTGATAAAAGTACGCTGGCGGAGGCGATTGCTCATTGTCCAAAAACCGTTGAGGTTACACTTGGTGATCTGACAAAAGAATGGATTGAAGTTTCATGGTCATGTGAGGATGATTACGAAAATACAGATTATGATACTTATGCTTTTAAGACAGTTATCGATGAAACCAAGTATGAACTTGCTGACAATCTGATGGACTGGGACATCCCGTATTTCGATATCAATATTGCGTCTGAGATAGATACAGACGAAGTAAATGACGAGAGATATTGGCTTAATGAAAACCCATATGGGACTACAACAATCGATCAGTTTTTAGGTGCTAAAAATATTACAAGTTATCTGGAGAGTCATCGTTATGATAATTATTTCCTCGGTACACCATACAACAGCAGTAGTCTTGCAAGAAATGACTGTATGAGTCCGAACGGGGATCACCCAGGCAGGGCAGCCAGCATGAACTGTACGGGCTTTGTGGCATACGTATTTGAAAAATGTGGTGCGAACCTGAATAAAATCGGATCATACAGACCAGATGGCGGATATTGCAACGCATCCAACTGGCTTATTACAGCAGATAAGAACAAACTAAAATCGTATTTCTTTGCGAGTATTAGTGATGCGTTAAACAGTGGAAAGTTAAAAAAAGGTGATATTGTTTATTTCGAACCGCGTCAGTGGAATCCTGGTGACGACTGTCATATCGGATTTTTCTGGGGAGACAATTCTCACGACAATAAATACTGGAGTTCTCTTTCTGCAGGACATACTTACAATATCTTTGCTGGAACTAATCCTGGAAATCAGATTTCTGAGTTAGCTCCAAAAACACCTGGAAGTTATGTATATGTTTTCCCGACACAAGTATCACAAAACGGAAAACTCAAAATTCACAAATGGTCATCTGATTCATCTTTGACTAATGGAAACAACAATTATTCTCTGGAGGGTGCTGAATATACAATTTACAGTGATTCAAATTGCACGAAATCTATACAGACCTTAAGAGTTGGATCTGACGGATTCACAGATGCATCCAAAGATTTAACACCTGGCACTTACTGGGTAAAAGAGACAAAAGCAGCAAACAAAGGATATCAGATCGATACAAAAGCGCATTCTGTTAAAGTAGTAGCTGGTACTACAGCAAATAGTCCATCATGGCTTGATGTGTATGAAGCTCCAAAGACAACGAAAATTCTTCTGACGAAGAGTTCAGCTATGACAGAAATTACACAAGATAATCCAAACTATGATTTGTCTGGCGCGGTATATAGAGTATATACTGATAAAGCTTGTACAAAATGGACCGGAAAATCAATTACCACGGACAAAAACGGAAATGGGAAATTAGAAAATCTTGCTTTAAACGAATATTGGGTTAAAGAGTACTCGAATCCACAGGGATATCAGCTTGATCAGGCTGTGTATCATGTAGATGGAAGAGATCAGTGGGGTGTAAATATCATTTCCGTTAATTTGACTGTTGAGGAAAATCCATTTACTCCAGAACAGTTCGAGTCTACAATTGCTATTCAGAAGGTGGATTCTGAAACTGGAAAGCCTGTAGCGGTTGATAACGGATCGTTAGCAAATGCACAATTCGAAGTAAAATACTATCGTAAGCAAATGAGTACAAATCCAGCAGATTCTGGAGAAACACCAAAACGTACATGGATTCTAAAAACTGATGAAAATGGTCAGATTTATTTTAAAGATTCGTACAAAGTATCTGGTGATAATTTCTATTATACAAAAGATGGTAAAGTTACAATTCCATTGGGAACAATAACATATGAAGAGATTAAGAGTCCAAACGGATATCTTGTTAATTCAGAAGTAATTACAGTCCAAATTAAACAGGATAGTGATAATAATGCTGCACCTGTTTATGTGACACCAACACAGAAAGAAAAAGCTCTTACGCTTACACTTGTGAAAACACAGGCTGGAACTGATAAAGTAATCGAAGGAGCTGTATTTGAACATACTCTTCCAGATGGAACAAAAGAACAGTTCACTACAGATGCAGATGGAAAGATTGAGTTCCAGGGACTTCAGTGGGGAGATCATACCATCAAAGAAATCTCTGTACCGGATGGATATTCGGTAAACAAGAATCCGATTACGTTTACAGTAGCTGAAGATAATACAGTAACAATTACATCCAAGGCAACTGAGACTGACACAAATGGTGATATCAAACTGACAGTAGGAGATGATGGAAATATCTCAGCTGCATTTGATGAAAAACTTGCTCCATTTGATCTGCATATCAATAAGATCAATAACCATAATAAAGTTCTTGAAGGAGCAGAGTTTACAGTTTATTCTGATGCCGATTGTAAAACAGAAGTCACAAAAGGTAAAACAGATGATAATGGAGACCTTACTTTTAAGGATTTAATTCCGGAAAAAGATTATTATCTGAAAGAAACAAAAGCACCACAAGGATATCGCATTCCAGTAAACACAGATGGAAGCGACATTGTATATAAAGTAAGAGTTGAATCTGTTCCGGTTGATGGAACATTCAATTTCTTCGTAAATGAGAAAGTTTACACAACTGATTCGACAGGACAGTTTACCGTTACTGGTACAAAAGCTGATCGAATCGTTAATATGATCATCACAAACGAGACAACACAGAAACTGCCGAATACCGGTTCGAACAAAATGCTCATTATCATGATGATGGGAATGATTCTGGCAGGAACTGGAATTGTTTGTGCAAAAAAAAGAAAAAGAGATCTGTAAGCTTTGAATAAGCCCCGGACGTTGCGCTCCGGGGCTTTTCATATGTAAAAAGGTACATTTTTGGAACCTGGTTCCAAAAACGTATCACTTTGTTGTAAATAAAATGCATGATGAGTTCCATATTGCATTCGACACTTCAATACAGGAGGAAAACAATATGCTATTCACATTAGTACGCAAATTTTATCATTTTCGGTTGGCGCATTCCAAAAATACCACGACTTGGTATTATCCCGATGGATCCCCGTTCACTTTCACAGGAAGGGTTGTGGAACATCGTGGTCGCAAAATGATCAAGCCTTAAGATTTAAGACAGCTTTATGCTGTCTTTTTTCTTTACTATATTTAAAATTCCATATTGTTTTTGTGAACGTAATATGATTTTTCTTCGGGTAATACAAAATATCATATTACCATTGTAACAAAATGACAACAGGTAAAAAGAAAGGAAATGGAAAAATGAAAAAGAAAATTTCTAAGGTAATCAATGGTTTCATGGTTGCAGCTGCATCTGTAACGACTGTAGGCGGTGTCCTGACCACCGTTCCTGTTCAGGCAGCAGAACCAACAAATCAGTCCCGTAATTCAGGTGACTACATGGTTAACAAAGGGGTTGTTGATTTTGGTGAAGGAACCGCCAATATCACAATCAAAGGAAATGCGGGACAGTCTCTGGTAGGAAAGAGATTTGAAGTATTCCAGCTTTTTAATGCTGAAAATGCAAAAGGTGGCGAGTCTATCAACTACACATTTAAAGACAAATATGCAACTGCACTTAAAACAGTAGTCGCTTCTGCCCTTAACAAGAGAGATGGGTCTTCTCTTAAACCAACTGATGTAACTGAGTATATGGTCATTGATTATATCCAGACTTTGAATCATGACCAGGTGGAAGGCGCGCAGGCCGCACAGGAGCTGGAAGGAAGATACAGCGCATTCCGTTATTTCGTGGAAAATGTTCGTACTGAGATCAAGAAAGAGGGATTAAGTGGCGATTATGTCTATGTGCAAGGAACAGCAGCAGATAATTCGGTCACTTTACAGGGACTGCAGTATGGTTACTACATCGTAGATGAAGTGTCTGAGCATGATGAAGATGACAGTGATTATTTTGCATCTTCCCTTTGCATGGTAGATACAGCAAATCCAACAGCTTCTATCAATATCAAATCTGATTATCCGTCAATCATCAAGAAGATCAAAGAAGATGACAATCAGGATACAATCGGAAATAAAGGATGGAATGATGTTGCAGACTATGAAATCGGACAGACAGTTCCGTATAAATATGAGTCTACTATCTGCGATATGAATGGCTACAGCAGCTATTATTATGCATGGCATGATAAGATGGATAAAGCTCTTACATTCCACAACAACAAAAAAGAAATCAGCATTGTGATTTCAAAAGGCGATAAGAGTTACACTGTAAAAGACAGTGAATACAATGTGATCACAAGCGGTGACAGTCTTGAAGAGGGCGATACCTTTAAGATTGAGATCAAGGATATCAAGTCTATTATTGATAAAAATTTCAATAACATGGACAAAAATAGACAAAATGATTACAGCGATATGAAAGTAACATTAAATTACAACGCAACTCTGAATGAAAATGCAGCAGATGCGACAGGACGTCCAGGATTTGAAAATGATGTCCGGCTTGAATTTTCAAACGATGCAGATTCGGACGGATCTGGAAAGACAGGACATACCCCATGGGATACTGTTGTATGTTTCACATATAAACTCCGTGGACTGAAAACCAACAATCATGATAAGGTCCTGAGTGATGCAAAATTCCGCCTTTACAGTGATGCGGATTGCACAAAAGAGGTATATGTAAAAGCAAAAACTACAGCTGATACAGAAACAGATACAAAAGTCGGTGCCAATGGATATGTTGTAATTAACAGAGATTCCGCAGGTGGAACAGATCATGACGGTGGAAAAGCACCGGCAGAAGCGGTTGAAATGGTGTCTGACGAAAAAGGTAACTTCACCATTTACGGTCTCGATTCCGGAACATATTATCTGAAAGAAACAGATTCACCGGCAGGATACAGAGAGCTTCAGGATCCAATTGTTTTAAGTGTAAAAGCAACAATGACAGATGATCGTAACAACTACGTCAAGGGCGAGGGAGCTACAGATAAAACTCTCCAGAAACTGGAAGCAACAGCACATATGAAGGAGTTCCTGAACGGGGCGTACAAGGAAGACGATACTGTACTTAACACAGATGTCAGCAAGGGATCTATGGATATTATTGTTGTGAATACAGTAGGAACAAAACTTCCGATTACCGGTTCTTCTGCAATGCTGATTATGCTCGGAGCAGGTGTTGTTCTTGTAAGTGGCGGTGTAGTCATGAACAAGAAAAAGAAAAATCCAGCAGAGTAATTTGAAAGGATAAGAAAGGGCTCGTAATGAGCCCTTTCTACATATTATCATATGGGAAGAAAGATATTTTCAAAAATAATCATTATTGCGGGAATTTTATTACTTTGTTATCCCGTTATTAGCAGTATGATGTCAAGACAGCAATTAAAAAATACAATTTCATCTTACAAAAGTTCTGTATCGCAGGAATCAAAAAATGATTTGGAAAGTGAACTTGAAAAAGCACAAAAATATAATAGTATGTTGTTCCAGGCAAGTGGTGCTATTATTGAAGATCTTGATTCCAGTATTTTAAGCGATAAGAGCTACGATTCACTGTTGTCACAAGGAGATAGCGGTATTATGGGGAGTATTGAAATACCGAAAATAGATGTTGATCTGCCGATTTATCATGGCACTTCTGACGAAGTACTGTCGAATGGAGTTGGACATCAGCAAGGTACATCTTTACCAGTTGGAGGAGACAATACACATTGCGTATTAACAGGACATCGAGGATTACCAGGCTCAAAACTCTTTACACGCCTTGATGAAATGGAAAAAGACGATTTGTTTTATATTAGTGTATGTGGAAAAATCTTAGCTTATCAAGTCTATGATATACAGGTTGTGGATCCGGATAATACAGACGTTATGAAGATCTTACCGGATGAAGACACGGTATCACTTGTAACGTGTACACCGTATGGTTTAAATACACATCGGTTAGTTGTTACAGGAAAAAGAGTGCCTTACAAAAAAGCACAGTATAAATCAATTGAACAAAATATCCCATCTATTCGGGAGATTATCTTTACAGCGTTACCAATTGTTCTTATCGTGATTTTATTGATTTGGAAAATTAAAGATTGGAGGAGAAAAGCATTATGAAAAAAATGAAGAAAAAAATTGCAACAATGGCTATGGCTTCAACAATGATTTTATCGTTTGCAATGCCTGTATGCGCAGCTGATCTTACAGGACAGCATACAGAAGCAACAGATAATACCCAACAGGCAGGAGCAGATAATAGTTCAAATGTAAATTCAGGATTGATTGTTGATGATGAAGGGTCAAAAGGGGATAACTCCCTGCTCGATTCCGACAAATTAAATGAAGTAAAAGCAAAAACAGGTAGTATCAGTGTAAAATTAACAGACGGAAAATCCGGCACTTCTAAAGAAAATGTCGAGATGTCCTGCTTAAAAGTTGCAACAATTAAAGGCGGGGAATATGTCCTGGATGAGGCATATAAGTCTTTGAATATTGACCTTAATTCAATACAGAATGCAACAGATCTGGAAAAAGCAGCAACCGCATTAGCAGAAAAATCCGGCAACGGAACTCTGATGAAATCTGACGCAAGCGGAGCAGTATCATTTGATGATCTTGAAGTAGGAGTTTATCTATTAAAAGCCACCAAAACGTCTTCTTATGATGATGTTACACCGTCCCTAATCGCAATCCCAACATGGGATGAAAGTAAGGGAGAAATGACTTATGATGTAAATGTCACTCCGAAGCACACACCAAAACCAGATTCAACTAAAACAACAAAAACAGCACCACAGACGAATGTGAATAGTCCAGTTGGATTATATCTTGGTGGAGCGGCTATCGTAGCTGCTACATTAGCCGGTGTGAATGTGGTTTCAAAAAAATCAAAGAAAAAATCAGAATAGGTGCATTTTTTGGAACCTGGTTCCAAAAATGGTACAAAAAGGAAGAGCCTGACAAGCAGACTCTTCTTTTTTGATCGTTAAAAAGCTCTTTTGCAAGGACTTTTATATTTTTTGCTATGTGGAGCTTTTGAAGGCATTGTAAGTGCATCTTCCAATGTCCAGCCTGAATCCATACGACGTTGGAATTCAAACTTATTAATGTTGTATGCACGGCACATGACAGACAGATACTTAAAAGTATTACCTTTGTGATCTTCGAATGTATAGTTGCCAGGATCTTTTTCCAATGCATAACACATCGGCCAACCATCCCATGTCCTGGATTTGAAAAGATCCGCTGAAATACCATAAGCATGACACATTGCCTTTTTGGAAGGATATTCGTTACCCTTGTGGTCAGTCCAAACGTATTTCGGACCTGGATTCACTCTTTTGTGAATGTCGTGTAGCACCGGGTTTGAATCTTCTGATGATCCGGTGTGCTCTGAAGCGTATTTGTAATTTCGATTATCCCGTAAGATTGCATCTTCTTTTGTGCTAATTCTCGGATTATCTCTGTAGTTAGGCCCTACTGGTGTAAGAAGAGCCTGTTCCAGATTCCAATGTTTGCTTCTGATTCTGCTATTGAATGTTCCCGGATTAATATTATAAGCTGCACACATTGCCTCTACATCTTCATAGACTTTCCCTTCGTGATCAAATACCATAATTATTTCCTCCTGTTTTCCTTCTTTTGATTTCGCTTAAAATTTGGAATACCGTGAGAAAAGAAATTTATAAAAAAATCAGGACGATTAAACGTCCCGATTTGTAGATGATGTTTGAAAAATTACTGCATGTTTTCTGTTTCGATGTATTCCATTACCGCACGATGGCAAATCTCAATTGTTTCTGGAATTTCCTGTTTCCATTCCTCAATCCGAGCTTCTCGTTCAGCAATATCTTCCAGACCAAAGATAGGCATACCCGAAAGCGTTGCGGACAACAGAAGAGTATCTGTTATGAAACTGTCCAGAGCCATATCTACGGTTTCGGTATTGACAGGAAATTGATCAAATGCAATCATCTGTGCTGTTTTCGATGAAAGAAACAGAAATGCGATTTCCCCACCAGTAGGAATCGCAAAATGAAGATTCTTACAATCTGCATCAAGAGCGTATTTCTTTGTGATTGATTTTAATCCCATAGTTTATATCCTCCTTATTTTGCATATGGTTTTAAAATATTGTAAGCAGTAGTAATCTTTTTAACGAATTCATCATCTGATTCGCCTGCATCTGGATGATATACCTTTAACAAACGATGATACTGTTTTTTTAAGTCAGAACCAGTAAATCCTTCTTCCAGCATGAACATTGCCCGTGCCTGTTCATATTTAGATAAATTTTGATGAGAAGCATTTGTAGAATTCTGTGTGCCGGAATTTGTATTTTCTGTTTTTGCACGATAGAATCCTTCGGAATAGGCTCGTTTATATGCTTCCTGGTAAATATCCTGTTCCCGCTGCCTTTGTGCAGCTTCCTGTTCAATTTTTTGCTGATTTTCTGCTGATTTCTTCAATCTTTTTACATATTCATCATAATCGGATTTGCTTTCGCGTTCTTCCTTTTTCTGTAACCATTCAGCATATTGCAATGGTTCCATTCTTAATGGAGCACATACTTCATATAACATGGAACCCGGAATACACACAAACACGATTCCTGCTATAATGATTCCCTGAGCCAGAACAATTGCTCCGCCAACTATACACCATCCAATAATATAAAGTGGAATTCCAATGAAAAAATAAGATGCCGTTATTTTTTCTCCTTTCATATTATAGATAAATGCCCATACAAATACCCCCATTACCAGGATCATTGAGATCTCAATAAACTTTTTTTTGCCATAAAAGTTGGCAGCTTTATCAAGAAAGTAGAATGGTGCGCCAATGATTGTTCCAATCCATCCTATTACCTTTTTGAATTGTTTCATTATTTTTCCCTCATTTCTTTTGTTTTTTAAAGTATAGCATCATTTGTTAAAGAAGATTTTTTTAGGGCGCAATACACCCACCTGCATCATACCATAAATAAATTCTAATGTCGTTCGTTTGTCCCTAATGATGGAATTTTTGTCCCGAAAGATAAATGGGATAAATTTTATATATTCTTTCATATTCCTTATAGAGCGAAAAACACTCTATAAAAGAGAAGAAAGGAGAGAGTCAAATGCAGACATTATCTTTAAAAAGAAACGAAAAACAGCTTCTTTTTGCAATCGCATTTACTGTATTAGCAGGCGCACTTCTTATCTGTCCTACTTTTGCGGCAGTACAAGGAACAGATAACGTAAAAGATATCTTGAACTCTATGATCGATATTGTTGGACTGGTATTCAGTGCAGTCGGTGTTATCCTTGCTGTATATAGTGTTGGACAGCTTGTCCTTGCATTCAAAAATGAAGATGCGGATAGCAAATCAAGAGCATCAACCATGCTGGTTGTAGCCATTGTACTTGTGGCATTCCCTTCTATTGTAAAAGGACTGAATCTCGTAGACAAAATCGGATAAATATACCGATAACCGAAGACCTGCGTAGGATTCCTGCGTGGGTCTTTTCTTTCACGGAAGGGAGGATTTGTTAAATGGCAAAGATGATTTATGACACTTTAAAACTGTTAATGAGTGGAAGTGTCACAAATGATGTAGCAAATTTTATTAAATCAGTTATAAATGCACTTCAAACCCTTATGTCAGATGATCAGGTTGCCGTATTACTTGGTGTATTTACTGGAATAGCTGGTTCACTTATGACAATTTATTTGTTTATGGATCTATTAGATAAAGCATCAAAAGATATGGTTACATTAGAGAAACTGATTACAACTTTTATTAAATGGTTTGTTGCAATGGTTATCTTAATTTATTTACAAGATCTTTTGGTTGCCATGTTTAAAGTGGCAATGGGAATGTACTCCATGCTCGCAAACAGTTCGGTTAAATCTACACAGCAAATGGGTATCCAATATTTTCCAGGTGTAAATCCAGATCCTAGTAAATGGCCTGCTTACAATGTAGTAAAAGAATCTTTTGAGGGTGCTGGATACAAAAACAGTGCCTCTGCTGTAGCAAAGAAGATCAGCGTATTTATTGGTGCGCTCATTCCTATGGCGGCTATGTATATTGGAAAAATTGCAGCATTCCTGATGGCTGCAGGTAATGCTGTCATTGTTGTTGTAAGAACAATTTTCGCGCCTGTCGGTATTGTTCAGATGTTCGATGAAGGGCAACGGTCAGCTGGCGTGCGTTATTTAAAGAAATTTTTTGCAGAAGCGTTAACATTCGCTGTTATTCTTGGAATCTTGTTTGCAGCCAGCAAATTACAATCTGCTCTGATGGTGAATATTTTATCTGGAAAGCCGTTTGAAGGTAAGCTGACAGTAGATAACATGGACAGTGTATTGGGAATTAAACATTGTGTTCCTATCATCGTTATACAGCTCGCTGCCACTGGCGGAATCTTCAAGGCAAATCAAATTGCTAATGATATTGTGGGCGTATAAGGGGGATAGAATATGATTGAAGCTAAAATGCCAAAAGACATTCGTGTATATGAAACAAAATTAATCGGTCCGTTAACATTAAGGCAGACAATTTGTTTATGCGTTGCTATTTTTGTAGATATCGTATTGTATGTTACGGTAATTAAGCCGTTTCATGTGAATATCAGGCTGGTGGTATACCTGATTATGTTTGCTGATGTACCGATATTTGCATTTACTTACAAGCCTATGGGAATGGCTTTGGAGAAATATCTTAAAAATGTAACACTCAGGTCTTTTATGGCTCCAAAAACAAGAAAAGCAAAAAATGTAATCTATAAAATAAATAAGTCTTCATTAACAGAAAAGCAGAAAAAACTAAAGGCAAAAAAAGAAAAAAAGTTAGTTGCAGAGCATCCTGAATATGAAGGATATAAATAATTACATGCGATGGGTTTCCCCCATCGCTTCTTTTTATGAAAATATTTCATCTTCTTAGTCTATACAGCAGCAGTTGTTTGTAATCCTGACATGCAACCAGTAAGAAATGAAAAAAATCAGATCTTAAATACGTTTACTGGAATTCCTGAACCTGATGGAAAAGCCCATTTCTTTGTAGAACATGATGAAAACGGAGTTCGTTTTAAGTTATACTCTCCTCAAGAAGGAAAAGAATTTAATGATGTTGTTCTTAATCAGTATGTGAATTCACAACAAATGTATGGACAGAAGATAATAAGTTGGATGCATGGGACGTGTACTGTACAACAGAATGGACGGAGATTCAGGATCAATTGATGCTTGATCAGCTTGAAGGATCTATGGAAGCTGTAAATATTTCGAATGGTGTAAGGCAACTAGAAAATCAAGTAGTCAAGGTTTTGAAAGAAGTAGACGGTGGCACATACTCTGCTGCAAAATATAAAGAGCTTGTGTTGGCTATGATTCAGGTCCTTTCTGATGGAAAGCCAAAGGCTGATGATCCATGTAATATTAAAGAATATATTGATGGAAACGTAGAGGATATGACTGCAGAAAAATCAATAAGAAAATTAGTAACACGTTTATTTGCGGCGGAAAAAGCACATCAAAGTCAGCCTACAACAGCAAGCATCTACAAGATCGATAATGCACTGGAGTCTGTGATTCAGGGTGTTATGTACGGGTCTAATTATAGCAGGCAGACGGATCAATATACCAGGGAAAATTCACAGCAATGGTATGATGAGCATCAATCAACATGGAAAAATATGAATTGCAAACCTGCCGTCGCATTTGCAGAGGCTGTAGCAAGTTATTATAAAACAACATCTGTATCCGGTGGAGGTATTACTTACTCAGGAAAAGTTACTGCAACAATGCAGAAAATAGCGGATAATGCAAAGAATGGAATTAGTACACAACCTTGTTCAGCGGGATGGTGCGCAGCCTGGGTATCAGGAGTATATCAGGCGTCAGGACTTCCGTATGTCGGTGGAAATGCGATTGATATGTGGAACAACTTCAAAAATACAGGCTCGACTGATAAAGCGAATATTCCACCGGGAGCAATCGTGGTTGGAAGTGGTGCTGGATCAGATGGCGCAATATATGGACATGTTGGAATTTACTTAGGAAATAACATGGTTGCACAGAATATTGGGCGTCATGATGTGTGTTCGCTCGAACGATGGATTAGTCAGCAGACCGCAACCTGTCAGGGACATCATGGATGGATTGGATGGGTATATCCTTATGGATTTGAACAATAATTAGAAAAAGGGAGGGGATTCCTCTCTTTTTCTTCTGCAAAAATACGTATATTTTATAAATGTGTATAATGTATCTAAAAATATAAGTTTGGAAGAGGTGAGTTTAGATGGTAGCAGAAAAAGAAGAAGTAAAAATAACGGGTACTGTAAAAAAAATTAGGTTTAAAAATGAAGATAACGGATTTACAATATTCTCTTTTGAAGAAGAAAATACAGAAAATATTTATTCTGTTACCGGGACTTTTTTTAAACTTGAAGAAAATGATGCAGTAACATTAAGCGGAGTTTTTTCGAACCATCCAAAGTTTGGGCAACAATTTAAAGCAAGTCACTATGAGCTATATATTCCAAAGGATATGAATGCTCTGCGTGGCTATTTATCAAATGGACTTGTAAAGGGAATTGGTCCTGTACTTGCTGATCGGTTAATTGAAAAATTCGGGTCGGATACTTTTGATGTTTTATCTAACCATCCGGAAAAATTAAGAGAGATTGAAGGAATAGGGAAAAGAAAAGCTAATCTTATATGTAAAAGGATGGAAGAAAGAACAGAAATGCAGAACGCTATGATTTTTCTTTCAAATTATGGAATTACGCAGGGTTTAGGGACTAAAATATATCGGTTTTATAAAGACAGAATGTATGAAATCTTGCAAACAAACCCGTATAAAATGATAGAAGATTTAAAAGGTGTTGGTTTTAAAACTGCAGATGATATCGCCTTGAAAAATGGAATCTCTAAATGTTCTGTATTTCGCCTCAATGCAGGAATTGTAAGTTTACTTGATCAGGCAAAAGGATCAGGTAGCATTTGCTATCCGTATGCAAAGCTGGTAAAGGAATCATCGAAAACGCTGGATGTAGAAGAAGACAAGATCTGTAATCGCATTCATCAGATGCTAGATGCCGAAGTATTAGTTTCTGTAAAAGCAGAAAAAGAAACATATATTTATAAAAAATCAGATTACAAGATAGAAATTGATACTGCAATGCGGATTGCTTCATTATGCAAAAAAATGCCTCATAAAGAGGTAAATCTATCCGATAAGAAATTGGATCGTACACAGCAAGGCGCAGTACAAATTGCAGTTGATAATGGTTTTATGGTTCTTACCGGTGGCCCTGGAACCGGTAAAACAACTACAACAAATCTTATTATTGATTACTTTATTAAGAACCGATATAAAGTTTCTCTCGCGGCGCCTACTGGAAGAGCTGCAAAAAGAATGCAGGAAGCCACAGGGAAACCGGCATCAACGATTCATCGCCTGTTGGAAGTCGGTCCGGATGGGTTTGCAAAAAATGAAGATGATCCACTGGAATGCCAGGTCTTGATCATAGATGAAATATCAATGATAGACCTGTATTTAATGCATTCCCTCCTCTTAGCAATTAAATCTGGAACAAGAGTGATATTGGTTGGGGATAAGAATCAGTTGCCAAGCGTTGGTCCTGGAAATGTATTAAGTGATATCATTAATTCCGGCATTTGTCCAGTCGTTGAGTTAAAAAAGATATACCGGCAGGCTGAGGGAAGTTATATAATTGGAAATTCACATCATATTTTGAATAACGAACCTTTGGAATTGAAGGGAAGCAAAGATTTCTTTTTCAAACAGGAGGAAGATCCGGAAAAAATTCTGCAGCATGTATTACATTATACGGTTGATTCACTTCCTGGGTTTACAGGCGAATCAGAAATACAAGTATTATCTCCAATTAAGCAGCGACTCCTTGGAGTTGAAAATTTAAATAAAGAGCTTCAAAATAAGATTAATCCATATAATCAGGATGTTTTAGGATTCCGTGTAAATGATAAAGTAATACAGCTGCGAAATGACTATTCAAGAGAAAGAACATTTGATAACGGAAAAATTGTAGTTGGTGTTTTTAATGGAGATATGGGACGAATTATTAAAATTGACAAAGAAAATGAATACATTTATGTTCGGTTTGAGGATGGCAGTGTTGTTAAATATGAGTTTGATGAGAGAGAAAATCTGGCATTAGCATATGCATTAACCATACATAAATCTCAGGGATCAGAGTATCCGGTGGTAGTAATTCCTATTTATGATTTTATCCCTATGCTGACGACTCGAAATTTAATTTATACTGGAGTTACAAGAGCAAAAAAAGCGATTCTTTTGATTGGCAGTTATAAAAAGATGCAGTTAATCATCCGAAATATGAACCAGAACAAAAGATATTCGAATCTCAAGGATGAGTTAAATAAGCTACAGAAAGGTGAAAAATAATGCTTGTATGGAAAAAGAAGAAAGTAATACTTGGCTATGACTTTGTGCTTGAGAAAAGGGAAAAAGGGATGAAACCGAAGAAATTGGTTTGCTTATTCCGGGATGCATCCGGTTCATGGAGAACAACATCAGAAGCGCTCGGAACTTATTGGACATATTTCTCTGATAGTACCGTGTCAGAAGATAGCGCAAAACAAATGGTTGAGCAGTTGGTGAAAAATGCATTAAGTAATGGTTCCTAAAAAAAAGACCACAGGCCCGAAGGTCACTGTGGTACGTTCAATCATATTATAATATATTATGTTTTCTGTTTCAAGAAAAAAATAGAGCCGAATCGTATTAACTCGGCTCTATTTTTTTATGATGATTATCTGGCTCTATTTCAACTAGAGTTGTAAAATTACAACAGTTAGATACCTCTAACTTAGATGGCAGATCCTGTCTCGAATTTCTTGCGTCCTTCCTTATACCAATAGGTAAGAATTTGAAGTTGTCTCCATCTTTTCCCCTGGTCCACACCGTACATGAGACTTTCGTACTCATACGGCGTTCCATCAATGTAAAGGTGTTATTACATTGACTTGTGCCCATTCCTGTTTTCCTCATTACAAAGAGATTTAACGGTCCGAACACTACTTTTCGGCATCAATTAAGTAGCTTATTTTCTTCGCCTACAACTGGAGTGTTTGATACCTTTCCTTGTTCCAATAATTCTATCTTTTCATTTATATCCTTAGATTCTTGCTATAGACCTGTTAAAACAAATCATCCCGCCATGATATAATATCATTTCGATGAAATATGGTTTTTCATAGGAACCATTTTTACTCAACCACTTTAACTATCAATCTGTACATTCGCAATTTCGTCAGTTTCTTTTAAAAACATTCTCATCATAGATATTTTATAGACCCCCGGTATATCCTTATAATAAGTTCTACCGACTTCACCGAGCTTCATACCAATTAACTTTCGTTTATATTTGCATGTCGGAGTATTAGGGAGAGGCTTCAAGACGTTACTCTTTTCATTTCCATCTTCGAATTATTAGTTCAACACATTCAATGAGTTGCTGCTTTTTATGTATGTATAATCTTCAAATCTTTTCAAAAACAATTGCTATTTTTCAAAAACATTTGCAATTCTACAGAAGATGTTACATAACTATTGTAGCAGAACAAGTCGCACGATTCCAAAATTGTGTACCAATATAGCCGCAAGTTCTTCTGGCAACAGACAATTTGTTTTGATCACGGTTTCCGCAATTCGGACATTCCCAAACGAGTTTACCTGATTCATCTTCAACAATTTGGATTTCTCCATCGAATCCACAGCATTCGCAATAGTCGCTCTTTGTATTGATTTCTGCATACATAATGTTTTCATACATGTACTGGACAACAGAAATAAGTGCTGGAATATTATGCTGCATGTTTGGAACTTCGATGTAACTGATAGCTCCACCTGGAGATAACTTCTGAAATTCAGATTCAAATTTTAATTTGGTGAATGCGTCAATCTTTTCCGTAACATGTACATGATAGCTGTTGGTAATATAGTTTTTATCTGTAACTCCCGGAATGATCCCGAAACGTTTCTGTAAACGTTTTGCAAATTTATATGTCGTTGATTCCATTGGCGTTCCATACAGAGAATAACTGATGTTCTCTGCCTTTTTCCATTCCTGACACTTATCATTCAAATGCTGCATAACAGCAAGTGCAAATGGTTTCGCATCCGGATCCGTATGTGATTTTCCAGTCATACGGACGCACATCTCATAAAGCCCTGCGTAACCCAAAGAAATTGTTGAATAACCGTTGTAGAGCAGCTTATCAATTTTTTCTCCTTTTTCAAGCCTTGCAAGAGCTCCATGCTGCCAAAGAATAGGGGCGACATCTGATACAGTCCCTTTGAGTCGTTCATGTCTGCATCTAAGAGCCCTGTGACACAGTTCCAATCTTTCATCAAGAATTTCCCAGAACTTATCCATGTCTCCATTAGAAGAGCAGGCTACATCAACCAGATTGATTGTTACTACGCCCTGATTAAATCGACCATAGAATTTATGGGTTCCATCAGTATTCCGCTGGGAATCTTCCACTGTAAGAAATGATCGGCATCCCATGCATGGATAGATATCACCATTTTTAAGTTCACGCATGACTTTTGCGGAAATATAATCCGGAACCATTCGTTTTGCAGAGCACTTTACAGCTTTTAATGTAAGATACCAGTATTTTGATCCCTCTGAAATATTATCTTCATCCAGGACATAGATCAGTTTTGGAAAAGCAGGAGTAATCCAGACTCCTTTTTCGTTTTTTACACCCTGCATTCTTTGACGGATGACTTCTTCGATAATAAGGGCAAGATCATCTCTCTGTCTTCCGGCAGGTACTTCATCGAGATACATGAACATGGTTACAAATGGAGCCTGACCATTACAGGTCATTAATGTAATCAATTGATACTGGATTGTCTGAATTCCACTCTTAACTTCCTCTTTAAGTCGTTTTTCAACGACTCTGCGAATAATTTTGTCATCCAGAGCCTCACCACATTCCTTCCGCTCTTCAATAACTTTTTTGCGGATTTTCTGTCTGCTTACCTCAACAAACGGTGCTAAATGTGAAAGCGTAAAGGTCTGACCACCATATTGATTACTTGCAACTTGCGCTACAATCTGAGTTGTGATGTTGCATGCAGTGTAAAAACTATGTGGTTTCTCAATCATTGTTCCGCTGATCACTGTACCATTTTGAAGCATATCTTCAAGATTGATTAAATCGCAGTTATGTTCATGTTGACAAAAATAATCCATGTCATGGAAATGGATAATCCCTTCATCATGCGCTTTCACGATATCCTCCGGAATTAAAATTCTCCTTGCAAGATCTTTGCTGACTTCTCCAGCCATGTAATCTCTCTGTGTCGAATTGATAACAGGATTTTTATTCGAGTTTTCCTGTTTAATTTCTTCGTTTTCCTGCTCGATCAATGCAAGAATTGCATCATCTGTTGTATTTGCTTTTCTTGCAAGTTCACGCCGGTAACGGTATCTTACATATTTCTGCGCAACTTCATAACCACGCATTTCCATAATTGCCGTTTCAACAAGATCCTGAACTTCTTCAACTGATGGAATATGTGGAAGTTTTTCACACTGCTTTGTGACCGTATCGGCAATCGCTTGTATCTGGAATTCATTCAACTGATGAATTCTTGAGACCTCTGCATTTGCTTTGGCTACAGCTTTTGCAATCTTGCTGCCATTAAATAAAACTTCTCGTCCATCTCTTTTGATAATCTTCATGTTATTTCCTCCTTTTATGATTTGTGAATTTCAAAAACAATATGGTGCAAAAATTGAATTTGGATTACATGGCTTTTGAGAATTTGAAATACCAAATTCTATATAGACATGAAAATGTCTAAATAAATATGGAAGGAGGAGAGAAGATGGCAAGTGATGTAGAACGTAATGTGAATATGCTTTTTAAAACAGCTGATTTACAAATCAAAACAGTAACTACAGTCATGTCTGTTGTAAAGGATCTTTTTGAATATCTCAGTAAAGATAATGATGTTCGGATGCTGAAAAAGGAATTGAATGAAAAAAATAGGGAACTTCAATTTTTTGTATGCAAACCAGAATATATGAAAGACCTTGCAACTCGTCTGGAACAGATTGGAATTCCACATGTTGTATCTGCCAGTGCATCTCTGGATGGAGCGGGTATTATACTGTTTTCATCAAAACACAGAGAAGAAATCGAAAAAATTCTTGCAGAATTTCGTGCAGAGCATAGCCGTGGTGGGCTTACAACGAAAGATGTTGTATGCGGTAAGGCTGAAAATGGTACGGCTCAGATTGAGCATCTGGATCATTATGAAGCCGCTATCATGATTGAACAGGCTAAAGCCCAGGGAATCAATGTTGCGTTAGATAGTAATGGTAAGGATGATTTCAATATTATTTTTGATCAAAATGATAAGGCTGTCATGGATAATATCCGTATGACTACCGCAATTCAGAAATGTAGCGGACCAGCATATGAAGCTTTGAAAAAACAGATTGATTACTAGGATGCTGTATCTATGGAGCAAGCTAAGGATGCAGCTTCATATAATAAAAATCAGGCATATTATCTCACCGATATCAATGGAACTGTAATGAGAGTTACGGCTGATAAAGTGACTTATCAGGAAAAAGGTGGAAAAGAAATTATCATTGACTCAGATGATTTTCAGAGGGATTCAAAGATTATGAGTCTTGTTGGAGCTATGAATTGTCCGACAAAATTAACTGAAGAGGATTATTCAAAATATGAAAAGCTTTCTGAAAAAGAGAAAAAAGATTATCTGATCGCTGTTGATAAGGAAAATGGAAGACCACAGTTATCTCAGGCGGAATATGAAGCAATTCGAAAAATGGAAGATTCTAGGATATTGTATGAGCAAAAACTTGCACAAGATAATCCGGAACAGGAAATTTATCAGTATTCATATTTGAATAATGAAATGCGTATGGAGACATTCGCAGAGTTTGAGAAAATCAATCAGGAAGCAGTGCATGATCGACCGGCTTTGGATAACTCTGACATTGAGCTTCTGGATGATGCGAGAAGTCAGTATCGAGGTTATGCCGAAAAACAGTCTGAATTAAGCTATGAACAGCAAGAATATGCAGATGCGGTACTTGAAAATGATTTTGACAGACTTGAAAAAGAATTTGATATGGATGACAGATGGCAAAAGATCATCAATGACAGGAATGCAAACTTTATCCCGGATGATTTGGAAGATCCGGAAAGTTTGGATTCATTTAAAGATTAGGAGGCATAATTATGGCAAAAAAGTTTAATTTTGCATCAGAAAAAGAATTAGAAGATTACCTGAATTCTTTTAAGGATGCAAATTCAAAAGATATTATTTTAGGTGAAAAAATGCGACGCCCAATTGAGGCCAGAAAGGTAAAAGGCAATAATAATGTCCTTGTTATTGGTACGGATGAGAACGTGGACAGATGTGGCTCATTTATCAACCCCAATATTTTGCAGATGAATAGCAGCTATGTAGTAATGGATCCATATGGGGAATCTTATGTTGCATTACATCAAGTATTGGAAAACCATGGATACAAGGTAAAAGTTTTCAACCTTGATGATATAGATCATTCGTTGAAATATAATCCATTACAGTATATTCGTGATGACCGAGATATTAATGCTGTCATTGATTGCCTTATGAGTAATACTTCAAATGGAAGACTGGGAGATGAACCATTCTTGGAAAAAGCTGAAAGGCTTTTTTATATGGCGTTTTTTTACTATATGAAAGATTATTGTACAGATGCAAATAAAAAGAATCTTGCAAGTATCGTAGATTTGGTAGCTGCATCTGAACGCAGCTCTAAAAGTGCAGACAGTAAATCCGGATTGGATGATTTATTTGAGTCTTTACCGCATGAATCAGCTGCCTGGAGAACTTTTATGGCATTCAAACAGGCTGCTGGAAAAACATTAAAACCAGTCCTTGCGTCAACTACAGTAAGAATGCAGGCTTTTCTACATCCTAAATTTGCTCAATTTACACAAAATGATCAGTTAGGACTTGAGAATATTGGTTGCGAAAAAACTGCCTTGTTTATTATTCCACCACATCGCTGCAGTGATCGTGCATTCTTGATCCCGATGCTTTATACACAGATGATTGACACTTTACATTATGTAAGTTTTGAACAGGCAAAAGCTGGTAAAGCGACCAAAAGATTAGATGCTCCGGTTCAATTCCTTATGAATGGAATTGAAAATTGTGGTATTATTAGTGATTTTCCTGAAATGCTTTCAACATTACGTATTCCTGGAATGTCTGCAATGGTTTTTACCGATAATGTAGACAGGATCAAATCCCTGTATAAGGATAAGTGGAATATATTGACTGGAAACTGTTCAACAATCATATTTGCGGATCATTCAGATCTTAGCACTGTTGAATATCTTACAGAGTTATTAAACAGAGAAAATTGTTTATGTAAGAAACCGGAAAAGAAGATGTCTGATTGTATGGATGACTTTTCCGAAAATATGGAAATTGTAATTACCCATGCAATGAAGCCGATTTTGGATGAAAAATATCACTACGAAAAACATCCCCTTTATAATTCGGTTGTAAAATTTGAGTAACATAAGTAGTTAAAAATATCTTGTGTGATTGTTTAAATTCTTCTACTATACAAAAACCTAAAATGACTCCTTGGCAAACAGACTTGCTGAGGAGTCATTAAAACAATCTCTATAAGATGATGTGGAGGAAAATTATGGCATTAACAGAAGAACAGAGACAAGAAAATAAAAAATCCATGACCAAATATATGAGTGTTGTATTTGGTGGAGTATTTTCTTATTTTTTTGGATATATTGGCTCCATGATGCAAGAGGAAGCCCAAAGTGTTGGAGCTGCAATTGGAACAGCAATTTCTTCTTTGGAGGAAGGAGATATACTTTTCCCGATTAACGGATTGAGTATGCTGGGGATAGGTATCGGATTGCTCACAATTATTCCAATTTACTTTTTTTTAAAAATTGATACAGAAAAAAATAATTCTTATAAAGCAGATGAAGTTGCCGGAACCGGTGGTTTTATGTCGAAGAAAGAATTGCAGGAATATAAAGATACATATATCAAGCCTGATCCACCAAAACCGGAGGAACGAGACTGGGAGTCACCAAATATCATTATGGGAAATACCATGAGGAGACCGGTTAATTCCAGAATGATGAAAGGAAACAACAATGTATTAATTGTTGGCTCTGCAGGTACTGGTAAATCAAGATTTTATATCAAGCCAAATGTGCTTCAGATGAACAGCAGTTACGTAATTACAGATCCATCTGGTGAAATCGTGTATTCTCTCGGAAAGGTTTTACAGGACCATGGATACAAAATTAAAATATTTAATATTTCTGACATGAAACATTCCAATTGTTATAATCCGCTTCATTATATTCGAGATGAAGCAGGTGTTAACTCTGTAATTGACTGTTTTATCAACAATACAACCAACGGAAAAGATGGAGAAGATTTCTGGGTAAGTGCGACACGTTCACAGGCGGTAAAAAGTCTGTGCACAGTGTTGGTTTATTAAATAATAACCAGTCTGTGAACTGGTAATCCGATAGATGGAATGATGGGGTAACGC
>OLRJ01000592.1_pt1 | contig 36993 bp, 41 predicted proteins | sample 1672741 | NCBI WGS metagenome assembly OLRJ01 (sample SAMEA3136719, study PRJEB25190) | human gut metagenome | biome: human gut; feature: human-associated habitat; material: faeces | place: Austria | collected 2013 | reverse complement strand
CCGGTTCGCCCTTGAAATGGATATAATAAACCGGTGCTTCTCCGAACTTCTGACTTCTGATCCAATACCGCCCACCAGCCGCCTTCCGTTCACCAACGATGAAATCAAAACGGTGTGGGAACATCAGTCTGATCCTTGGGTTGATACTGTTTTGATCTTGCTATATTCCGGGTGGCGTATCTCTGAATTTTTGAACCTGAAACCTGAAGATATAGACTTGAAGGAAGGCACAATGAAGGGCGGCACCAAAACGAAAGCCGGTAAGAACCGCATTGTTCCCATCCATCCAAAGATCAGGCCCTTGATTGAACGGCGGCTTGCCGAAGGTGGCCCCCGGCTGATCAGCTACAATGGGAAGATTTGCAATCAAACTCAATACCGGATATTTTGGGCGGATATTATGAAGGCCCTGAAGCTGAATCATACCCCGCACGAATGCCGCCACACCTTTGAAACCAAATTGGATAGCGCCGGAGCCAACCGGAAATGTATTGATTTGCTCATGGGTCATGTGTCCAAGGACACGGGAAACCGGGTCTATAATCACAAGACTTTGGACGAACTGAAGGCCACCGTGGAACTAATCCCATAGGGTTCAAACCTGTGAACATTTTAGGCCGCTGAACGCTGAACTATACACACATTAGTAACAAGAAAACCCCGAACCCCTGAAAAATCAAGGGTTCGGGGTTCGTCTGTTTTTATTATACCACAACAAGAAACGTCAGGGAACTACAACCATTTCCCAGGAAGATCTGCAAACGCTGACATTATACCACAACAAGAAACGTCAGAAAAGTGATTTTCAAAGATCAAAGCCGATCCGAAAAATGGCCTCCCGCTGGTGTCCCGGGGCTGTGTGGTCCGTGCGTATCGGCCATAAAGTTTTCCCTTATAGTTTCCCTTACGCGCTTAACACAGGTCTTTCGGCGGCGGTACAATCCAACACAACAGCGGATGATCTTTTCCCGAAAACAAATCAAAAAAGACCACAACGCAGTCAAAAAGATACGCTAACAACGCTATCTTATAATTCATTTTTTTCCGTTGATAATACCATGCAACCGCAGTGATAACCAATACTTCAACGGCCATTACGCCGATGGTGGGTAACGACGCCGCTTGCAGAATGGTGGCAAGGCATCCACCAGCACCGGTCAGCAACAATGCTTTCCGCTCCAAAGAAAAATCCGTCAGCCTTGCCACGAGATAAACCCCTAAAAACAGGCGCAGTTCATTGGTGAAAAGGCAAGAAACCACCCGTACCCAATCCATCATATATGCGCCCCCCAAAATTGATTGATTTGTCGCTTGACTTCCTGCAAGTGGGAGCGGCTGATGGGTAGCTGATCGCCGTTTTTCAGTATGGCAATGCTATCGCTGACCTTCATAATCTGGACGATATTGACGATATAACCACGGTCAATAAAAATAAATTCCGGTGCATTCAGTTCATCAAATACCCGCTGCAAGCTCTTTCGTACTTTTGAAGTTCCAACGCTGGACACGATACTGGAATTCTTGCCGTCCCGTTGGATATAGAAAATATCCTTGTAGGGAATCTTCTCCATGTGGTTTGCGGTCTGAATCGTGTATTCCTGTCCAGCCTCCAACTCAATCAGTTTTGCGGCATCAGTTATAGCGGCGGTCAGCTTCGTTTCCAGATTATTTTTCGGCACATAGCGGAAAATGGACAGTTCAAATGCATCAATCGCATAATTTGAACAGATGGACACTTTAAGAGCGTCCGGCTCTATGCCCTTTGTTTCAAAGCCTGTGGCAATCGGTGACAAGAAATACCTTGACGGAGGAATTGCTGACAGTATTCCTTTTGAATGGCTTTCCGGTCAAGGTTGCGACAAGCTGATTGTAGTTCTTACTCGTGACATGGAATACCGAAAGAGACCGATGTCTCCGATCTTAGTTAAGTTGTACGGACGAAAATACCCCAAAATTGCGGAGAGATTATTACAGCGTCACAATAACTATAATCGTGCCGTGGAAGAATTGAGAAAATGGGAAGCCGGTGGAAAAGCTATGGTGATTCGTCCGTCAAGCCCTATTGAAATCGGGAGAATTGAGAAAAATCCTGATAAGCTGCAAGCGGTATATGAGCTTGGAGTAAAAGACGGCAATGCCAATCTGCAAAAAATTAAAGACTTTATAAAATAAAATCGGAGGTTCCTTATTGCCCTCTTTGAGGAACAAGCTGATAGCACAAGGAAAATACACGGAAGTTGTTGATGAGCTTATGATAAAGATACGGAAATAGCACCGTAACGGTACAATACGCAAAACAGAGGGGGTAAGGTACAAACACCCTGCCCCTCAAAGTATAGGCTCTAAAGACGGCGTAACCAATGGCTGCACCGTCCAAAACAATCAATATTTAATTCAATTACAAGAGCGACCTTGGGGCACCTTCCTTACGGAGGGTGCCCCTACAACAGCCTTTTGACACGCCTATTCAACCAGCGGCGACTTTGAGAAATCAAGGCCGCCGCTTTCATTTTCTTTATGCCTTTATTCGGACAACAACGATTAAATTCATAAAGTGTGTTTTCTGTGTAATCCTCCCTTGACAAATCTCTTTCCAGAAGCGTATCCTTGAAACCTATGCGAAGCAGAACGGCTTTTCCAATCTGCGCTGGTACACGGACGACGGTTATTCTGGTGCGAACTTAGCTGAGGTAAGATAGCGTTACCATTTTTGAATGGCGCGTTATCCGGCCTCAGCTTTTTATGTTAAATAGCTATGCTCGTTACGTTTGCTCCTATCTGTCTGAAATAACAGGTGCTTTCTGTGGGCTTTTCGCCGCTATCTACTTTACCTACAAAGCTATAAAAGATTTCGATTTTGCGTGTGTTCGTTTCCTTGTCCAAATCGTGAATGAGAATACGGTCGATAAACTCATGGACGTTTTCATAGGTCAATTCATCAACCGCTGTGTACTTGCGGACAAGGGCGACAAACCTTTTTACGTCGTTGTTGCGCTCGGCGGCGGTATTGATTTCTTTTGTTAATTCCGCTATCCGCCGCGTCAGCGTCTTTTTCTCGTCCTCATAGCCGGAAGTCAGAAAGACAAATCTTTCGTCCGACAGCTTCCCCAATGCGTTATCCTCGTACAGCTTACGGAAAAGCACGTCAAGCTCAGTAATCCGTCTTTCGGCTTTGTCAAGTTCCTTGCGCTGCTGCGAAAGGGCTTTTTTCATTGCCTGGTCGCTATACTCGTTTGCTGTGCGTATAAACTCCTGTTCATGCTCCCGCACATAGGTCATAACGCGCTGCAAGTCGGCAAGGACAAGTTCTTTGAGAATGGGCTTGCGTATGTAGTGCGGCGTACATACAAAGTCGTTTCTTGCCCGGTTTCGGTAGTTGCCGCAAGTGTAGGCGTGTTTGCGCTCCAACGTCCCCGCGCCTCTTATCGCATACAGCTTATACCCGCAATCCCCGCAAAACAGGATACCCGAAAAAATGTCTAACTCGTCTGACTTTGTGGGGCGGTGCTTTGTGGCAATCCGCTTTTGAGCAAGGTCAAAGGTTTCCTCGTCAATCAATGGCTCGTGAGTGTTCGGAAAGAAATATTGCTTTTCCTCCGGGTTTTTAATGGTCTTTTTGGATTTATACGACACCTTATAGGTCTTGCCCGTTATCGTATGCCCCAAATACTCTTTCCTTGCCAAGATGTCATAGAGCGTTTTCTCCGGCCAGTTGTAGTATGCGTTAAGCTGTGGGCGTGGGTGCTGTTTGCTGCCTGTCCTGCGGTAGCGGAGTTCACCGACGGTCAGCACCTTATTTTCTGCAAGCCAATTTTGGATTTCGCAAATACGGTCGCCGCGTATATACATGGCGAAAATCTGTTTTACAACGTGCGCGGTTTCCGGGTCGGGGATAAGGTGATTGCGGTCGTCGGGGTCTATGAGGTAGCCATAGGGAGCCTCGCCGTTGACGCGCTCGCCCCGCTGCGCCTTTGCCTGTTTAACGGCGCGTATCTTCTTGCTTGTGTCCCGGGCGTAAAACTCGTTAAACCAGTTACGCAAGGGCGTAAACTCGTTATCCTCTCTTGCGCTGTCTACTCCGTCGTTGATAGCGATATAGCGCACTCCGTTTTCGGGAAATACAATCTCTATCAGCTCGCCCGTTTTGAGGTAGTTCCTGCCAAGACGCGAAAGGTCTTTTGTAATGACCGTCGCCACCCGTCCGGCTTCCACTTCCTGCAACATTGCTTGAAGCCCCTCGCGCTCAAAGCTCACGCCCGAAAATCCGTCGTCCACGAAAAACCGGGTGTTCAAAAAATGGTGTTCGTCCGCGTACTTCTGCAAAATCAGCTTTTGGTTTTGTATGCTCTCGCTCTCTCCGGCTTGCATATCCTCTTGACTTAATCTGCAATACAGGGCGGTTATCTTGTCTGCCTTAATCATTTCGTCCTCCTTTCCGGCGGCAGACAAGCAAGGTATTTGTACTGTATGTATTATACCACATCTAACCGCCATTGTCATTACCAAACGCCGCAAAACGCCCTATTTTCGGGCGTTTGCGGCGTTTTGCTCCATGTCCTTGCGAATGAGCTTTTTAATCTTTTTATCTATGGTGTCCGTCGCCTTTTCACTCTGCGACGCGCAAACAATGTAAGTCGTTTTTCCTATTTTATGCTCCGTCTGTACGACGGGCGTTTGGTTTTGCGACAAGAGAAAAGCCCCCTTTCTTTCGCAACTTGGTAATTCATTCCTATGAATAGTAGCAAGTCCACTATTCTACAAAAGAAAAGGCTTTAATCGGGCGGTCAAAAGCATAACCTCACGGGAGTTTCACCCCTGCTCATTTAAGGCAGCCCTACCCATTGCCTGCGACGCTTTTAACGCTCGGACTGTGGCTGTAAGGGAGTATCATTATCGTACTGACGCGATTACAAGCTGCCTTGCTCTACGGTGTAGGTGTTTGTCGCTCGCCCATGCTATGAGGTCATGGCGCACCCACCGACGCGGCATATACGGAACGTGCCCGATTTGCCTTATGACGCGCCGCCGTTATCTTGCGGGCGTGTTTGTCAAGGAGCAAAGGCAAGGTCAGTCAAGACGCGCAAAGCGGAAAGGGGTGGAAACGCTTTGCATCAGTCCTTAGTCTGCCTTGAAGTCGAGAACGGCTCGCATGAGCTTTGATTGCAGCGCGTCGCGCCTGTCCCCGTCGATACCGAAATAGACGTTTCCATATTCGTCCCGGTATTTACGGGTAGACAGATAGGCTATGTAGCTTGCGTAGTGCTGCAACACGATTTTCATTGCGTCCGGGTCGCCTTTGGTCGCGGCTGCTATGACCGGGTAGGGCAGCAAGCCGCGTTCATCATCGGCTTTATTCCTACTCGTCATATTCATCTGCGCGTCCCTCCAAAAAGTTTTTGAGCAGTTCCAAGGAGCTTGTCCGCCGATACTGTACTGTGCTGCGTGGAATGTTGAGCAGTTCCCCGATTTCAACATCGGTCATATCAAAGAAGTAGTACAGCAAGACGGCTTTTCGCTTTTCGTCCGGCAAGGTGCGGAGTGCTTCGGCTATCAGCTTTGCGGTGATTTTCTTTCCCCCAACGCAATATTCCGGCTCGGTTTCCTCGTCGAAATACCTGTCATTGGTGAAAAGCCGCGCAGTTTCCTCCTGCGTCAGCTCCGAAAAGGGCACCTCTTTTAGCCTCCGTCGTTCTGCGTCCCGGCGGTGAGAGCTTGCCGCGCAACGCAGTACGTTTTTGCAAAAGCCGTTGAAGGCGCACCGTTTCTGCCATTCCAAACGCTCAAGTGAGTTTGTCATACGCTCACCCTCTTTCGCGCCCATGTGGGCGGGCATTGATTTCCCCTTTCAATACCCTCTCCCCCGATTTTTTGAAAATGCCAAACGAAACGGCGGTTTTTACGAAAAAAGTTGAAATATTTTTTTGCAGCATAGTATTTCCTCCCGTCCAAATCATTGTGTAATGCGGTGGTCTGAACGGAACGCGGCGGGGAACGGCAGCGTACTCCGCTTAAAACGGAGAAAAACAAAAAGGCGCACAAACAGGTTTTTAGTCCTGTCTGTGCGCCTTTTACGCATACATGAGCATGGATAAAGAAGCAGACGCGGTTATTTGCAGCGTCCGCTTGAAATTGTCTGCCAGTCAGCCGCACCGAAATGAGGAATTGCGAGAAACAAGCGACGTATTTTCTTTTTCAATAATAAGAAAAGGGGCGCGGGGCTTATTGCCCGCGCCCCGAAAGTTGAGATATTAGGGGTGGATAAGATTTGCTTCGGCTTCCTCGCCGTCGCGCCGCCGTTTGAGCAGCGTCAGAACGGCGCAAGCCGCAAGAGAGAACAAGAGCGCGGAAGTCCAAAGTGATGTACTGGCGTCGCCTGTCTGCGGCGGTAAAATACGCCGGGGGTCTATCCAGCCCATCAAGCCCGTTGCGGTGATACCTTCCTCCAATTCGTTCTTCTCTATGAAGCGGTGGAGCATGGCGGCGAACTCGGCGCGGGTGGCGTAGCCTTTCGGGTCAAGGATATTGTTGTCCTTGCCCTGTATCAGCCCGTAGCCGACCGCCCATTTCATAGCGCGGGCCGCCCAATCGGATATGTCGCCCTTGTCGGTAAAGCGGTCTATGCTGCCCGTTATGGTGGTGTCGTAGCCTTTGTACTCGGCGTAGCGGTAGAACATGGCCGCAAGCTGCTCCCGCGTTACCGGGTCATTCGTGCCGAACAAGCCGCCGCCGTAGCCCTCGGCTATCTCGTTTTCAGCCGCCCAAAGGATAGCTTCGGTGTACCATTTGCCGTTTTCTACATCGATAAAGCCGTTTGCACCCGTGGCGTCGGGTTCGCCCTCCATGCGCCAAATCGTCGTTGCAACCATAGCGCGGGTAGTCGTTCCGTAAGGGCTGAATGTGGTGTCGCTTGTGCCTATCATCAGTTTATTTACAAAGGCAAACATCACATCTTCAAAGAACCAATCGTTTTCCGAAACGTCGGTAAAGGGATTTTCAAAGCCCGTATTCGGGTTTGTCTTGTCCTCCCACCCGGCGTATATGGTGGTGTTGCGGGTCAAGCGGATAGACACTATCTTGTTTTTCAAAGCCGCGTCGGAATACCAGCCCGTAAACGCCCAGCCCTCGCGGGTGGGGATATATCGGTCAAGGGTCAGGTCGATGGTGGTGTACTCGGCGCGGGTGATAGAAGAAATACTGCTGCCGCCGTTGGTGTCAAAGGTAAGGGTATAGTAATCGGTGGTATCGCCTCCACCGCCGCCTGTGCCGCCTGTTGCCGGAATTGCGGCTGTTTCCATGTCATAGCCGCAAGCCGTACACTCTTTGTGCTTGCTGCCGTTTGTGCTTGCCGTAGCGTTGGTATCAATTATCCAATCACCCGCCGTATGTGCGCCGTAGCCGTCCTTTGCGCTGTTATCGGTTACGGTGCAGCCTGCCGTTTCGCACTCATGCCAATGGTGGGTGGCGTTGGTCGTCCAAGCCGTAGCCCATAAATGGGCGTGTGGCGCAACGCCCGCCGCCGTTATCGCAATATCGCCCGTAATGCTTACTGCCGGAATGGTCAAGCTGCCGCCGGAATAGGTGTAGTCCGTCCCCGGCGTAAGCGCCGCGCCGCCAACTTCAACGGTAATCGTTGCGGGAAGCGTATAGCTTATATCGGCGGTCAGCGTGGCGGTGTAGTCCGCCGTTTCGCCCATAAGGCGATAGACCTCCGCATTGTCAGTGCTGATATTCATCAGATTGTTTGTAATCGCATAGGCGTTTTTCGTCTGCGACACTTCCACTAATTCGCTTGCATAGTCGGTCAGCTTGGTATCGTCGTTTTCGCCGCCGTTATACTGCTCGGAAAAGACACAGAGCGTTTTGCCTGTCATATCAATGCCGGAAAGGTCGATGTTCACCGTACCGCTTGCGTCTGCTGCTGCGGTGGTATTTTTCAGTCTGCCATAATGGGTAATATTGCCGCTGTTGTCTTTGATGATTGCGGAAATGTATTCATTCGCGCCTGTCGCCGCGCCGGAGTAGGAAAGGGTCAGCGTGTCGCCAGTTACCGCCGTTGTCGCTGCGGAAAAATTGCGGTCATCGTCTAACAGCGTCAATTTCCACTCCGTCGGCGTAGTTGTAGAAACCGAATTTAGCGCGGCGGCGCCTACGGCGCCGCTTGATTTGCCGCCTACGGCGGCAGATGTGAAGAGGACAGAGTTCAGATTTAAGTTAAAAGCGGGACGCACACCGAGGGTATTGTCAAGATGGGTGAGGTCGTTGTGGCCGTCCTCATTCACGCAAAAGGCATTACTGTTGTAGAAAGAGGAACGGAGCCACCACCACCCGGCGCTCCCTTCGGGAGCGTCTATGCTTTTTGCTTTCAAAAGATTGTCGCCCCAACCTATGTTTGCCGCTTCATCATACGACAAAGGGAATAAATGTGCGGGAACATCAGGAATGCCGTTGCACATACTATTTCCGGCAAGGGTCGTTTCCTTTACCGCACCTTGCTCCAAGTCGCTAAACAGCGTTGTACCGCTACCGTTATAAAGCCCGTCCATAACCTCTTTTAGATTGCTGCTGTCCTCCGCGCTGTTTACGGTACTGTAATTGTAATAGCCCCAATCTTTCCAGTCGCGGAATGATGAGGTGCCTATGGTATATTCGGAGAGTAAAAAGCCGCTGTCGTCAAGCGCAATCCACGGTACAACCGTTGTCCCTTTTTGCCCGAAATATACCCTGTTATCTTTCGCTATGCCGCCCGCGCCAAGCTGTATTGCGCCTCCTCCCGCTGCAAACGCCGTAGTCGGTAATAATACCGCTACTATGCAAAGACAAAGCAGTATCGCCATTATTCGCTTCTTCATTGTGTGTCCTCCCGTCCTCATTCACATTTTTTATCTATTACAGGTTTTTCACCTGTGATATTCGTATCGCTCTCGTTTTTAGGTGCTTTTGTTAAAACAAACCCGCTATACACCTTCGTTTTCAGCTTCCATGTATGCCCGTGTTTCAAATGCCCGTCGTAGCTTGCAAGTCTTTGTTTGATTGCGTCAAAGTCCAGTTCACCACTTCGGTATCTCTCCTTAAATGCTTTCAACCTCCGCTTAAACCGCCGCTTGTTGCTTGTCCGCAAGCGGCGTATCACCTTGCCGCTGTCCGTCAGATAAAACCGCCAACCAAGATAATCAACACCTTCCGATATGGGGAATATCTGCGTCTTTTCGTTAAACTCTATTTTCAGTTCCCTTGCCGCCACTTCGGATATTTCGGCGAGGCAGGACTGCAAATGTGCTTTATCCTCATGCAGCAAAATCAAATCGTCCATGTATCGCGTGTAATATTTAATGCGGTATTTCTCTTTGATGATACGGTCTATCTTGTCAAGATAATAGAGCGCAAACCATTGGCTTGATTGATTGCCCATTGGCAAGCCCTTTCCCGTATCGCCGTTGAAGCTGTCGATTATCTGATAGAGGAAAGCCTTTATATCCTTGTCGGGATAACGGCGCAAAAGATATTTGAGCGCGTTATGGTCTATGCTGTCAAAATATTTTCGCACATCGCATTTGAGAAAGTAGCCCGCCGTTCCGTGTTCTTTGAAAAACTCGCGTAAAAACTCATTCAGCCTGTTCATGGCAAAATGCGTTCCTTTCCCCTCACGGCAAGCGGCGCAATCGTAAATCAAGCGGTTTTCAAAGTACGGTTTTAACGCATTATCGCATAAGCTGTGCTGCACAACTCTATCTCCAAAAGAAAGGGCTTGTATCTCCCGTTTCTTTGGGTCGAAAATCATAAAACGGTGGTATGCGGACGGACGATAGCTTTTTGCTTCTAATTCGTCGTGCAACCTCCAAAGTTTTTCCGCAAGGTCTAATTCAAACTCGATTACCTCCGTCTTGCGCCGCTTGCTACGCGCCGCCATTTTGTAGGCGCGGTACAGACTTTCAAACTGATATATTTTCTCATATTCCGTCATGCGGACTATGCTCCTTATCTCGCCGCCGGGAAAGAGCTTTTCAAAGGCCATAACGGGCGGCTCTTTCAAAGAGAACGAAAGCGTCCTGTCGGGCGTCGCCCTGCGGCTTGCCCCGTCTGCGTCCAAACTCTCCGACGGTATGTGTTTTCCGCGCCCTGCTACTCTTGACGCTTCTGCGCGAAACGGAATAGGGTTCCTTTGCCTTATGCAAGCAAGCTGTTTAATCAGCCTGCACGGGTTCGCCCCACTTGGGGCGCACATCTGGCGATAAGGCGACGCGGGACGCACACCGAGGGTATTGTCAATATGGTTGATGTTGTTGTTGCCGTCCTCATTCACGCAAAAGGCATTATTGTTGTTGTTAGAGGAACGGAGCCACCACCACCCGGCGCAAAAAGTTCTTTCAACCCTATCCCTTATATGATATAAAGCCTTGCGGCTTATATCCCCAATCGCTTTCTATCGCTGTTCAGCCATGCGCCGAGCATATTTTGACAATCAGCGACTTTCTTTGTTATCTGTTCGTATTGCTTCGGCAAAATACAACCTTGTTCCATTGAAAGCTGCGCCATATAGCCGAGCAATTTTAATTCCGTCAATGCCTGATGTTGATAGTCTGTCCGCTGCGCCGCCTTTTCCTTGTCGCCCGCTTTCACAAAAACCTCGTTTGCGCGGTACAGGTTTTCTATCGTGTTTAGCGCGTACCCTTGCAGCTTGGCTACAAGCGTAAAGCGGAAACGCTTGGGCGACTTGTCCGTTACGGTCATAATGTAAGAGCATAAATCCTTTGCCTTTGTTATGACCGCTAAATCGCTCTGATAAGCCGCCATATTTCCTGTCCCTGCTTTCTCTGCGTCCGAATACATATATACATAATAAATTATACAAGAAACCCCCGCTGTTTACAAGGGCTTTGACGAAAACGGTTTGTATCTTTTTTGTGTATTGCCGCAGATTTTTTCTGCGTCATTTCCGTTTTATCAGTCAAAAACTGCCGTTTCATTCGGCATTTTCAAAAAAACGGGGGAGAGGGATATAGAGGGAAAAAGTTTCGTAGCAAGCATAGGAAAGGGGTACCCTTTCCGTATTTTCGCCCGTCCGCGCTGTGCGGCGTCGGCTGAAAATTGCTTGTTGGGAAGCGTCCCAAACCCTCTAAAAAACGGAAAGGAGCGCAAAGCATGGGCGGCAGAAAACGGACGGTACAAATCAAGTTTCGCGTTACGGAAGATGAACGCGATTTAATTCTTGAAAAAATGAAACTGATACCCACCCGCAATATGGCGGCGTATCTGCGGAAAATCGCAATCGACGGGTATATCCTGCAAGTAGACCATAGCGATATAAAGGCAATGACCGCCGAAATACAGAAAATCGGGGTCAACGTCAATCAGATAGCGCGGCGGGTGAACAGTACGGGCAGCGTCTACCAAGAGGACATAGAGGAAATAAAGGGGGTGCTTAACGAGATATGGCGGTTACAAAGATTAAGCCTGTTAAAAGCACGTTGAGCAAAGCCCTTGACTATATCCAAAACCCCGCAAAGACAGACGAAAAAATGCTTGTGTCCTCTTTCGGCTGCTCTTTTGAAACAGCGGATATTGAGTTCGGCTTTACCCTGTCGCAAGCACTCGACAAGGGCAACAATTTAGCCCACCACCTCATACAAGCCTTTGAGCCGGGGGAAGTGGATTATGAAAAGGCGCATGAGATAGGGCGGCAGCTTGCCGACGCGGTAACGAAAGGACAGCATGAGTACGTCCTAACGACGCACATAGACAAGGGGCATATCCATAACCACATCATTTTTTGCGCGGTAAACTTCATAGACCACCGCAAGTACAATTCCAATAAGCGCACCTATTACGGCATACGGAATATGAGCGACAAGCTGTGCAGGGAAAACGGCTTGTCCGTCGTCGTTCCCGGCAAGGAGCGCAAGGGAAAGAGCTATGCGGAGTACCAAGCAGAGAAAACGGGTACAAGTTGGAAAGGCAAGCTGAAAATCGCCGTTGACGCGCTTATCCCGCAAGTGTCAACTTTTGAAGAATTGTTACAAAGGCTACAAGCTGCGGACTATGAGATAAAACGCGGGAAACACATATCGTGCCGCGCTCCCGGACAGGAACGGTTTACAAGGCTGAAAACCCTCGGCGCGGATTATACAGAGGAAGCCCTGACAGAGAGGATAAACGGCAAGCGTACCCGTACCGCGAAAGCTCCCAAGCAGCAGCGCGGCGTCAATCTGCTTATCGACATTGAGAACAGTATCAAAGCGCAAGAAAGTAAAGGCTATGAGCAATGGGCGAAAATCCAAAATCTGAAACAGGCGGCAAAGACGCTTAACTTCCTCACCGAAAACAAGATTGAGCAGTACGCAGATTTGACCGCAAGGATAGCGGAAATCGCGGCAGAAAACGAACGGGCGGCAGACGCATTAAAGACCGTCGAAAAGCGGCTTGCAGATATGGCGGTGCTTATCAAGAATGTTACCACCTACCAAAAGACAAAGTCCGTCTATGAAGCGTACCGGGCGGCAAAGGACAAGCCCTGTTTCCGTCGTGAGAACGAGAGCAGCCTAATTCTCTTTGAAGCCGCCGCAAAAGCGGTCAAGCCCGCGCTCATCGGCGGCAAGCTACCAAACGCCGCCGCGCTGCAAGCGGAATATGCCACGCTGGGGGAGCAGAAAGAAGCCCTTTATGCGGACTACGGGAAGCTGAAAAAGAAAGTCAAAGAATACGGCGTTATCAAGCAGAACATAGACAGTATTTTGAAAATAGAGCGTCAGCCGGAACGGGGCAAGGAAACGGAACGCGGCTAATGCGGTTTATATGGAAATGGGGCAAAAGCTGTGGTATGATAATGCTATCTGATACAGACAGGAGTTTTCCGATATGGTACAATCGAATATGCCGGATTTTGAAACCATACGCGCCGCCGTCGCGGGTGAGAAATGGGCGGTCGAAAAGGTGCTTGAATGTTATGCGGACGAAATAGACCAGCTCGCCACTATTGAAAAGGAGCAGCCCGACGGAAGCGTGAAAAAGGAAATCGACGAGGATTTACGTCAAGCCCTTGCGCTGAAGCTCATAGAAGCTATCCCGTCGTTTCCGTTAGACAAGGAGTGATTGAATGACACGCGGGGAGATTTGGAAAGATTTTTTTAAGAGGACGGTTTTACCCGTCATTATCGCGCTGTTCCTGTTCTATATGTTCAAAAACGTATTTACGGAGAACGGGGAAACCAATTACTTTTATGTGTGGCTGTGCTGCGGTATTCCTTTCGGTATTCGCCGTATGTTCGTGTGGCTGATACCGCATGGGTACGACATAGCCGGAACGGTGGGTATCGTCGCCCTCAACTTCATTTTGGGTGGGCTTATCGGCGGCGTCATTCTGATATGGCGGCTGCTCGTCGCCGCATGGTATATCCCTTTGACCGTCTATCGTTTAGTTACCATAGGCAAGGGCGGCATGGCAGAAATACATATAGAGGAATAGGCAAAAAAAGAAACGGGCGCGGCAGCCATGCAATCATGGCCACCGCGCCCGTCTTTATGTGGGTGCTGCTTTTGCTCTTTGTTACGGTGTAAAACACCGTTTTTTAGGGGAAAGGTATAAATCCCTTGCCGCGTGATTTTTGCGCTCTGAAAGCCGCATGATACAAGGCTTTTTTTGCGCCTACTGCGTAACATGGGCGCGCCGTTTCCTCATGCGCTCGGCGGCTTGCCGCCGGGTAATACGTTTGCGGCAAGCGGGGCAGTATTTGACGCTGTTAGAGGTGGAAACAAAGGACGCGCCGCACTCGGTACACCGCCGCCTGTCCTCGGTTTGGTAAAGCTCGGCGTATAGCTCCTTATCGGCGGGAAGTACGGCGTTGCGAAACCACTTGCACAAGAGAGAGTGAGAAATAAGCTGCGGACAAACGCACTCGTCCCCGTCGTCAAGCAGAATACAATTCCCGTCAATGCAGTTGCAGCACGTCTTTTTTACAAGGGCGTTGACCTTGCGGCTCTGCTGCGGCGTCAACCGCTTTAACTCGCTCATACCTCGTCTGCGGCGTAAACGGCAAGCTCCGCATACTCCGCTTCGCTCAAAGCGTCCACTTTCGCAAGGGCGCGGGCGGCAAGCTCCTGCATATCCGCGTCCATAAAGGGCAGCGCGGCGTTGATATTCTCAATCAACGCCCGCTTGCTGTTCTCATAGTAAATGCTGATAAGGTTTGTTTCTTCAACAGTAAATCTATTCATGCTCATACCTCCAAATCGTGATTTTTTGTTTTCGCCGTTTTTTTCTGCGCCGCCCGTTCCTTGTCCGCTTTAAGCTGCGCCCGGATAGAGGGCTTTTCTTCCTGCTGCTTGCCGCCGCGCTGCTTCTCCGCTTTCATAGCGTCCATAAGGTCGGTAAGGGAAATAGGCTCGCCCGCCTTTGCTTTTTGCTCCACCTCCGCAACGGTGGGCGTCTGCGGCGTGTTGTTGATAATCCCGTCAAAACGGTTGTCGTTCTGCTCGACAATATCCTCAACGTGCTTTAAGGGATTTACCTTTTCGGGCGGCTCTACCGCAACGGCAAAGGCGACGTTGTTGCTTGTCATAATAAAATGCTTCCCGTCGTCGGATTGATGATGAAAGCTATATCCGGCTTCTTTCATCTGTTCGACGCTCATAGACGTAAGGCTGAAACTGCCGCGCGGCGTCTTGATTTTCTCGCCCGTCAAATGCTCGTCGGGGATAAGCTGTTGCTGCGGCTGTAAAAACTCCGGCACTTGCTGAAAACCGATACTGTCAACATAGTGGGCGGCGTCCTGTCCGTTCTGATGAAGCACTACCACGTCGGAAACGGAAAGGCTGTGTCCCTTAAAATCTTTCGGGTGGTCGATATTAAACTTCTCCCAAATGCGCCCAAGGGTCATGTCCTGCGTAAGCGGCGCGGAATAGATAAGCTCATAATTCGCCGGGTCAACGGCTTTTCCCGCCGCCTGCAAGCGGTCGTAAGGCTCAAAGCGTAAATCCCGCGTTTCGTCGCCGCGTTTAAGCTGATAAATGGAATAGGTGTCTTTATCCTGCCCTGCTTCCTGCGGCTGCTCGGCGGCTTGCTCCTTGTCCTGGGCTTTTTGGATTTCCGCGATATTCGCGTCAATGGAATTGATAAGCTCGGCGGCGGTGCTGCGTATCGTTTCAAGAGAGCTTTTCAGTTCCGCAAGCTCGCGCCCGCTGCTCCACCCGGCGACGTAGCCGAAAGAGTAATCGGACGTATCAAGTCCGTAATGCTGGCAGACGGTATAGGCGACACTTTCCGCTTCCACCTCGCGGGTGCGGCGGTCAACGCGGGGCTGCTGCTCGTCCTTTGGTGCGTTCAAATCAATGTCGTGCAGCTTCGCGTGTGCGATTTCATGGATAGCGGTTTTAAGGGTCTGCAACTCGCTCATGCCCTCGTCAATGGCAATGCGCTTGTCCTCCAAATGGTAATAGCCATGTGCGCCGCCCTTGATTTCCTCAAAGGCGATAGGAACGGGGGAGGTCTGCTTTAAGGCCGCGAAAAAGTCCTCGTAACGCTCCACGTCGCCCGTCAGCGTATCAACGGCAATGTCGGGCAGTTCCTTTCCCTCGGTTTGCGACACGTCAAAGACAGATACCACCTTATAGGCGGGTATGGTAATTTCCATTTCCTCGACAACGGGCTTTCCGTCCTTGCCGATAACGGGCTTCCTTGTCTGCGGGTCGATTTTTTCCTTTTCCTGTTTGACCTTGAACGGCGACGGGGCAATGATTTTGATACCCTTTTCACCCTTTTTCACGTTGCGCTCAAACTGATTTTTCCAAGAGGAAAAGCCCGCCACAAGGGAAGCGTCCGGCTTCTGCATGGCGATAAGCAAGGTATTGTTGAAGCTGTAATTATGAAACTTTGACATAACGCTCAAATATTCTTTGTAGCGTTCGCTGTCAAAGAGTTCTGTAATGCCTTGCTCCAAGCGGTCTGTTATCTCTTTCATCTTTTCGGCGGGCTTCTCGCTCGTCAGCACAATAGGAATAACGGGGCGCGGCTCGCCGGTCAGCTTTGCCGCCTGTGCTTCGGACTTCGGCTCGGCTGCGGCTGTCTGCTCTGCGGGTGTGGTTTTTGTTTCTGCCTGCTCGGTTGTCTGTGCAGGGGGCGCGGTGGTTGCTTCCGTATGCTCCTGCGTCGGCTCCGTGGCTTGTTCGGGCTGCTTGATTTCCTCGCCCTCTACGGCATAGCCCGGAAGCAATACGCCGTTTACCTTGAAATGCTCCGCGTACTCTTTGGGGATAGACGGGGAAATTTCTGTAAAGAGGTTTGCATAGGCTTTGATACGCCCGTTTAGGTATTTCTCCATAGCCGCCTTGTCTGCAAATACCTTTCTGTCCTGTCCGGCGATTTTTGCCTGTCGGTAGGTTTCGGGGCTGTTGGTGTAAACGCTCCAGGTCAGCGTATAGGAATACGGGATAGATTGCTGCTTTTCCCTGTCATAGCGGGTATTTTCGTAAATGTGGTAGTTCATCTGATACACGCGGTTACTGATTGTGCGGCGGTTGTATTCCTCGCCTTGCCACTCATTTGATGTGTGCTTTACCTCCGGCACCCTCGCATATTCAAGGGCTTTTTCAATGAATAGGGTGTTGCCCGCCTGCTGCTCCCAAGCGGCGGCGGCCTCTTGCAGGCTTGCAAAAATTGCCTGTTCTGCCGCCGCGCTTTCCTGTTTCAGCTTCAGCAGTTCCGCAAGGGGTAAGGCGGTCAGCGCGGAAATATCCGCTTTGCCACTTTCAAAATAAATGGTGCGCTCGATTTTCAGCTTTTCTGCGGCTTCCAATCGGTCGTGGTCGTAGCTTGTATAAGTCTTTTCGCTCATGTAGTCGCTCCTTTCGTTTTATGGTTTTCATAGAGGGTTTGGGAAACTTCCCAACAAGCAAAATCCCCGCCAATCATGGTAAGAATGGCAGGGATTTTACGGAAGTGGGTACCCGCTTCCTATGCTTGCTGCGTAAGTTCTTTGTCCCTCGAAATGGTAATACGGTAGTTGACGTACTTCCCGCCTGTGTCGGCTAAAAGGATTGTTCCGTCGTAGGTTTTGCCTGTTTTCGGGGAATACAGCTTTTGGACTTTCGCCTTGCCGCTTTTGAGCAGTTCGGCGGCAATCTTCGGGGAAAAGGCTGTTTTGCGTTCCTCAAAGAAACGGTCATTTTTCCACATGACAAAGGCGCAATCGCGGTTTTCGCAATAGTAGTTTTTCTTGCTCTCGTAGACATTGCCGCCGCAACGGGGGCATTTGCCAAGCGCGGGTTTTTCCTCTTTGAAACGCTCCTTGTCCCCGTCGGAAAGGAAAGGATAGGCTTTCACAAGCTCCTGCGCCATAGCTTCGATTTTCCGCATGAAATCGTCGGGGTCGGCGGCTCCCTTTGCAATCTGCGTCAAGGCGTTTTCCCATTCGGCGGTAAGCTGCGGGCTTGTCAAGCTGTCCGGCAGAACGGCGACAAGGTTTGTACCGTCTTTGGTGGGTAGTAGCTGCTTGCCCTTGCGCTGCACAAAGCCGCCTTTGACAAGTTTTTCGATAACGGCGGCGCGGGTGGCGGGAGTGCCAAGCCCGCGACGCTCCGCGTCGGGGTCGGTGTCCTCGTTTCCTGCGCGTTCCATAGCCGAAAGTAAGGACGCTTCATTGTGGGGCTTCGGCGGCGTCGTATCGTGCGCCGTTACCTTTGCGGCGGGTTTGTCAAAGCTCTGCCCCTCGGCAAAAGGCGGCGCGTCTAATGCAAGCTCGTTTTCTTCGTCCTCGGTGTCGGGTTTCTTTTTGAGCGTCGCCCTATACCGGCTTTCAAGCTCTTTCCACCCGGCGCAAAGCACCGTCTTTCCCTTTGCGGTAAACTCCGTTTCGGCGCATGAGAAAACCGCCGTTACCGCTTCAAAAACGTGCGGCTCGGCGCAAGCCATGAGCAGCCGCGCCCCGGCAAGTGTAAGGATATTGCGCTCTGTTTCGGGCAACGCGGCAAGGTCAGCCTTTGCAATCTCGGCGGTGGGGATAATGGCGTGGTGGTCTGATACCTTTTTGCTGTCAAGCAGACGGGCAACGTCGGGCGAAAAGTCCGCGCCCTGCATAAAGGGCAGCTTGCCGCAAAGCAAGGCGGCGATATTCGCCGCCGTAGCTCCCATGTCGTCGGTCAGAAAATTGCTGTCTGTCCTCGGATAAGTGAGCAGCCGCTTTTCGTAAAGGGTCTGTGCAAGGTCAAGGGTCTGCTTCGCGGTGTAGCCGAAAATGCGGTTAGCTTCACGCTGCAAACTTGTAAGGTCAAAGAGCTTCGGCGGGGCTGTGGTTTTCTTCTCGCGGGTCAGGGAAACGCAAACGGCCTGCGACATTTCGCAAGCCGTTTTGAGTGCTTCCGCTTCATCGGCGGCGCGGATCCTCGCGCTTGCCGCTTCCGCGCCGCCCAAGTCCAAGCGGACGATATGATATTTTTCTTTCTTGAACAGGGTAATCGCCGCGTCCCGGTCTGTCAGCATTTTAAGCGTCGGGGTCTGCACCCGTCCCACATTCAAGGTCTTGTTATGCAGACAGGAGAAAAGGCGGGTCGCGTTGATACCGATAAGCCAATCCGCTTTTGCGCGGCATATCGCGGACGCAAAAAGCGGGTCGTATTCCCGCCCGTCTTTGAGGTTTTCAAAGCCCGCCTTAATCGCTGCGTCCTCCATGCTGCTAATCCAAAGGCGGCGCATGGGCTTGTCGCACTCCGCTACAAGATAGACGAAACGGAAAATAAGCTCGCCCTCGCGTCCCGCGTCGCAAGCGTTCACCACTTCGGAAACGTCGGCGCGGCGCATAAGGTCTTTCAGGATTTTGAATTGCTTTTGCTTGTCTGCGGCGACGGTGTATTTCCATTCCTGCGGCAGAATAGGCAAGCTGTCATAGCTCCATTTCTTGTACTGCTCCCCGTAGGCTGCGGCTTCCGCAAGCCCTACAAGGTGTCCCACGCACCAAGAAATGAGATAACCGTTTCCCTCGATATACCCGTCTTTTTTCTGCTTTGCGTCAAGGGCGGCGGCAACCGCCGCCCCGACGCTGGGCTTTTCGCAAATTACCAGCTTCATTCTTCCTCGTCCTCCTGTTCGATAGCTGCGTCGTCGGTTTCCTCCGGCTCGTCCTCGTCGTACTCGTCAAAATCGTACTCGTCAAGGTCGTCCTTGCCCTTTGCGCTCTGCTTCGGCTTCATAATCTTAAAGTAGTAGAGCGCACCGCCGCCGCCAAGCAGCGCGACGACAAGGAATAGAACAAGCCCGCCCATGCCGCCGCTTTCTTCCTCCTGCGGCTCGTCGGCGTCGGTCGGCTCCGGCTCGGCTTCCACGCCCTCGCAATTCGCATAATTCACGCTGCACACCGGGCAAGCGGTGTTGACGCTCCCGGCGGCGCATTTGTCCGCGCAACTGCAAACGGCGGGCGTGTCCTCGGTCTGCCCGTCCTCAATGATTGATATTAAATCGGCTTCGTCAACTTGATTGAGGAAATGGACGCTGTTTTCGCCCTCGGCGGCGTTGTCAATGATGATGTAAAAGTAATTGCCGCCCCTGCTCTGCACAACGATAAACTGCTTATCTTCGGCGGCTTCGCCCTCTATGTCGTCCACAAGGCTCATGTTGCCCTCCGGCGTTAAGGGCTGCGGCTCGGCGGTTTCAACGATAACGCCGCTGTCGTCGGTGGGAATGTCCCCGTCGCCGCCCGCGTAGGCGGTAACGGAAAAGCTGCCCATGATAACAAGGGCGGCGCAAAGGGTAAGCAGCGTTCTAACGATTTTCTTATTCTTCATCTTCGGCGTCCTCCTGTCTGTCGTATTCGTTTTCTGCGGGTACGGTTGCAATGCCGGGGATAGGCTCATTAGAGAGCATGGCGGTAAGCTCCTGCGGGGAGATGTTCATAGCGCGTACAAGCTGGACGATTTGCAGATTTTCGGCTTCGGTTTTCTGCGCTTCAAGCCCTTTGAGTTTGTTTTGGTACTCGGTGATTTTCTCGCGGGTCTTTTGGATTTCCCTGTCGATACGGTCAATTTTGTTGTTTGTCATAAAAAAGCTCCTTTCCGTTTTCAAAAAAAGTGATGTGTTTTAGTCCCAATTCATCAGCCCGTAGCCTTTGATACAGGCATAGTCAAGGGAATAGCTCTTGATTTTACAGGCGTCGCCGGAATTGCCCTCTACGGTGTAGACGCGGTTTCCGTCTGTGCCGATAACAAGCCCTACATGGTCTGCGCTCCCGTCCAAATCCCAATCGAAAAAGATAGCGTCGCCGGGGGCGATATTCTCATAGCCCCTTGCGCCCCATTGCCCGCGAGAGGTAAACCACGGTACGCCCTGCGACTGGCAGCCCGCAAAGCGCGGCTCGGACAAACCCGCCTGTCCGTAGCACCATGAAACGAAACAGGCGCACCACTCCACGCGGCTCCCAAAGCCGTACCAACTCCAATAGGGGTAGCCGCCCACATTCCCGGCCTGCGCTTTTGCAAGCTCGACAAGCTCCGTATTGCCGGGGCGCGTCCCGTTTACAAACTGTACGCCGCTTAAATTCTCGGACGCGCCCGTGTCGGGAGAGCCGCCGCCAAAGATAAGGGGCTTGTTGCCGCTTGTCTGCAAATAGACGTAAAACATTTCAAGCTGCTCGGCTGTTAGCTCCTGCGCGGCAAGGGTGGAAATGGGCGTATTCGTAAGCCGGACGTTCAAGATGTAATAGTTGTAGGGTACTTGGACGGTGTAGGTGTCGCTATGCTCGTTCCCGTCCTCGTCCGTCCATGTGTCGGTGCGCGTTTCCGTCCGATAGCGTACCTCCACTTCCTCGGTCAGCGTCAAAACATACTGGCGGTTGAAAAGCCTGTTAAGCTCGTTTTGTACGCTTGCGCGGGTGTAGGTCTGATATTTCGCGGTCAGATATGCCGCCAATTCGTGCGGGTTATGGAAAATCCCGTCAAGGTCATAGCGGTACTCGTCATAGCCGCTGTGGGTGCGCTCGATATTGTCAATCTCGCTTTGCAAGCCGCTTTCCAACGCTGCGTAGGCTTCTTCCGTTTCCACAAGGTCGCTGTCCTCCGACGTGTAGGACGTGCCCACAATGCCGTTTAGGGTGCCGGAAAACATAGAGGAACAAGAGGACAGCCCTGCAAACAGCATAATGATAAGCAGCAGCGCGGCAATGGCAATACAAACGCCTACCGGGTGCCGCGCCACGAACGCCGCCGCTTTGCGCGTTTCCTCGGCGGTCTTTTTCGCTGCCTTGCGGGTGTTCTCGGCGGCTTTCTTCGCGGTCTTTACGCCGCCCGTTTTCGCCGCCTTTGCATACTGCCGCTTTATTTGCTTCTTTTGCCAAAAGCGGGAAACGGGGTTGCTTCCAAGCTGCGGGTTGTCGTGCAGCGTTTTGTGATACTGGTAATTGACGTTTGCCTTAAACGCCGCCTTTTCCGCTTTTGCCGCCGCCCGGTAGGGTTTCAGCTTGCGGCTGTGGTAGCCCTGCTTGATTTTCCGCGCCCCGTACCTTGCGCCGCGCTCGGCTAATTCCTCGCTCTTGTGCGCTCCCTCAACGCCTGAATTGTCCTTTTCAACGGAATGTATCTTGTTGTGGACGAATACGCCCACCTCCTGCGCCGGGCGGGAAAGAAGATTTTTGCCTTGCTTGCCGCCGGGTATGGGCTTTTCCTTTTCCTCAAAGTGAAGCCGCGTTTTTGCCTTGCCTGTGGCGTCGTCAAAGGTGCGCTCTTTCACAAGCTGCTTTTTCTTTGGGATAGCCGCCTTTGCCGTGTCCAGTTTGTCGGCGGCTTTGTCGGATTTTGCAATATAGCGTTCAAGCTCCGGGGTCGCCCATTCCTCGTCGGTAAACTGCAAGCGAGAGGATTTTGTTTTTGCGGTAGCTTCCGCTTGCGCCCTCCGCGCCGCCTTTTTGCTTGCCTTGCGGGTATGGGCTGCGTCTAAATGCTCCATGACGCGCTCGGCCGCTGCGGTGTCCTGCCTGCGGGGAAGTGCGGGCGCATGGGGAACAGGGGCGGCGTCAGAGTGTGCGCCCGCAAGCTGCGCCGCGTCCTGCGCGGCTTGCTGCTCCGGGCTTTTCTGAAAATCCGCGTCCTGCTCCCGTTTGCTTATGCGCTCGGTTGTCTGCTGTGTTTCGTTTACTTCGATAAGCCCGTCGCGGCTCATTTTCTGCGTGATTTTGTCACGGGGCTTCAATGGGTCTTTCAAGTGGTATCACCTCCAATCCGTGCCCTTGCGAGGGCGCAATACTCGGCGTTTAGCTCAATGCCGATATAGCGGCGGTCAAGGGTCTTTGCCGCAAGCCCGGTCGTGCCGCTTCCAAAGAACGGGTCAAGCACAACGCCGCCTTTCGGACAGCCCGCCAAAATGCACGTTTCGGCTAACTTCGGGGGAAAAGCGGCGAAATGCCCGCCCTTGTAGGGTACGGTGTTGATAAGCCAAACATCGCGCTTGTTCCGCATGGTAGGGATAAGCGCGTCGTCATAGTAGCCGCCGTTTCTCGCCCGGTTAATGCCCTGCACCTTGCCTTGTCCGGGTACCTGTTCGCTGTACTTGCTACCCGCGCTGCGCCCGCCGCGATACCGCGCCGCCGTTGTTGGGGCTATCGGCTCGGCAATGGCGGCGGCGGCATAGTAATACTGCTTTGACTTCGTGAGCAAAAAGACGTGTTCATAGCAGCGGCTCGGTCTGTCTTTCACGCTTTCGGGCATGGGGTTTTCTTTCAGCCATATAATATCGCTGCGTAAATACCACCCGTCGGCGCGTAGGGCAAAGGCAAGCAGCCACGGAATACCGATTAAATCCTTTTGCTTGCAGCCCGCCGCCTTTCTTGCGATTGATACGCCCTGCCCGTTCCTGCCTTTCGGGTTTTTCGGGTCAACATAGCCGCCTTTGCTGCCTGTGCCGCAATAGGTGTCCGCGATATTCAGCCAAAAAGTACCGTCGGGGCGCAATACACGTTTCAGCTCATGGAATACGGAAACAAGCCTTTCTATGTACTGCTGCGGCGTGTCCTCGCGTCCAATCTGCGCGTCAAGCCCGTAGTCCCGCAAGGCATAGTAGGGCGGCGATGTTACCGCGCAATGGACGCTTTCATCGGGAAGCTCCTTTAATGCAAGAAGCGCGTCCCTGTTGATAATTGCGTCTGTCCTCATACGTTCACTTCCTCCGGGCGGGTCGTCATTACCTTGTATAGCTCGGTGTCCGTCGGGAAACGGTCTACAAAAGGCAGTACCACGTTGCCGTAGAAGATAAGCCCCTCGCCCGCCTCGGAATGGGTAACGTATTTCATCTGCTGCGGGGAAATGTTAAGCTGCTTTGCAAGGATAGCCTGGTCGCCCGCCGCCTGATTGAGCATGAGGACAAAATCGCTGTTCTCAAATATGCTTTCCACCTCGCGGCTCGCCAAAAGGTCTTTGACATTTTGGGTGATACCCGTCGGAACGCCGCCCCATTTCCTAAACCGCTTCCAGATTTCCACGCTGTAAGCTGCGGTCTGTTCCTCTTTAAGCAGCAAATGAAACTCGTCCATGTAATACCGCGTCGTCTTGCCCTCGCTGCGGTTGATTGTAACGCGGTTCCAGATTTGGTCCTGCACAATCAGCATACCTAACTTTTTTAGCTGCTTCCCAAGCTGCTTGATGTCAAAGCAGACAAGGCGGTTATCAAGCTGTACGTTGGTGCGGTGGTTAAAGACGTTCAAACTGCCTGAAACGTAAAGCTCCAATGCCGCCGCGATACGCGCCGCTTCCGGCTCCGGCTGCTTCAAAAGCTCGTCGTAGAGGTCGCCCAAGATAGGCATTTTCGCCGGGTCGGGGTCGGCAAGAAACGGGCGGTAGACGTTGCGAACAGCGCGGTCAATGACCGTCTTATCGACGGGCTGCAGGCCCTCCTTTCCGCCGATAACAAGCTCGCAAAGGGAAAGGATAAAGTCGGATTTAAGGGCAATGGGGCTGTCGTCCTCGCTGTAATTGAGGTTAATATCCATAGGGTTGACGTACTGCGGCTTCCCGTCAATGCCCTTGCCCGTAGGCGATAGCCGGATAACCTGTCCGTTCAGACGTTCCACAAGGGGGAAATACTCCGCTTCCGGGTCGCAGATGATAATGTCGTCGTCGGTAATGAGGAAGGCGTTTGTGATTTCACGCTTTGCGGAAAAGCTCTTGCCGCTGTTATGCACAATCAGCCCGTTTGCCAAGATGAAGTTGAAATACTCGGGGACGGTCATATCGTAGACGGGGATTTTTTCGGGCAATTTCTGTACGCTCACCCGCATAACGGTATGGCCGCCGGAAAGCAGTTGCCCCTCCTTGATTTCCTCGGCGGGGATATATGCGCCCTGCGCGTCCATGATAAGGTGGCTGCCTGTGCAGCGTAAAGCTGTCCCGTCTTTGAGTTCAATAGCCCACAATTCATCGGTATATCGCTCAACGCGGATTTCCTTTGCCGTTGTGTCTACAATCCTGCCGCTGCGCTCGTCGTAGGCTTTTATCCCGGCTTCCGTTACGCCGCGCTCTACCAGCTCCGCAAACGACGCGCCTTTTCCGCTTGAAAGGGTAAAGCGCGTATCTCCCGCAAAGCAGCCCGGCGTTCCAAGTATCAGCCCATTTGGGTTTTTCAGCTTCTTTCTATCGCACATAATCATGTTGCCGGATAGGGCGTTCAGCCCGTAATACAGGGCTTCGCCCGTCTGAAAAAGCTCCTGCGTGATAAAGGGAATGAAAATAGCGGTGCTTGAAGTCGTTAAGCCCCTTTGAATGGGAATTAGGTTTTCCCCAAGAGGGATTGAGGACATAAAGCCCGCTTCCTGCAAATAGTCAAGCCGGGTCAACGCGCAATTATTCTTCTGCGCGATACCTCTAACCGCGAACACGTCGTTTTCAAGTTTCCGCTTCGTGTCCGCAAGGTTGACAACAAGGAATGTAAGCAGAAACATTCGCTCGTTGCGGCTCTGCAAGTCCCGCAAGAGGTTTTTCGCTTCGCCGCCGTAAGTGGCAAGGTCGGACGGTATAATATCCATGTCGTACCCGCTGCGAACAGCCTTTTTCTGTTCCTCGATTTTCATTTTGTCAAGGTCGGTTATCTTGCGTTTTATGGTCTTGATTGCTTCGCTCTGGTCGATACTGCGGATATGCAGATTGACGATAACGCCGTTTTCAAGGTCGAGAATATCTGAAAGCATACGGTCGTTCAGTTCCGGCGCAAGGATTTCAAGGAACGATACCGCGCCGATTTTGCGCCCCATGCGGAACGTGCGCCCGTCGCCAAAGCGGAAAGAAGACGGGGCGATAAAGTCCTTTGTGGAAAGCCCGGACGGTACAAGCCAGTCCCAAGAGAAGTTGAACGGCTCGCCCTCCGGGTGGAATACGCCATGCAGCGTTTTCAAGCGTTCGTAGCCCGTCATGGGGCGGGCTGATACGCCAAGCGCCTTAAAATTGTTGAGTACGTCGATTTCGATACGGTCAAGCCGCGCCTTTGCCGCGCTCAAACTGTCCGCTTCAATGGCATAGGTAATGTATTTCAGCTTGATAAAGCCGTTGTTGCCCTTTGCAAGCTGACGTTTCAGAAAGTCTGAATATTCGTTGCTGATATGGGCGAAACGGCCGCTTTGCGGGGGAATGTCGATAACCTTTTCCGCTTCGCCGCGCCGCGTCCCCTGATTGATAAAGGAAAGCTGCACGCTAACGGTCGCGTCAAAGTAATTGAGGAAGTCGCACCAGTTTTCAAAAATGGCGGTCTTGTCGTCCGCCTGTGCAAGCTGATAGTTAATGTCCTCAAAAGAAATACTCTTTGAATACTTCTTTTCCGTTACTTTGCAGATACCGTCCGGGTACATCTGCAAGTAGGGTATGGTCTGCTGCGCCGTATGGGGCTTCCCGTCGCCCTTCGCCTCCCGGATAAGCGCGGCAATCTGCCGCTTTTCCGCATGGGTCAGCTTGCGCCTATTTCCTGCGGGTCTTGTTTTTGCCATTGACAATAGCCGATACCTCCTTTTCAAGTTTCCGTTGTTTTTCCAAAACAGCGTAAAAGTTTTCCGTCCTGTATGGGCGTTCCTTTGGACGCACAAACTTTGTTTGGATAATGTTCTTCAAAACCGTTTCAAGCGGCTGCCCGTGCTTTTCGTACATGGCGAACAGGAAGCAGGGGAGCATGATAAGCACCATGCAAAACGCCGCTATGCTCGTTCCCGTACTGTCTTTGAGTAAAAAGAAAAGCGGAAGTCCTATTGCAAGGGCTGCCGCGAAACAAACGATTTGCCGCTTTGTGAGATTGAAAGCGACTTTTGTTTTTACCCGCGTAAGGTCTTTTGGTACTGGTACATACGCCATTGAAAGCCTCCTTTCCGCGCCCTTAATGCGCGTTGAATATGGATTTTGCAAACGCGCCGGATTTCATCAGCGAGAAACAGAGGATAACGGTGTAGGCTGCAAGTGAGAATATCGCGCTGTGCAGATTGTCCGCTATTATCATGCTGTTTACCAAAACCGCGTAAATCCCGACGCATACCATTATGAGAAAACCTTGAAAACCAAGTGCTATCAAGGCCTTTAGGTAGTTGTTGCCGATTTGTCCCCACTCTTTGTTAGTCATAGTTGCAAATGGGATAGGCGATACCGAACAGTACAGGTAAATCTCTATCATACGCCCGTACAGGATTACCGTTATCAGCACCGACATGATTTTCATGCAAAGGCTGACAAGCGACGTTTCCATGACGAGCAAGAGCAGTTCGGGGATTTCCATTGCGTCAAGTCCGGTCTGCATGGACGCAAGCGCGGCGGCAACATCAATATTTGTGTTGCCGCCGATTACGCCCGCCGCGCCGGACACGACGCGCTGTGCCACGTCGAACACCGCCATAGTTATATCAAAGGTGTGGGTAACGAGAAACACCGCTACCCACGCCTTGAAAAACCACCGAAAAAACATGAACGTGTCTATGTCGTGCATATTGTTTTTTTCCGTTACCATGCTGATTAGCTCGTAGCATAGAACGTAGGTAATGACAAGCCCCGCAATGGGTACTATCACATTCTCCGAAAGGGTCTGTATCATGGAAAATATGTTAGCGTTCCACCCTTGCGGGGTTTGTCCTACCTCGGCGGCGATTGTGCCGACTTTTTCGTTTACGTCCCCGAACATAGTTGACAGATTACCGTTTATGGCTCCGATAAGAATTTCCTTTATCCATTCGTTAATCGCGTCAAGTATGCTCTGCATAGGCTATACCCGCGCTTAACCGAACAAGCCGGAAAGCAAAGGTACAAGCACCATGCCGATAAGGGCGACGCCGCCCCCGGCCATAAGCTGTTTCATGCCCTGGCTTTTTGCCCCTGGGTTGTCGTTGCCGTAACCCTCAAGCAAGTTGATAACGCCCCAAATGCCCAAGCCCGCGCCAAGCGCGATAACAAGGGTCTGCAATACGCCTACCGCCGAATTAAAAAATGCCATAAATTGACCTCTCTTTCTGCCGCTTTTGCGGCTCACATGATTTTGTTTTTGTTGTTAAAATGGAAAAAGCCGCCGTGTCGTCGGCGGCTGCGGCCATTTCCTGTAAGGGAAATTGCCCGCGCTGTATCTGCTCCCAAAGCGTAAGCCCCGCGATAATGGCTATCGCAAGGGTTAGGGCAACGTCCATTGCCCTGTCGTAGTTTTGCTGTTCCATGCTTTTTTGCCTCCCAAACGTAAAAATGCCGCCCTGTGTATAGGCGGCGTAACGCGGATTATATTTTACTGTCGGTGGGTGCGCGGATAAGGTACCCTGTGTTTACTGCCTTGATTGAAATACCACCTCCTTTACTGCGTCCCGGTATCGGGCGTGGAAAAGACAAGCGGTGCGCCAAGCGGGTTGTTCCTGTCAAGCTCGATACGCAAGCCGTATTTTGCGGAAAGCTCCTTGCAGCGTTTTTCACGCTCCGCTACCATTTCGCCGTAACACTCCACAAGCCCGTTGACCGCCCAAATGACCGCCTGCTTTTGCTTCTTCTTTCTGATACGCTTATTCATTCCGTCCCCTCCTGTAAATCGGCTTCGCTGATTTCGTAGTAGTCAAAAACCTCGTCCGGCTTTACGATTGCGGGGCGTCGCCGCAAATGACGCTCCATGTCAAAGGTGTTTTTCTTGTCGTAGTCCGCAAGCTGCTTATATTTCGGGTGTTTGGTTATGTCGTATTTGTCGCTGAAAAAGGGACGCACGCCGCGTAGCTGCATGATACATTTCCCACCGTCCATGATTGCGATTTCGTCCTGCGTCATAAGCTCCTTGCCTAACTTCTGATAGTTCAGCCCATGAGAAACCTGCGTACCTCTGTTTTCGGAAGTGTTGAAGCTGTCTATCGTTTCCTTGCCGAGTATTTCCGATATTTCTTTCAGCGTCGTTTTTTCCTTGCCGCCCAAGAACAGCGTCGCGTCGCAGTTGCCGACAATGGTATCGGCGTTGTCCTTGTAAATGGCTTTAAGCTGCGACTGGCTTTGCAGAATGATAGACGCGGAGATTTCCCGGCTTCGTATGGTGGCGATTAGCTTTTCAAACTTCGGTATCTGCCCGATATTTGCAAACTCGTCAAGCAAAAACCGCACATGGACGGGCAGCCGCCCGCCGTAAACGTCGTCTGCCTTGTCGCACAAGAGGTTGAAAAGCTGCGTGTAGAGGATACTCACGACAAAGTTAAAGCTATCGTCGGTATCGGGGATTATGACGAACAGGGCGGTCTTTCTGTCGCCTATGGTGTCAAGCTCCATTTCGTCGGTTTCCATTAGCTCGCGCAGTTCCTTGATGTCAAAAGGGGACAGCCTCGCGCCGCATGAAATAAGTATCGAACGGGCGGTTTTTCCCGCCGCCAATTTGTACTTGCGGTATTGCCGCACCGCAAAATGTTCGGGGTCGCGTTCCTCCAAACGGTCAAACATGAGGTCAACGGGGCATTTATAGTCCTCGTCGTCCTCGCGGGCTTCCGACGCATTGACCATTTCAAGCAGCGTCGTAAAATTCTTTTCATTCTCCGGGGCTTCGTACCAGATATAGCCTATCAGCGCGGAGTAGTAGAGCCGTTCCGCTTTTACCCAAAAATCCTCGCCGGATTTTTCACCGTCCCCCTTGGTATTCGCTATCAGCGTATTAACGAGCTTCAAAATGTCCTTTTCGCTGCGGATATACGCAAAAGGATTGTATTTCATGGATTTTTTGAAGTTAATCACGTTTAACACCTTGATACTGTACCCGCTGCGCCGTAGCATTGTCCCACATTCGATTAAAATTGTGGATTTTGGGTCAGTAACCACGAAAGAGGTCGGAAAAGTCTTTGAGCTGCATTGCATTAAGTTCGGCTTCACATAAAAGCGGGTCTTGCCGCTGCCGCTGCCGCCGATTACAAGCACGTTTTTATTCCTTGCATACTTCGGCTGCTTCGGGCGGCTGTTCATTGTCAGCCGTTCCGTCTGCGTCAGAATGATATTGTTCTCAAAAACCGGGTCTATGTACGGCTTTATATCGTCAGGCCCGCCCCAACGTGCAGAGCCGTATTCTATGCCGCGGCGGTATTTCTTCGCGTTCTTGCCTTTCATGTAAACGGCAAGCCGGATAATGACCGCGCCGATAACGCCGATAAGTAAATCAAGCGGGTGCAAGCTCGGCGCGGCGTTTGCAAAGGCGGCGGTAAAGCCGTCCCCAATGGAAAGCAGCTTGCCGGAAAAGTCCGCGCCCGGCGCAAGCCGCGCCGCCTGTCCCACCTTGTCAAAGAGATAGACGAACAGCACATAAGGGATATTGGGAATAAGCAGCTTTTTCAAGTTTATCTTGCTCATAGCTCAATCCCCCTGTCCTTGTTCTTCACCTTGACGCGCTCGGCGTTTATGCCCTGTACGGCTTCTTTCAGGGCAGATAGCAGCTTGCGGATAGAGGGCTTTTTATCCTGCGTCAGCTTCTTTGCGGAAAACTCCTTAAACGCGGCGGTCATAGCGTCCGCGTCCCTGCCCTTGAAAAAGACGAGATAGCGGGGCGGGGTTTCGGTAACGTCCTTTTTCAGCGCAAAGTCGATACCGTATTTTTTCGCCGTACTCTCAAAAGCCTTGATATTGTCGTTTGTGATTTCGATATTAGATAGCCCCGCGTTCTGCTTCGCAAGCTGCTTTAAGGTCTGCTTGCCATGCGGCGTCTGCGTGGTCTGCTTCTCTAACTGCTTCTTGATTTGAGATAGCAAGAGCTTTATGGATTTTTGCAGCAGCTCGGCGGTCAGCTTCGTTGCCTTTATGGATATGGCGATTACTTTTTCGTTGACTTCATCTTGCATTTAGCGTCCTCCTTTCGCGGTAGTATGAAAAAAGGGCGTCCGTTCATCACGCCGCCCCGCTTAAAGCCGTACCCGCAAGCCGTTCAAATCCTCGGTGCGAATACCAACAAGATACCAATTATCGCCGTACTCAATGCGGGTAGGCTTCCACCTGCCGCCTGTGAATACTTCAAAGCATTCCCCGCAATGCAAGCCGCCGTAGTAGTCGGCAAGGTCAAAGCGAATGTCGTAACGGTCGGCGGTTTCGTCAAAAATCAATGCGCCCTGCTTCATAGCATCGTCCTCCTTGTGATTTACAGGCTTTCGCCCTCGTTATAGGTGTAATCGGGTATGCCGTTTTTCTTCGGCTTGCCCCAATCGTCGCTTGCCATGTCGTGCGCGACAAGGGAAGTAAAAAAGCTGCTGATTGTGGACGGGGCGTTAAACAACGCCGCCTTCAGGTACTGCTTGATGTTGCGGATTTCGGTGGTGTTCTTCTGCATACGTTCAAGCACAAAGCGGATATGTTCGCTGTCCAGCTTCAAAAACTTTGCTTTCACAAGCTCGGCGGGGTAGTCGTCCCCGGCGATACGGATTGTCTTTCGCGCTGTGCATACCGTTTCAAGCATGAGGTCAACGATTTCGTCCAGGCGGTCAACGTCGTACTTGATATGCGGGTCGTGAATGAGGTGGTCATACTCGATATTGTCCTTGATGATTTCCCGGTATATCTCTATTGCGCTTTGCGTCCTCGCTTCCCGTCCTTTCCTGTCCGGCTCTGCCGCGCCGCCCCCGCCGTAAGGAAAGGGATTTAGGGAAAGGACAGGACTGGAATGGATATTTGATATATCCGTATTTATTTTTTCTTTCTTGGGTAAGTCAGTTCTTTGTATATCTTTATTTAATTGCATTGGATTTTCCAACGTAGGGTTTTCCAACGTAGGGTTTTCCAACATTGGATTATCCAACATTGGATTTTCCAACGTAGGTAAATCCAATGTAGGCGGCTGCGCGTCCCCGGTAACTGCCGCCTGTTTTTCGGTATGCTGCGGCTGCTCATAGATTACATAGTCCGCGCCCCGCAAACAGCCTTTTTCGTCGCGCTCCCTTGACCGCACGACATACCCGGTTGTTTCAAGCTCTTTGACCGCCTTTCGGATTGCGTCGATTTTCTCCCGGTTGATGTAGGCCAGCCCTGCAAGGGTATAGTCCCAATCTTCCGGTAAGGACAGCATTTGCGACAAAAGCCCTTTTGCTTTTAGCGTCAGCTCTTTATTGCGTAAATGGTGGTTGCTCATTACGGTATAGCCCGTTGTGCGCTCCACTCTGAAAACTGCCATTTCTCATCTCTCCTTTACTGTGGTTTTGTTACGCAGTAGAAGTGCGATTTTGAGGGTTTAGGTAAAATCCCCTTGCCCCTGCAAAACCGCGCCCGCAAAGCCGCTTAAATACAGGCTTTTTTTAGCTCTACTGCATAACATGAGGGCATAAAAAAAAGCGGCGTCCCTATCTTCCCTTACGGGAATTAGTAAACGCCGCTTGCGGTGTCTATTCTGTTGTTAGTACAATCCCTGCTTGTCCGTCGTCCGAAAACCTTTGATTTTTCTTGTGTTTTGAAAAGTAACGCTATCTAACGTCAGCTTTATTGAGCCAATAATACTCATCCAGCACACTGACTCCTTCCGTTTCTATGGATGGAATGGAACAAATCCCACATAACCTCAAAATGGTTATCCATTTCTCTTCCGCCGCGCATTACATATCCGATTTCCGGATAATTCCAGCCGTCACAGGCTCCGCCCGCAATCGGATCACGTTCAAAGAAATGAATATTCTTTCCCGGCATCTGTGCGTCTCTTATCAAGAAGCACGCCGCCGACAACGCCGCAAGTCCCGTTCCTATAAAATACGCAGATTTATGATCCACTCCTTCAGGTTTCTTTGGACGTGCAAAAGCCTCATAATTTCCGCTTGAATAATACATAACAGTACCTCCTTTGTTTTTACGTCATACCTTTAAATACGAATACAGTGTAGCTTTCCGAAATTCTTTCTACAATCAACAAAGAGACGCCGCTATCGAAACATTTGATAGCAACGCCTCTTTGTTGAAATTTTTGTCATTTTCACATATATGTTGTGTATTAATATTATATGCGGGGTTTGTCCGTCCTGTATTTTTCCAACATTCTGTTGATGTCTCCGTCAATCAAATCGCTGAGTCTTTCAACTATCTTTTCCGGAGGTTGACTCATGTTATGACTTATCCACTCAAGCATGATTCCCACAAAAGCATATTTATAAAAGTCGGCAATAAATTTCTTGTCTTCTTCCCTTACGCTCATTCCTTCGGCGCACTCTTCCACAACATCTATGATCAGTTGATAGACAACTCTGTATAAATATCTGACAATCTGTTCCTGACTGACATGTCGGTAAATATTCAAAATAAAGGGTTTATTCTCCTCTACCGCATGAAAAATGTTAAGTAATCCCTGCTGCCACGTTTCATATGTGGTATTGCCGTCAGCCGCCTTACGGGAGTCTTATTCACATGACCATTCAATCAAGTCGTAAATATCTTTAAAATGATAATAAAAGGTTGCGCGATTTACGCCGCAATCCTCCGTAATATCATTAATCGTAATCTTATTTACAGGTTTCTTAAGCAATAAGTTTTTAAGAGACGTTTCCAAAGCTCTTTTTGTTGTATCTGACATTTTTTCTACTCCATGTTTTCACAGTTACTCATATGTTCCTTAGTATATATGAGATTATGTTCCGCATACAATATTAATCGTACATACTTACCGTTCTGCTTCTCTCAGCTTCCTGTTTAGCATATTAAGCACACGTTTCTTGTCTCCGCTCCATTCCGGAGCAATTAAAAGGCTTTTGGGACCGTCTCCCGTCATTCGATGAATAACGGTTTCTTCCGGTAAACGGCGTATGCATTCAACTACCAGATCCGTATATTCGTCCATTGTAAATATCGGAAAATGATTTTTGGAATATTCTGCCGCAAGTGCCGTGCCTTTAAGTATATGTAAAAGCTGTAACTTTATACCGGGAAGCACGGGCTTTAACTCCGCCAGATAATCAATCGTATCAAGCATGTCGGCGATATTTTCCCCGGGAAGTCCCAAAATAACATGCACAACAACTTCTATTCCCCGTAAGGTCAGGCTTTTATATGCCTTTTCAAATACATCCGTATTATAACCCCTGTGAATCTTCTCTGCAGTTTTATTATGGACGGTTTGAAGTCCCAACTCCACGGTTACCGGCTTTATGGTATTTAATTCGCTTAACATGTCGAGCATTTCTTCAGGCAGACAGTCCGGTCTTGTCCCTATGGATATTCCCACTATTTCCGGAAATGAAAGTGTTTTCCGGTATAACACGCTCAGCCTTTTCACATCGCCGTAGGTATTTGTATATGATTGAAAATATGCAATATAGCGACCGCTTTTATCTTTCGGCAGCTTATGCTCTACACGATGTTTTGCAATTTGAATCTGCTCCTCTATGGGAAGCAGCGGAGCGGCAAAATCACCGCTTCCTCCCTCGGAACAAAATATACATCCTCCGAATCCTATATTTCCGTCCCTATTTGGACAGCTGCATCCGGATTGAAGTGACAGTTTGTAAACTTTACATCCGAAGCGCCTGCGATAGTGCTCCGACAGAGTAATATAATTCATTGTTTGTCTTCCTGATTAATATATTGGTTAAATAATAACACAATGCTTTTAATTATAATTAAAAATTCACATACACAAATAAAGACTTAAAAAGAGAACTGCACTCCATTTAAGTCTTTATTTATATATTTAATTTTTTATAATCATATCGTCGTAACTGCGGCATAAATTTTCCGCTGATTCTTACGTCTATTCGCAAACTTCTTCTGAAAGTTTGTCGATACAGTCCGAAAAATCACTGTCCGCAGATTTGTCTTACTTTACGTACTGCTTCATGCAACTGCTTCTCTCCCGGCTTTCCTCTGAAATAAAATGTTTCATCCTCAACAGGTATTCCCTTACGATTCAGTGCATCCTTCAAAACTTTAATCGCATGCTTTGAGATCCAAGATGTAGAAAACACAACCGCTTTTCCGACATTTTCCTTCTTAAGTCCCGCAACAAACTTTTTCAAATGCTTATCTATTCCATAGGCATACAAAGCGCCTCCGATGAATAAAACATCGACATGCTCTCTGACAGGTGCCTCCGGCGAATCAACAGATACCGCTTCCTCATTAATTGCTTTTGCTATTGCCTCAGCGGCGACTTTGGTATTTCCCGTTCTTGAATAGTATCTGACCGCATTCTTCATGGTTTGTTCTCCTTTATATAATAATTAGACATTACACAGCTTATTCTCTCATTCCGTATATAAATTTTTATAACAACAGACGTTATTCTGTCGGATTTTGCTTTCGGCTTTATAATTATGATACTGTTCAACAAATCGATGCCCCTAAATCAAATGCTTCCGCATTCGGTGCAATGTTGTGAATATCCAAATCGTCAGTATGCTCAAGAACCACTTTCCCTATATTGGTCCAGGACAATCGTGTCATAAGATAATCAAAATGCATTAATAACTGTTCCGGGTGACTTCCTCCGGCTGCCGTCAAAAGAGCTCCGCTTTTATTATTTCCGTGCAATGTATCATGATTACATTCGGCTAATGCCCACATGCGATCCATGGCATTTTTACGAAGTCCGCTGTAAGACCAGAAAAACAAAGGCGTTACAAATACGATAACATCGGATTTTCTGTATAAGGAATAAATCCTGTCCATATCATCTGACTGCGTACACGGTTTATCAAAGTCTTTTCCGCCGTGCAAACATCCGATACACGGATGAATATGCATGCTTCGTAATTCCATCACCTCAACTTCATGGCCCTGTGATTCGGCACCTGCTTTAAAGGAGCGAATTAATGCATCTGTAAATGCATTCGGACGTGACGAACCATTTAAAACCATAATTCTTTTCATTACCGCTCTCCTCTGTGCTTTAGTTCTGATTATAAATATTTTTAAATTAAACTCAACTTTTGTCCTATCATATAAGCATTCTCCAAATCCTTGGGAAAATTCTTTTCATGTGCTGATTTCAGTAATCCGGCGGTGTTCCATGACTTTCTCGGACTTGCGTTTAATATAATAGCTTTCACAATAAGACTCCTTCATAAAATGGAATATCCCTTATTTAAATATGAACATAAGAAAATTATTAGCTATATTGCCTTAAATATGAACGAAAAGCCCCTTAATTTAAAAGCTAAGATAGCAATAAAAATATATGATTTCTTATTAAACTTACTAATTGTTTATTTCATGATTATTATGACTATCATTTAATTCATGAGTATCTTTATTTTTAAAACCTGCCACATACATTAGCCACATCAAAATTAATGGAGCCGAATATGTTAGAGGATATAAATATCTTTTTCCCTCTATATACATTGAAACAGCAGAATGCTTGCCAATCGCATTTTCTTTTCTCGTTGCCTTCGTTTTTGCGCATTTCGCCTCAGTTAAGTGCGATGATCGTTATATTGTACCGACTGCCTCCAAAATCAGTATACATAGACATCATATTTATATACTGAAATGTCAGGACAATGTTCTCCTCAGCCGTGTATATAGTGTTATACGCCACGGTCAGTCTTGCGGTCTGTCCATTCTTCGGTATGATTGTGCTGATTTGAGTGTCCAGTCCTATATCATTGCTGTATCCATCGGCAAGGGCAACCACGCAAGTTCTATCATCGCCGTTGGCACTGACTGCAACCGTTCCGCTGAATACCAGACTGTAAGTATGACCCTTGGAAAGCGTGATGGTGTTGTTGGAGGAGTTATAGGAGATCAAGCCTCCGCTCTCTTTTTTCACAACAAGCGGAAGTTTCCCCCAACTATTAGTTTCACCGTGCGCGGAAAAGTATCCGACGCATGATCCGTCTTTACCGTTGGCGCCGGTGTCGCCTTTTTCGCCTTTTTCGCCTTTTTCGCCGGTGGCCTTTACGCCGGTGTCAGTGCCGCCGATCCACCAATTTCCGTTCTCACCGATGAATGGCGTATTGCCGTCTTTGCCGGATGCACCGTCTTGTCCGGTCTCTCCGTCACGTCCCTTCAGAGTCGAAAGATCATACAGGTTCAGCCACACCTCATCGCCAACATAACGCCACTGAAGCATTGCTTCATTTACCCGGAATTCCGGCGTTTTTCCGTTTTGTCCGGCGGGCCCCGAAATATCAGCCAGCGCCACAAGGTTCTGCCACTCGCCACCCGCATAACGCCATCGAATGTACAAGTCATCTTTTTGAATCTCTATATTTTTTCCGTTTGTGCCGTTTATTCCGTCCTTGCCGTCGACGCCGTTTGTGCCATTTTTTCCGTCCTTGCCGTTGACGCCGTTTGTGCCGTTTATTCCGTCATTGCCGTTGACGCCGTCCTTGCCGTCAATACCGTCGGCACCATTTTCTCCCGTAGCGCCCGTAAGCTCGGCAATTGTTACCAGATCATGCCAGTCGCTTTCGTCACTGTATTTCCACTGGATGGCGGTACCGCTGTTTCGTACCTCCGTCCGTTCTGCCGTACTTAATTGCTGTTGAGCGCATCCGGCAAAAAGCACAAGGCACAGCACCATACATAGGGTGAGCAGGACGCTTAATACTCGTTTTCTCATCTTGTTTCCTCCGTTTCTCCGTCCCTCGACAGCTTAAAATCGTATTTCATTTCCAG
>OLRJ01000590.1_pt1 | contig 37077 bp, 27 predicted proteins | sample 1672741 | NCBI WGS metagenome assembly OLRJ01 (sample SAMEA3136719, study PRJEB25190) | human gut metagenome | biome: human gut; feature: human-associated habitat; material: faeces | place: Austria | collected 2013 | reverse complement strand
TCCGGCGGGAATCTGGACAGGCTTATTACCGATACGAGACACGGTGATCTCCTTTCCTTCTACCTACCGAGCGAATTACCAGACGTAAGCGATGATCTCGCCGCCGACGTTGTGCTTGCGAGCATCGCGGTCGGTCATGACGCCATGGCTGGTGGAAATAATGGCGGTACCAAGGCCACCGCGGACGCGGGGCATGTCGGCAACGCCGGTGTACTTACGCAGGCCCGGCTTGGAAATGCGGCGGATGCCGTTGATGACCTTAGCCTTCTTGGGACCATACTTAAGCGTGATGTGCAGAGTCTTCTGGGGAACGGTGTCCTCGACATCGTAGCCCTCGATGTAGCCCTCCTCGTGCAGAACACGAGCGATCTCGACGAGCTTCTTGCTGCTCGGCATGGAGACCGTGGCCTTGTTCACAGAGTTAGCGTTACGGATGCGCGTAAGCATATCTGCGATCGGGTCTGTAAGGTTCATACAGATTCTCCTTCGTTCTTGATGAACACGTGCTCTTGGTTCTTCGCCGCCCTTAACGGCAAAGCCTTTTTAGCGCGTTTTCCCTGTTCCAAACTGATGCTTGAAACGCTGGTAGTGACTTACCAGCTGGCCTTCTTAACGCCGGGAAGCTCGCCCTTGAGTGCAAGCTCGCGGAAGCAGACACGGCACAGGCCGAACTTGCGGTACACAGAGTGCGGACGGCCGCAGCGCTGGCAGCGCGTGTACTCACGAGTAGAGAACTTCTGCTTGCGATTGCACTTGACGATCATCGATGTCTTAGCCACTTATATCCTCCTCACATAGAGTATTGTTCGCCCCAAGCGCCGCCCCCTTGTGGGAACGGCGCTTATAGGGCAGGTGAACCTATTTCTTGAACGGGAAACCGAAGGCGTCCAGAAGGGCCTTGGCCTCCTCATCGGTGTTGGCGGTGGTCACGAAAGTGATGTCCATACCACGCTGGTGATCGACGGAATCGAAGTCGATCTCGGGGAAGATGAGCTGCTCGGTGACGCCCATGGAGAAGTTACCACGGCCGTCGAAGCTCTTGGCGGAAATGCCGCGGAAGTCGCGGATACGGGGGATCGCGACGGAGGTCAGACGATCGAAGAACTCCCACATACGGTCGCCACGCAGGGTAACCTTGCAGCCGATCGGCATACCAGCGCGCAGGCGGAAGGTAGCGATGGACTTGCGGGCACGGGTGATCATCGGCTGCTGGCCGGTGATGGCGCGCAGGTCGCGCACGGCACCGTCGATGGCCTTGGAATCGGTAGCGGCCTCGCCGACACCCATGTTCACGACGATCTTCTCAAACTTGGGGATCATCATGACGTTCTCGTACTGGAACTTGTCCTGAAGCTGCTGCTTGACCTCGTTGTTGTACTTGGTCTTCAGACGCGGCACATACTTCTCTTCTGCCATTGTTCACTCCTTCTTGGGGTTTTAAGCACGGGGCGTGGCCACGATGGGTTGTCCTCGTACCTCCTGGCTGCATCCGCGCCGCTCATGGCATTTCGCGGTTTGGACTCGACGCAGCAGGAGCCGACAAAACAATCGGTACTATACGCGCATCGGAAGCGTATTTCCAGAAAAACCTCGTCTGCCTGCACAACTCCACAACTCCCCCGCACAAATGAGTCCCAAAAAGCAGTTGCGGTGAAATAGGGACTGTTTGGCGGCCTAACAGGCTTAAACAATCCGTATTTCACCGCAACTTATTGGTGGGGATGCGATTAGCGCTTGCGGGGGACGAGTTTGGTGCGGCGCAGGTGGATCATCTCGGCGGCGATGGAGATGGCGATCTCCTCGGGGTCCTCGGCCTCGATGGCAACGCCGATCGGAAGGTGCAGCTCGTCGATCTGGTCCTGCGTAAAGCCTTCCTGCTCCAGACGGGCGCGCACAAAGGCCGTCTTGCGGCGCGAGCCCAAGCAACCCAGATAGGCGGGTTTGGCACGCATAGCCTGAATCACCACGTCGAGATCAGATTTGTGACCCGCCGTGGCGACGACCACCAAGTCGCGCGGACCGATGGGGCACTGCTCGCTCAGGTTCTTGTAATCGACCAGGCGACGATCGTAGACACCGGGCACCCATTCGGGCGTCAACGTGCCGGGGCGGTCATCGCAGGCCACGACGGCAAAGCCCGCCGCCGTGAGCACGCGCGCCGTCGCGGCGCCCACGTGTCCGCAGCCAAAGATGTAGGTCAGGCCCTCGGGGCAGAGCGTCTCGACGTGCGCCGCGGGAATCTCGGAGGCCGCGTTGGTGTAGGTGACCCTACTCCCCTCCTCCACCAGCGAAAGCCCGGGGCAGCCCGCAATGGTGCGGCGCGATTCCTCGCCATGGTACTCGGCCACATCGCCCTCGAGCGCGCTCGCGATAAACGGCTCAAAGTCGATGACGAAGTCGCCGATGCGCCGATAGACCAAGATGTCGGCAATTTCCTGGAACAACGGTGCCTGAGTCGCATCCAGATGCAGATAGCACAGGCAGATGGCTCCGCCGCAGATCATGCCGGTATCGGAGTTCTCGCCGCCCATGGTGTAGCGGACTAGACGCGATTGCCCCGCGGCCAGCAGCTCTCGCGCCTCGTCCAGCGCAAAGAGCTCGATCTTGCCGCCGCCGATGGTGCCCGCCTGGCTACCGTCGGCAAAGACGACCATCCAGGCGCCCACGCCGCGCGGCGACGACCCCGCCGTGCCGGCCACGACCACGAGCTCGCACGTCTCGCCAGCACGCAGGGCGGCAAGCGCCGCATTCACAACATCGAGCTTTTCCATTGCCGCCTTCTATCCTCTAAAGATATCGGTGAGCATAGCGAGTGCCTCGAGCACGCCGCCGCCGACCGACGTCGCCTTGTCCGAAATGTAGTTGATATAGCTGGCATCGCCGCGCGGATCGACATCGGCGCATTTAAAGCCCTCGGTCACCTGCACGCCGTTCGCCAAAAGCCCGCGCAGACAGCCATCGATCTGCGTGCGCATGGGCGTATCGCCCGCGTAGCCAATCACGTCTCCGGCGCGCACGATGTCGCCGATTGCGCGGTCGGACCGAAACACGCCGGCGGCGGGGCTGTGGATAACACGCTCTTTGCCATAGCCAGCGATAATGCCCGGCACGCCCGTGTTGGGCTGGGGTGAACCTTGGGTAATGACACGGCCCAGGAAATGCCCGCGCATGGTCTCGACCACGGCGTCGCAATCAACCGGCGCGGTAAAGCCCGGCCCTACTGCAATGACGGCAGGAGCCATGTCGCGCGTGGTACCCAGATTGCGCTTGGCCAGAATCGCGTCGACCACAGCCGCGGGCTTCAGTTCGTCGAGCATCTGCGCCTGGGGGTCCACCACGACGGCGACGTCTCCAGCCCCGGTAATCTCAAGCGCCTCGGCCGACGTCTGCGCCAGGCGAGCGCGAATGCCCTCAACCTCGACCTCGCCCAGGCGAATGGCCTCGCAAAAACTGATTGTGCGGCGGATGCACGTGGGAACCGCGATATCGGCCATAACGACCGACACGCCGGCGCGTACCAAGCGAGCGGCGACGCCCGTGGCGATATCGCCGGCGCCGCGAACATAAACGAGCATTCCCGGGACACCTCCCTGTGCTACGGTTTGAGCAGAGCAAAAGCGGTTCGACCGCTACTCTGATGATTATTTATTATCACAGTATTATACGGCGGTGAACAGATGGAAACGGTTAGCGGCAATCTTGCCTCGGCGCTCAGGATCGAGCCGGGCATTACCGCGATTATCGGCAGCGGCGGCAAGTCGACGTTGCTCAAAACGCTGGGTCTTGAGCTCATGCGCGCTGGCGGCCGCGTGCTCCTCTGCACCACCACGCATATGTTCCCCGTCGCCGGCGTGCCATGGGACGGGTCGAGCCGTCGCCTGGACGCCGCGCCCTGGAAGCCAGGTGCCCCACACGCCCCAAGCTGCACCTGCGAGGCCTGCGCGGGGCTTGTGCGGGGAAGCATCTGCCAGGCAGGCGTCTTGGACCCCCAGACGGGCAAGCTCTCCTCCCCTGCCGAGCCGCTCGACCAGCTGGCGCAGCGCTTTGACTACGTCCTGGCCGAGGCGGACGGCAGCAAGCGGCTCCCGCTCAAGGCCCACGCCGCCTGGGAGCCGGTGATTCCCTCTGGCACGGCCAACATCGTCTGGATCGTCGGCGCCTCAGGGCTCGGCAAGCCCATCCACGAAGCCGTCCACCGCCCCGAGCTCTTTTGCGAGCGTTGCGGCTGCGAGCTCACCGACATCGCCACGCCCGAGCGCGTCGCCCAGGTGCTCAATGCCGAGATGCAGGCGCTGAAGCTCGGCACTGCACGCGTCATGCTCAACCAAGTCGACACGCTCAGCGACCCCACGATGGCCGACCGCTTCGAGGCAGCCCTCGGCCGCCCCCTCATCGCCACCAGCCTCAAGTAGCCGGCCCCATCTCGTCAGTTGCGGTGAAATACGGACTGTTTGGCCGTATGACGGCCGCAAACAGTCCGCATTTCACCGCAACTGCGGAGGGGACACGGCATCTTTGCTGCTAGCGAGGGACGTAGCGGCCGGGCTGGGCTCCGGTGGGCTCGCCGTCGCGCGCGGCCAGCACGCCGTTCACAAACACAGCCTTGGCGCGGCCGTGCGCCTCAAAGCCCTCGAGCGGCGTGTAGTCCACAGCCTGATGCTGTGTCGCCGCGCGAATGGTCCAGCGTGCCTTGGGATCCCACACGCACACATCGGCATCGGAGCCCTCGGCAAGACAACCCTTGCGCGGATACATGCCAAAGACGCGCGCCGGGTTCTCGCTCATCAAGCGGCACAGATCCTCGGGACCCAGCTGTCCCTCAAAGCTCGTAGCGATCGCGACGGGGCGATGCTCCACACCGGGCCCGCCGTTGGGAATCGCGCGGAAGTCGTCGCGCCCGCGGTCCTTTTGCCCGTGCAGGTTAAAGCTGCAGTGGTCGGTCGCGATCGTATCGATCTCGCCGGCCACAAGCGCCTCGCGCAGTGCCGCACGGTCGCCCGCATGGCGCAGCGGCGGGCTCATCACATATTTGGCGCCCGCAAAGCCGTCCTCGCCCTGCTCCAAATAGCACGTATCGTCGAGCATCAGATACTGAGGGCATGTCTCGACATAGATATTCTTCTGCCCGCGCGCCTTGGCGACACGAATGGCCTCGAGCCCCAGCTTGGTCGAAAGGTGCACCACGTTGACCGGTGCGTCGCCAGCCAGGTGCGCCAGATATAGCAGACGGCTCACTGCCTCGGCCTCACACACGTCCGGACGGCTGAGCGCATGCCCCTCGGGCCCGTGGATACCCTGCTCGTACACGCGCTTCTGCAGTTCATTCACCAACGTGCCGTTCTCGCAATGCACGCACAGGATACCGCCCAGGCGCTTGAGCTCCTCGAGCACCTCGAACGTCTCGGCATCGTCCAAGCGCAGGTGGTCATAGGCAAAGTAGGTCTTGAACGACGATACGCCCGCCTCGCGCATGGCCGAAAGGTCGGCGCGGTTGCGCTCGTTCCACTCGGCGAGTGCCATATGAAAGGCGTAGTTTGCCGTGCAGGTGCCGTCGGCGCGGCGATGCCACTCGGCCAAGGCATCGGGCATGGTCACGCCACGGTCGGCCGTCGCGTAGTCCACGATGGTCGTCGTACCGCCGCAGGCAGCCGCGCGCGTGCCGGTCTCAAAGCTATCGGCCGTCCAATCCATGCCGGTCCAGCACTGCATGTGCGTGTGGCCGTCGATAAAGCCGGGAAACACCCAGCAGCCCGTGGCATCCTCGACGGTATCGCTCTCGGCCGGCTCAATCGCCGCGGCGATCCGCACGATCTTATCGCCATCCATGGCAAGATCGGCACGGCGAAGCCCCTGTGGCGTCACGAGCGCGCCGTTTTTGATGATGATCATATTTGCTCCTTATTGATTTATGCAGTTGGCCACGCGATCAAAATACGAGCAGGCGGCGATATGCTCCGCTATGCGTCGCTGTCCCTTGGCGGTATCGACGTCCCACAGCTCGTAGGCACGCGCCTCGACCAGCACCACGTCGGTACGCTCCTTGAGGATCGAACCGCCGCCGTCCTTGCCCTCAAGACACATGAGTGCATCGAACAGTTCCGCCGGAAAGAGCACCGGGCTCGAAGGCTCACCGTTGCACGCAAGACGCACCGGATGTTTGCGGCCACGCTCGTCAAATGCACGAACCATAGCCTCAAAAGAATCCGAACTCACGAGCGGCTGGTCGCCCGGCAAAAAGAGGCAACCTTTCCAGTTGCGTTCGACTCCCCACGAAAGGCCCGCACGGACGCTATCGCTGCGCAGCTCACCATCGTGCAGCACACACGGGCAATGCTTATCCTCGCAAATCTGAGCGACCTCAGGCCAACGCGTCGAAACCACGACGTCAAAGCCCCGGGGAACCGAATCGATGGTCCGGGCAATCAGCGGCTCGCCATAGATATCGGCGAGCATCTTGTTAGAGCCAAACCGCTTGCCCTCGCCCGAGGCCATAATCACGCAACCAAGTTTCATCTCCGCAAACCTCCCCTGGCTGCCTTGGACGCCATAGTTGCTATACCCACCATACCAAGCTCACACTCCGTCGGAACAGGCATGCGCTCGTTTTTCCAGCGAACGCCCCTTGGCTCTCCATAGCACAAAGGAGGGCGCCCCGCGACGCAGGGCACCCTCCTCAATGGTGCAGATATGCCTACTCAGCGTCGCCGGTAAACGTGGTACCGGTCTTGCCGGCAAGACCGTCACGCGCCTTCTCGAGCAGCGTGATGAGCGCCGTGCGGCCCGGCTTGCTCTCGGCAAACGTCGAGGCGGCCTGGACCTTGGGCAGCATGGAGCCACGACCGAACTCGTTGGCCTCGGACAGACGCTTTACGTCAGCCGCAGTCAGCGTGTCGAGCCACTGCTCGTGGTCGGTGCCAAAGCCAATGGCAACCTTCTCCACGGCCGTCAGGATAATCAGGGCATCGGCGTCGAGCTGCTCGGCGAGCTTCTCGGCCGCAAAGTCCTTATCGATGACGGCGGCAGCGCCCTTAAGGTGGTTGCCCTGGGCCTTGGTGACGGGAATACCGCCACCGCCGCAGGAGATCACCACGTGGTTGGACTCGACGAGCGACTTGATGGTGTCGAGCTCGACGATGTTCACGGGCTTGGGCGAGGCAACCACGCGACGGAAGCCCTGCTTCTCGTCGTGGATGAACTGGTAGCCGCGGTCGGCCTCCAGCTCCTTGGCCTCGGCCTCGCTCATCCACGGACCAATCGGCTTGACCGGGTCGGCAAAGGCCGGGTCGTCTGCCGCAACCTCGACCTGGGTGAGCACGGTGGCGACGCCCTTGTCGATATTGCGGTCGAGCATTTCCTCGCGCAGCGCATTTTGCAGGTCATAGCCAATGTAGCCCTGGCTCATGGCGCCGCAAACGGACAAGGGGCAGGGAACGTACTTCTGAGGATTAGAGCGCGTGAGCTCAGCCATCGCGTTGGCGATCATGCCCACCTGGGGACCGTTGCCATGCACGACGACGACCTCGTTGCCCTCCTCGATCAGGTCGACGATAGCCTTGGAAGTCGTCTTGACGGCCTCCATCTGCTCGGGAAGGTTGGCGCCGAGGGCGTTTCCGCCCAGGGCGACAACGATACGCTTAGCCATTTCTCAGCCCAGCTTTAGGCCTGGAACCAACGGGCGGTGTTGCGCTCGTCGAGGGCCTTGAGGGTAGCGGCGGGATCGGCAACCTTCTGCAGGAATATCATGGCTGCGATGGCGTACGGCTTGTAGCTGGCCTCCTTGTACATGCCCACGCGGTGCATGTCGAAGACGTCGGCGTTGACCTCGCCGTGCTCGCAGGAGACACCGGAGATGTCGGCGGGCAGCGGGTGCATAAAGATGGTGTCCTGGCCGTTGGCAGTCTTCTCCATGAGCTCAGTCGTGGAGCACCAGTCCTGATGGGTGGCGTTCTGGGCGAGCAGCTCCTTCTCGAGCGCAGCGATGCCGGCGTCGTCGCCCTCGGCGTACAGGTTGGTGCGCTTCTCCATGGCGGCAAACGGAGCCCAACTCTTGGGGATCACGATGTCGGCGCCCTCGAAGGCCTCGGCCATGGTGTTGACCTGCTTAAAGGTGGTGCCGGACTCGGCGGCATAGCCCTTGGCGCGCTCGACGACCTCGGGCATGAGGTCGTAGCCCTCGGGGTGAGCCAGGGTGACGTCCATGCCAAAGCGGGGCAGCAGGCTGATCAGCGACTGCGGGCAGGACAGCGGCTTGCCGTAAGAGGGCGAATAGGCCCAGGTGACGGCAACCTTCTTGCCCTTGAGGTTCTCGAGGCCGCCAAACTCGTTGATAAGGTAGAGCATGTCGGCAGAGGACTGCGTGGGATGATCGGAGTCGGACTGCAGGGAGATGAGCGTGGGACGGTGATCCAGAACGCCATCCTCGTAAGCCTGCTGGACAGACTCGGAGACCTCAGCCATGTAGGCGTCGCCCTTGCCGATGTACATGTCATCGCGGATGCCGATGACGTCGGCCATGAAGGAGATCATGGTAGCGGTCTCGCGGACGGTCTCGCCGTGAGCGATCTGGGACTTCTTCTCGTCCAGGTCCTGCAGCTCAAGGCCGAGCAGGTTGGCGGCCTTAGAGAAGGAGAAGCGCGTACGGGTGGAGTTGTCGCGGAACAGCGAGACGGCCAGGCCCGAATCGAAGATCTTGGACGAAACGTTGTTCTCGCGCAGCTCGCGCAGAGCGTCGGCGACGATGTAGAGCGCCTTGAGCTCATCGGTGGTCTTATCCCAGGTGTGCAGGAAGTCGCTGCCGTACATACCCTTAAAATCGAGGCCGTTCAGCTGCTCGACGAGCTCGGTAAACTTGGCGTCCATGTAAATGTCCTTTCTAAAGGTGAAACGATCGCAATGAGTAGATGCGCTCCGGCATGCGCGTGTGGCTAGAACATGCAGAGCGCTATGACGAGGACCCGCCACCGTCGAGGAAGCATGGGAGATAACGACCGCGGGCCCCAAGTCAACAGGAGGCGCCGGGGACACGAGCGGCCCCCGGCTCAACAAGATCGAGGAATGGGACTAGTCGATCTTGTTGTTGGTCAGACCGGCGCGGAACACGGTGGCATCGCCATCGGCCTGGCTCGGATCGTAGAGGTTCAGGGCAGCCACGTACATGGCGGCAGCGGTGACCAGGTCGTCCTTGTAGGTGACCTCGTTGGGAGCGTGTGCCTGAGACTCGGCACCCGGGCCAAAGCCCACGCAGGGGATGCCATAGCGGCCCTGGATGGAGACGCAGTTCGTGGAGAAGGTCCACTTGTCGCACAGCGGACGACCGGTGCGCTTGTCCATGCTGGGCTCGCAGCCGATGCGCTCGTCACCGAACATGGCCTTGTGGGCGTCGACGAGGGCCTTGACGTGCGGAGCGGTCTCCTTATTGATCCACGTGGGGAAGTAAGCCTCGGTCTCGTAGACCTCGCCGGTCCAGGACGGACGGTCGTACATGTACATGGAGACCTTCACGTCGTCGCCGTACTTCTTGGCGGCCGGCAGGTTACGGATCTCGTCCAGGCAGGACTCCCAGGTCTCACCGGCGGTCATGCGACGGTCGATGGAGATGGCGCAGGAGTCAGCGACAGCGCAGCGGCTGGGGCTGGTGTAGAAGATCTGGCTGACGGTGCAGGTGCCGCGGCCCAGGAAGCGGGCGTCCTCGAAGTGCTCGGGGTTGTACTTGGGGTCGAGCATCTTGACGAGGCCCTTGATGTCGGTCGACTCGTCGCAGCCGTTGTTGTTGAGGGCGCGGACGTCGGCGATGATGTCGGCCATCTTGTAGATGGCGTTGTCACCGCGGTCGGGAGCGGAGCCGTGGCAGGAGGTGCCGTGAACGTCGACGCGGATCTCCATGCGGCCGCGGTGACCGCGATAGATGCCACCGTCGGTGGGCTCGGTGGAAATGACGAACTCGGGCTTAATGCCGTCCTTGTTGTAGATGTACTGCCAGCACATGCCGTCGCAGTCCTCTTCCTGGACGGTACCGACGACCATAATCTTGTAGCCCTCGGGGATGAGGCCCATGTCCTTCATCATCTTGGCAGCGTAGGTAGCAGAAGCCATGCCACCCTCCTGGTCGGAGCCACCGCGGCCGTAGATGATCTCGTCGGTCTCGTAACCCTCATAGGGATCGGCATCCCAGTTATCGATGTTGCCGATGCCGACGGTGTCGATGTGAGAGTCGATGGCGATAATCTTGTCGCCCTCGCCCATAAAGCCCATAACGTTGCCCAGGCCGTCGACCTTGACCTCGTCATAGCCAAGGCTCTCCATCTCGGCCTTGATGCAAGCGACAACCTCACCCTCCTCGCAGGACTCAGAGGGATGGCTGATCATAGCGCGCAGGAAGCGAGTCATATCAGCACGATGGGACTCAGCAGCAGCCTTGATAGCGTCGAAATCGAGTTCTTTAGCCATTGTTCATAACCTTTCAAACTAAGGAATCTACCTGTGAGGTGGCGGAGCGATACCTATTTACTCCGCCCCAACGATTAGCAAGTGGGGTATTCGCCTTCCCAGACGATGCGACGGTACTGATCCGGATCGGTGTCACCTTCCGTGGAGAAGCAGAGCACGGAGCTCGTCTTATCCAGGCCGATGAGCTCTTTGAGCTCGGCGTACTCGGGATCGAGCATGAGGGTCTCGACCAGGCCAGTGGTCACCGCGCCGGACTCGCCGGAGATGACGCGCGGGTCGCCCTTCTCGGGGGCGCCCAGGGTGCGCATGCCGCGAGCGGTGACCCAGTCGGGGCAGGACACGAAGGCGGTGGCATGGTTGCGCAGGATATCCCAGCCCAGGATGTTGGGCTCGCCGCAGCACAGACCGGCCATGATGGAGGGCATGTCACCGTCCACGATACGCGGATCGCCGTCGCCGGCGGCAGCGCCCTTGTACAGGCAGGCGGCAGGCGCGCATTCAACCACGACGAAGGTGGGCGGGTTATCGGGATACAGGTTGGTGAAGTAGCCCACCACGGCGCCGGCGAGCGAACCCACGCCAGCCTGGACAAACACGTGCGTCGGGCGGTTGATGGCCATCTCGCGCAGCTGCTCGGCAGCCTCGGAAGCCATGGTGCCGTAGCCCTCCATGATCCAAGACGGGATCTTCTCGTAGCCCTCCCAGGCGGTGTCCTGAACGATGACGCCGCGCTCGCAGGCGTCGGCCTCGGCGGCGGCCATGCGCACGCACTCGTCGTAGTTGACCTCTTCGATGGTCACCGTTGCGCCCTCGGCGGCGATGTTATCGAAGCGGGGCTTGGTGGAACCCTTGGGCATGTGAACGACGGCCTTCTGGCCCAGCTTGTTGGCAGCCCATGCCACGCCGCGGCCATGATTGCCGTCGGTAGCGGTAAAGAAGGTGGCCTGGCCAAAGTCCTTGGCAAGCTGATCGGAGGTCAGGTAATCGAAGGTGCACTCGGCAACGTCCTTGCCGGTCTCGTCGGCAATGTAGTTGGCCATGGCAAACGATCCGCCCAGAACCTTAAAGGCGTTGAGGCCAAAGCGATAGCTCTCGTCCTTAACGCACAGGTTGGACAGACCCAAGCGCGCAGCCTGACCGTCCAGGCGGGCAAGCGGGGTGACGGTATATTGAGGGAACGACTGGTGGAAGGCGCGGGCCTTCTTCACGTGGTCGAGGCTCATGATTCCCAAGTGCTTGTCATCGCTCTTGGGCATCGTGTTACCCGCCCACTGGATCTTATCGGCCATACGGTGAACTCCTTAAGTCCTCTCTTGCCGGCCCCCGCATACGCGTTTCAGCCCATTCCCATTCATGCGACTGAACTTTTATGTGGATGCCAAACAAAAAGTTTGTTAGCACTGTTCTATCACACTTTTTGATTGGCAAACCTAACAAATTGTTTGTTGCCGTAATCGGTACTTTTTCGCCGCCGAACGGTCATGAATTGCCTTGTTGATGGATTTGTTTGCGAACAGATGTGGTTTATGGCAAAGTGTGCCCAAACTAATTTTTAGGAAGGCACCCATGACCCCCGCACAGATTGAGTTTTACAAGCGCCTCGCACACGGCCTGGCGCTCCAATTTGGCCCCAACTGCGAAGTCGTCGTCCACGATCTGGAGACCGAGGACGTGGACCACTCCATCGTAGTGATCGAAAACGGCCACGTCAGCGGGCGCAAACTGGGTGACGGCCCCAGCCATATTGTGTTTGAGTCCATGCACGAGGGCAGCACCGACGTACACGACCGCGAGCCGTACCTCACTAAAACCACCGATGGCAAGCTGCTCAAGTCCTCGACCATCTTTATCCGCAACGACGAAGGCAAGCCCGTCGGCATTTTGGGCATCAACTTTGACATTACGCTTATGAAGGCTTTTGAGCGTTCGCTCGACGCCTTTACCGGCACCGGCGGCACGGGCTATACCGAGCCCGAGCCCATTACCAAGAACATCGGCGACCTGCTCGAGGACCTGCTGCACGAGTGCGAGCAGTTTGTGGGCAAGCCCGCGGCACTCATGACCAAAGACGAGCGCATTCGTGCCATTGGCTACCTCGACCGTCGCGGCGCCTTCCTCATTTCCAAGTCGAGCGAGCGCGCCTGCGAGTTCTTTGGCATCTCCAAGTACAGCTTCTATAGCTACCTCAATGAGGCCAAGGCGGCGGCCGGCGACAAGTAGGCACTCGCCTGGATTGCCCCTCCCCTTTTGGGTGCGAGTTCTGGAAAGCACGAATCCAAGACCGGGCCGCTTGGGAAGTTCCATATAATCGATGTCATTAGTATTTCGAAAGGATGGAACAGAATGGCGTTGAGCAAGGCATCATGCACCGGTCGCGGATTGATTCCGGCAATTGGTGGACATGTGCACCGCATGTTCGATGAGAGTGAAGACGACCTGTTTTCGCTAAGCCTTGACGACGTGATGGATGATCGCCCGTGGACCGCCGACGAACTCATGGGCGGCGGGGCTCGCCCGTCAAGCCCCGATCCCACACTTGCGCCTAAGCCCGCATCTGCGCCGACTCCTGCGCAGTCGCCTGTTTCGACGCCCGCGCCTACGCCCGCACCCACTTCGGCGCCCACGCCCGCTCCCCGCCCCGCAAGCGACCCGTCCGAGACGGCGGCATTTCTCGCTGCAGCGACGCAGGGCAAATCGGCCGACAGCACCGTTATGTACAGCGCCCAGCAGTTGCCTGTTCCTGCGGCACGCAAGCCTCCGGTCGCAAGGCTCGATGAGCCCGTTGCCCATCAGGTTGCCTACGATTCCTGGGCTGCAGCCGATCTGGATGAGACCTCTACCGGCATGCCGGCGCTCGACGTTCCAGTTAACCCGCTTTTTGCCGCCAACACGAGCGCCGCGGACTATGAGGGCGGTGCGGCATATTCCGATTATTCCGATGGCTATGCTGGCAACGGTCGCATCGAGACCGAGGATTATGGCACCGCATCGAGCGATTATCTCAACGATCCGTACGCTGCCACGCCCGCACCGGAATATGACTCGGAGGCCGCGTCCGCGCCGGCGTATACCAAAAGCACGGGCGAAGAGCGCTTCGCCGATTATTACGCCGAGGAAAAGGCGCTGCGTTTCTCGGAATTTCCGCAGGCAGTCAAGGTTGCCTTTATCGCCATTATCATTGCCCTGCTCGGTGTCATTGCGTTTGAAGGATTCCAGCTGTTCCGCGGCCCCACCCAAGCGGAGTCGGAAACCCAGCAAAAAGAGGACGATAACCAGTACCTGGACATCAACACCCTCAAGGGCGACCCCAACGACGGAGACGACGAGTAGCGAGGGCTGAAGGCAGCCGCAGGATCCCGCATCCAGCATCGGCTTCTAAGTGCTGTTTTGTCATCCAACTACACTTTTCCGAAGTTTTAAGGTGCCTATTTCGACACTTTTCCGTACTTTTACACGGCTGATTTCGACACTTTTCCGGATGAAAGCCGAATAATCACTTGGGAAACCAACGCCATCCGCGCGTCATTTCGCGGATGGCGCTTGATTTCTGTCCGTACACGTTGAGTCCGTACACGTTGATAGACTCCATCTTGCCCGCAAGGAGCGGGCGCGTTTTATCCAGAGTCGGGGTAGAGAGTTGGCTCCACGATCCCGACGCCAACCGGCCAAGAGGCACGGTGGCCCTGCCAACATCGATGAAAGGAGTCCGTATGGACAATTTCTCCGTGCGCAGTGAGCGCAACTTCCACAACCTGGCAGCCAAGCCAAAACGAATGCATCTTCTGGACGAGCCGAGCGGCTATGCCTCGGCCATGGTCAAGAACAGCCTCTCCCACCAGATGCGCTTCACGGTACAGAAGCTCGAGGAAGAGCTCTGCGCCGCCAACAATCCACATGTGTTGCAGATCAAGCTGCTCGGAGACGGCTCGCGCGAGCCGTCCAGCTGGAAGCTCTTTGCCGACGGCGCGTGCGTTGCGGACGGATCCGGCGCCTTTGCCCGCGAGTGCTTCTGCGAGGGCGCCGAGGTGTTTCTAGACCTGTGCCGCGACGCCGTACGCGCGACCGAGCTGCACCAGTGGAGCCAGAGGAAGTACGAGCTGCTGAGCGCCGCGCGTGGGGTTGCGGGGATGTAGGCAGACGCAGGCGGCGTGCAGCCGTTGCACGCCGCCGCTCAGGCCACGCGATGTCAAAAGACTGACACTTGTGTATGCCTTTTGACAGTCCGAAAGCGCTAGCGAAGTTCATTGATGCCGCGGCTAGATGCGCAGCAGTAAAGAGATGCTGAATACAAATCGCACCCATCTCCAATGGATCCAACACGTCAAAATAAGCACAGATACCCGAGCGCTTATGCTACATGGAAGCACAGAGAGGCCCGCGTTCCGAACCACCACAGCTCGGAACGCGGGCCCCAGCAACTAATTCTTTTCGGATAATCCCAATCCAGTAATCTCCTGATAGCGCCGCTTCAACGTATACGCATCGGGAAGCCTAGAGATCCTCTGATGAATCAACTCATTAAAATCCGCCAGATTTCCGATTACGACATCGATGCCGCCAGCAGCGTTGAGCAAATCGACGTACGTCATAAAGCGAAACTCGAACGGAATGCCCTCGATTTCCTTTGTGCATCCATCATGAAAGTCAATCAGTCTCGAAACGTCATGGGCAACGTACGTGACTCTAACGGTCATGTCGTAGGGTTCGTTGCGCAACTTCGCCTCGTGCTCGTGGTAGCGCACAGTTTCATGCAGGGAGTTAATGTGCGCCTGAATGTACTCATCCCGCAGACCGCCACCGTGTGCCTCATAGGCCTCGATATGTGCACGATTTGAAAGGTCCAAGTATTCAACATCGCCATATTTGCGCCCCGAAGCGTTCGTCTCGTTCACGGAAGAGCCGAGACCCCTTGCGAACCAGCCCTCTTCCGGATGAATGCAGCGGGTAAGGAAATCTACCAGCCTCTGATCGAGAACGCCCTTGGTTAAACTGTTTGAGATCCCCACGCGCTTGACAAAAGCCTTGATGGAATCGACGCCGATCGGCTCCAAAGGCGTCTTCGTTTGACGAGAATCGGCAATGAGAATCAAATAACAACGAATAATGTGAGCAACGCGTCTTCTCGTCGTGTAGGGCAACTCTGCCAGAATGCTAAAGACATCGGCAAGCAGAATCGAGCCGTTCCCAGTCTGCCGGGAGAGTTTCGTTTCGGCCCATGCTTCGTCAAGTGAATAGACGGACTTGGCGTTGTTGAGGTATGGATTCTCCTGAGTGGGATGATACATGGAGTTCCAAAGCGCCTTTACATTGCTCGAACGGGGCGTGCATTCGTAAATCGCCCTGCCGGGGAATCTGTCAACCATCTCAAGCGTAAGCAACTCAAAGTAGAGCATAAACTGGTACGGCTCAAAAGGAATGAGGCCCAAGTCGATAACATCGTCGGCAAGCGTATCGCATCTCGAGAACGATCCGAGAAGGCCTCGGAAAGTTTCTCCAGCGACGTCAGGTTCGATATCACCAAACAGGGCGGCGACGTCTGAAACGTCAGTTTCATGTATTCCGGCTATCCTCTCAGAGCCGAAGGGCGGGTCAATACCGATAGAACTGATTACAGCATTGATGGCGTCGAAAGTTGCGGCAGGAACGTTAAGAATGCCTCTAATCCTATCGAGACCGAGGTGTTGCTCCACGACAAGGGTACGAATGAGCGGAGCACAGCCAATCAAAGCGATTGCATGACTCCTTGCCATGAACTGCTTCTCCTCGAGTTTTTCTTCGAGCTTGAAGTAGCCGTTCGCGAGCTCTTCCATTTCATGGTCGACGCCAACCGCGGCGCTAATGACGTCCTTCAATTCCTTTGAGGGACTATCGTAGTTCTCAAGCCAAAAGCTCCACATCTCGCTGAAGCGATCGGAGATCTCTTCGGCGGGAATCCTGGATTCCTCAGGGCCGTTCTCGTAATAGTCCGCAACCTGAATCGCGGCGCTTTCCATCGAGTTCGGATCTATAGGCAGGGACGCCGCCAGAAGCGCTTCGCATATTTCAGAAATGTTTGCACTGCTACTCATTTACACGCTCCCATAAAGGTTGAGGCTCATAAGCGATAAGGCCATCAAGATCGTCGCTTACCGCACTGAAGGTTAATCCGCAGGCACAAAGCACTTGAGAAAGCTCAGAGACAGTTATGCGCTTGGAGCCGCTTTCCAGTTTCGAAATCGACGCTTGCTGGCATCCCGTTGCCTCAGCGAGCGCCGCCTGTGACATCCCGGAGCGTCTCCGCCATTTAGCGATAAGTCTCCCGAGAGAAAGATTGAAGTCTTCCATAAACGCCCCCTTCCGGCAGCAACCCATGCTTGTATATGATATCATCTCATGAGCTCATTCCATATTGGAATGAGCTCTACTATTCAGGAGGATTGCTTTAATGAAGCGTTTCGTCAGCCTTTATTCGGGAGCGGGCGGTCTCGACCTCGGCTTCATCGCCGCCGGGTTCACCCCCGTATTTGCGAACGATATCAACCCGGACGCCATGAAAACCTACGCTGCCGCGATGAACGCGATCTCGAAGAAGACCGGCAAAACACTGAGCCACAGGATAGTCACGGGAGATATTAGGGAGGTTGAGGAACTGCCCGGAAGGGGTTCGGCGGAGCTAGTCATTGGAGGACCGCCCTGTCAGGGCTTCTCGGTCGCGGGGAAGATGGACCCGAACGACCCCCGCTCGCGTCACGTCTTCGACTTCCTCGGCATGGTCGAGAGGGTCCAGCCCCAAGCGTTCGTGATGGAGAACGTCAAGGCACTCGCCAAGAACAAACGCTGGGCTGGAACTATTGCCGACATCCGCAAGAAGGCGGAAGAGATTGGCTACAAAACCAACCTTGAGGTGCTGAACAGTGCCAATTACGGCGTCCCGCAGACCAGAGAGCGCATGTTCCTTGTCGGGATCAAGGACCCCTGCATCGAGTACAACTACCCGCAGCCGACAGTCAAGGAATGGGTGGGTGTGGCCGACGCCCTGCGCGGGCTGCCTCCTCTCGGCGAGCCGGGCAATGATCAGACTTGCAAGGCGAAGGTAACTACGGCAAAAAGCCCCGTGCTCCGCCCGTCGCCGTTTGCAGGCATGCTGTTCAACGGCCAAGGCCGCCCGATGGACATGGACAAGCCCGCGCCGACGCTTCCCGCCTCAATGGGCGGGAACAGAACGCCGATTGTCGATCAAGAGACGCTCGAAACCGGAGCGACCCAATGGGTCGAGAAATACCACGAAGAGCTTCAGAAAGGCGGGAAAGTAGCCGATAGCGTTCCTCCTCGCCTTCGCCGCATCTCGGTCCAGGAAGCCGCTGCCATACAGACCTTCCCGAGGGATATGCCTTGGTATGGTTCGCAATGCTCCCGCTATCGGCAAATTGGAAACGCCGTTCCTCCCAAGATGGCCTTTGCGGTTGCGCAATCTGTCGCAGAAGCCCTTGGCATGGATATAGACGCAAACCCCTCTCTGCTTGACGAGCTAGGTTAGACAATAAGGGCCCGCAATGTGGCTACCGCCCCAAAACTTTGCCGAGGGTTTCATCCAAGCTCTCCCGCTCGAGGTCTGCAAGGTCCAGTCGATAACTCAAATCGCGAATGCGATCCGGAACGTCCTTGAGAAAGTTGTTAGTCCTGGCAGAATAGCATCGTATATCACGAACAAGATAAGCAGTTTTTAGCCCCTTTTCATCTGCCCTGAGAAGCTGCTACAGGTTTATGAAGTCGGTCGTTCAACAACATGTCCCGCAAAAGAGCATACGGCCTTTAATTTACATCAGATTCTAAACGTCACGCATGAGAAATCAGCGAGGCCCCAAGTTAAAGCGAGAGCCGAACTCACTCACGGCACGCTACAGCCGTGAACCCTCCAAGCCCGCCAGCCGTTCAGATGTTCCAAATGATATACAGCTTGAAACCTGGCGACTTGAATCGAAGGTCATTCCTGGGACTATCGGTAGGCAGCCTATCTGCATGCGTTGATCTATCAAATTGGCCTTGATGCCAAGGTATATCCAACACTCGACCACCGTTCTCAGCACATCTCCTTACCTCCCCTCCAACTTCAGCTGCAGCAGCAGATCACTCAGCTCAGGGCACTTGCTGGAAAGGCGTGTTTGAACGCACTCGCCCATCCCCCATCGCTGGCGGATCTCCTGGGCGTGCGGACTCACGCGGTAGTCCCCGTCCATCACTTGTTTGAGTAGTTTGGCGGTCACGCGCGCATCGGCTAAGGCGCTGTGGGCGTGACCCGTCGACTCGTCGAACTCGATGCCAAACCACGTTGCCGCGTCACTCAAAGAGACGCACCCGTGGCTGCCCACGTCCATGATCGAAGTGTAAAACGCCTGCAGGTCGGCCCAGTCCGTAGGAAATGCGGAAAGGTCCATGTGCTTTGCCTGGCACTCGGTCATAAGCTGTCGATGATCCGCCCCGCTCCAGCAAACTATCTGGGCGGAGTAGCGACCGATCCAATCGCTGAGTCTTTTGATCACCACATAGAGCGGATCAGCCATCGCGGTGTCCACGGCCGATATCCCCGTAAGCTCGCGGACGGGAAACGCAACGCCTTCGGTAAATTCTGTCTGCACAAACTGCGAGAACTCGCCCATAACGTTGCCGCGGTTATCGAGCTTAACCGCGCCGACCTCGATAATCTCGTTGCGCAACCCGCGGCGCTGGCGCTGCCTTGGCACCGGCGCAAACTCAAAGTCCAGCACGATCTGGCGCGCAAAGTTCGTCGTATCGATAGCCGAGATACACGGCGTCTTTTCAGCTGACACGGTTACGGCCTCTCTCCGTCAACTGCCGCTTGCTACATAGGTGGCTACATTGCCGTAAGGATAGGCGCCCGTGCGGACATGAAATCGCCCAGCGCGGCTACCCGGCATCCTTGCGTAAAGCTGCGTTTTGAGATGGTCAGATCGCTGTTATTATCGAACATATATTCGTATTTATGGCTGCAGTTTGATAGACTGGTTACTGTTGACGGCAGTTCCATGTGCCGGGCAGCGCCCTCCATGCGACGGGAGGTGATGCCCATGACCGATCTGATTGATTTCGTGAAGCTCCTGACCTCTTTGGTCTCGCTCCTCACGGCGCTTATCGGACTTACCGAGGCACTCAAGCAGTGTTCGAAGCACAAAAAGAGGGGTCGACGCCGTTAAGGCATTGACCCCTTGATCAAAGCAACGGCGCTGCCCAGCTATCACCCTTGGGCTGCCGTCGACTTTATTCTACCCACGGTTGCCAGGTTTAACAAATGGAATTTCGGTTACGAAGTCCGGGGCTCGCCCCTCTACTCCAGCCACCATTCCACATCCACGGAGCACTCGACCTCGATAGGCTCTGGCTCCAGCACCGTCACCTTGGAATCAGCCGATCCCGCAGGAGCTCCGAGCGCAAAATCGGCCGCACTTGCATAGCAAAGCCGATCCATGCTGCCAAGCTGACTGTTGTAGGAGATATGCTTGACGCCATCCAGCTTAGAACCCGATGCCGCCGCAAGCGCCTGCGCATTGTTGCGGGCTCGCTCGACGACGCGGGCGATGAGGGCATCCTCGGCAGCACGCCGGTCGACTAGATCAAAACCTACGCTCATGTCGGCGCGCGAACCGCAGGTGTTAAGAGCCGTCCATATAGCGGCGACATCGACGGCGTCAATCGACGCGGCGATTGTGCCGTAGGCATGGTAGCTATAGCCAGTGATCGTCGCCTTTCTGCGTGTCGTTCGCGCGTAGCAGGCGTAACCGCGACACGTTAGCTCGTCATCCAAACCAAAGGGCACCAATGCCGCAGCGACCTTAACGCGATCGGCGTTGTAGTCGTTCAGGCACGCCTCCTTGGTATCGAAGCTTCCTCCAAAGCAGATGCTAAACACGACGCGATCGGGCATCACCTCGTCCTCGATCTCGGCGCCAACGCTCACGAACCCAGCTTTATCCATCGACATGACATCCGTCCTTTCCACGAATGGCTACATTGCGGTAAGCGTAGCCGCCCGTGCGGACATAAAAGCGGGACGCAATATACCATGCGCCAAGCACACGCCATGCAGACGGCCCCAAGAGAGTCGACCGCTCTATTCAAATGCATGAAAAAGTTTAGGCCCGGTGACTTGAATCAGCGGTCATCCCGGGCCCATCAGAGCTCGTAGAGCTCTTGGTTGCTTTGGTCTTGCTCTTCACGGCGCTTATCAAACTTTCCGAGGCACTCAAGCAGCATTCCAAGCATAACAAGTCGCTGCCATTAAGGCACTGACCTCTTGACCAAGCAACGGCGCTGCCCAGCTCCACTCTACTTGGGCTGCCGTCGACCTTATTTTACCCGCGGACGCCAGGTCTAACAAATGGATTTTCGGTAATGGAAGCACGGCACACCCGCAAAACCACTACGCCCCAAGTGCCGCCATGGGGATCACCGCCACGCCGTCGTCGCGTGTGTAGGCAATGCTCCCCTTTCCAACCACAACCGCCAAAAACACCGGCGCGGTATTCTAAGACGCGCTTTCCACTTGAAGCCATGTCGATTCTGGGACACAGTTTCCGCTTGAAGCCCATCCGGAAAGCACGTCCCATTCCGAGGCTTGAATCCGGGACGCAGTTTCCACTTGAGCTCCTGACGGGAAAGCACGTCCCACTCTGAAGCTCGATTCCGGGATACAGCTTCCGCCAGAGACCTCAACCGGAAACGGTATCCCACTCTGGAGCCAGAATCCGGGACGCAGCTTCCGCTTGAGAGGCGATCCGGAAAGCGCGTCCCATTCCGAGCATCACATCAGAGCGCGCTTGGTTATCTCCGCTCACACATCTCGGCAAACGAGATCAGCTTGACGTCTCCCCTACTCTCCGCGGCATCCCGACATCCCTGCGTAAAGCCGCTTTTTGAGAAAAGCGCATAGCTTTTTCGTTGCCGTCTAAAGAGCTCGCTTCGGTGCACGAGCTTTTGCAGCACGTCTTCACCCGTCGGTTCATTGCGCCATTTGCACTCCGCAAACAGCGCAGTGCCCTCGCCATCATCAACAATCAAGTCGATTTCTTCCTGCGTATGCGTACGATTATCCGTCCCCCACCAGCGCCCGACGCTCGCCGGAACCACATCGAGCCGGCCTGCGCGCGCGAGTTCGTACACGTATTGCCTGCATATAAGCTCAAAGACCGTACCCATGTAATCCGATACGTACGGCTCAATGCGCTTATACGCCATCTCGGCCATATCGTTTTGAATCAGCCCAATGTTCTGCGGAACAAACTTGTACCAGAACCTAAACATCTGGTCGCTCAGCAGATACACGGCTCGCTTATTGCTCGTCTCGTTTAGGGGCAGCTCGCGCTCGACAATCCCAAGCGACGCTAGCTTATCCACATAGCTCTTTACGTTGCTCGCAGGGATTCCCGTAGAGCTCGCAATCTCTGAGATCTTCGAGCGCCCCTGAGCAATTGCTTGCACGATTGCATCATATTGCTCGGGATTGCGGCACTCTTGCAATAGCAGGTTACTCGGCTCCTCAAAGAGATAGCCCGAAGGAGTAAGAAAAAGACGCTTGATGTTGTCCTTGAGCGATGCGGTAGGATCGACTTTCTCGATATATGCAGGAATGCCGCCCGTCATGCCATAGCAAACTGCAGCGTCTTCGCGACTCATGCTCTGCCACAGGCCGAGGGTCGTCGTAAAATCGAGCGGCATGATCTTAAACTGGGCCGTGCGCCTACCGTATAGCGGGCTCTCGTAGCCCAAAACCTGCTCTTCCATGAACGAAAGCGACGACCCGCACAGGATAAGCATGAGCTTGGTCTCTTTGTACAAGTGATCGATCTTATCTTGCAGCAACGAGCTGATCTCGGGATTCGATTGGGCGAGATAGGGATACTCGTCAATCACGACAATCAAACGTTCCGCGCGAGCCATGGTGGCCAATGCATCAAACGCTTCGTCAAAACTACGAAACGACACGCTTGCAGCACCAACCGAACCCGCAAGTATCGCCTGGCTAAAGCCGTGCAGGTTTGCCTCTGCATTGGTACGACGAGCTTGAAAGTAAATAGCATTCTTACCTTGGATGAACTCTGTGATAAGGCGCGTTTTACCTACGCGACGGCGGCCGTAAATCACAGGCATCTCAAAGGAGCCCGTGCCATACAGTCGATTGAGCTCGGACATTTCCACTGTTCTTCCGATAAACATAGGGCCATCCTTCCTTTACGTTATAGCTAGCTATATTATACCTTCCTATAATATAGCTAGCTATAACGTAATTTGACAAGCGGCGCACGCAAAAGGAGCGGTACACCGCCGCACGTGGACCGTTCCGGAAAATATATCCCGTTCTGGAGCCAAAAACTGGGCCGTAGTTTCCGCCAAACATGTCATCCGGAAAGCGCTTCCCGCTCTGAGCCTGAATTCTGGGATGCGGTTTCCGCTGAAGCTTCTACCGGAAAGCGAATCCCATTCTGAGCGTCGAATCCGGGACGCAGTTTCCGGTTGAGGGGCGTTCCGGAAAGCGCGTCCCATTCCGAACGTCAATTCCGGATCACTGTTTCCGCAGATACAAGACGACAATCCGTCGCCCTTATCACATGCCTTCAAATATGCGATCCAGAAACACAAAACAGCAGATAGAATGCTCTTTTTCAAAAAGTACACGTCTCGAAACTTACCCAGTCTTCATAACTCGCTACCGTTCAAGGTCGCCGATAACCGCCCACCGATTCGGATGTAAAAATGACGCCGAAAACAGGCCATCTACCTGCATGGTTAGATTTTGGTCAGCTTTTGGTCAGCTGAGCGGCAAGTTCCAGCTGATACGTTTTTGCTACCCAAAAGGAGGCGGTAGCTCATGACCCATTGCAATGACCAACTCATCGACCAGCTGTTGAACCAGGCCGAACAAGAGGGGTGCTGCCTGATTCCCCCGAGCACGGCGATCCGAAAAGCGCTCCTTCGGCGCACCGGCGGCACGGTTGTCTCGCCCATGCCGGGGTTGTTTGCGCGAAAAACGCGCTGGGATGAACTCAACCGAGCGCAACGCCATTGCGAAATCCTCCGCGCCCTTGCGATCATCCATCCCGATTGGACGTTCTGCTCGTTTTCGGCAGCTTGCCTGCTGGGGCTCGAGGTCTCGTGGCGACACCTGAACGTCGTGCATGTTTGCAGCTCGACAAAGCCGTCGGCTCGTCCGGGCGCACATATTCAGCGGCACCAGATTGAGCCGGCCGGAGCAATACGCAGAGCCGGCATATCGGTAACGCCGCCCATCCAAACGGCCACAGATTGCCTGCTGCAAACTGGTTTTGCCGACGGCATGCCCATTGCCGATTCGGCGATCTCAAAGCTCGGCCTTGCGCCGGAACAGCTGATGGAGGCCGTTGAGCACCGAGCGACTGCCCGCAATGGTCGCGCGATTCGCACCGCCCTCACAACGCTTCGATATGCCGACGCCCGCGCCGAGAGCGGCGGGGAATCGGTCGCCCGAGCCGTCATGATCGAGACGGGCTTTGCGCCCGACTGGCTTCAATACGAGCTGACGGACCCCTTCGATTCGGCCAAGCCCATACGAACGGACTTTGCCTGGGAGCGCCAGGCGCGGGAACTCACGCTGGGCGAGCTCGACGGGCCCATCAAATATACCGACCAGACCATGCTGGCCGGACGCACCACCGCCGAGGCGCTCGTTGCCGAACGACAGCGCGAGGCGCACCTATCGCTCTACGGCCACCCTCTGCTGCGCTTTACCATGAACGAGGTCCGCTCGGCAGGAATGCTCGCCAAAAAGCTGCAGACGGCAGGCATCCGGCAGACCGCGCTGCCGACATGGCTCAACGATATTGAGCTGTAGGAGCTGCTGAGCTTATGCCCGCCTGCCCACCAAACTGGGACACACTTTCCGGTTGAAGCGCCCAGCGGAAACTGCATCCCGGAATAGACGCTCAAACTGGGACGCAGTTTCCGGTTTCCTGCTGTTCCGGAAAGTGCATCCCATTCTGAGCGCCAAATCCGGGACACAGTTTCCGCATGCGGAGGCGCTCCAAACAAAAGGCCCCGGTTCGCGATAGAGTCGGGGCCAAAGGCGCAGCGTATGTAGTTGATGTTGAGCGCGAACGGCCCGTCAACAATGGCCGTCCACGCTCTACCCTACCCGCGGTGACGGGCGCGGCTGTAGGGCGTATCCACCATGGGCAGATCCGGACGCAGCTTGCCGTCAAATGCGCGGTAGGCGTTCTGCACGGCGGGCGCCGTGGGGATCGTTGCGATCTCGCCGATGCCCTTGCCGCCGTACGCCACGGGCAGCAGCTCGTCCTTCTCCACGTAGATGGCGTGGATATCCGGAATCTCGGGCGCGCGGAACAGCCCGAGCGTACCGTACCTTGCCTGGGGCACGCAGTCCTTGAGCGGCCAGTCCTCGGTAAGCGCATAGCCCATACCCATGAGCACGCCGCCTTCGATCTGACCCTGAATGGAGATGGGGTTGACCACCTTGCCGGAATCGTGCGCGGCATAGACCTCGCTCACGCGGCCGTCATCATCCAGAATGACCACATGTGTGGCAAAGCCGTAGCAGATGTGGCTCTTGGGGTTGGGAACATCCGCACCCAGCTTGTCGGTCGGCTCCAGATACACGTAGCCAAACTCGCATCCCTCGAGCGCCTTGATGGCGGCCGCGGGATCCTGAGGATGCATACCCTGGCCGGCGACGAGCTCCTGCGTGCGCAGCTGATAGGCGCGACCGTCGTCGTACTCGATCTTGACGCCGTCGCCATGCGCGCTCACAGGGGCATCGGGTGCATGCTTGCCGGCCTCGACGTCAAGCATGGCGTCGCGCAGCAGGAAGGCAGCACCGCGTACGGCCTCGCCGGTCACGACCGTCTGACGCGAGCCAGACGTGGTGCCGGAGTCGGGAGCGTTCTCGGTGGAGCACTCGCCGTTGGCGATGCAGCTCAGCGGCAGGCCGCATGCTTCGGCAACGTCCTGCAAAAAGACGGTATTGCAGCCCTGGCCGATGTCGGACGTGGCGGCATAGACCACGGCCACGCCATTCTCGATGCGAATCTTGCAGCGGCCGGCATCGGGCAGGCCCACGCCCACGCCGGCGTTCTTCATGGCGCAGGCGATACCGGCGTGTCCGGGATGCGCATAGTAGGCATCCTTGACCTCGAGCAGTGTCTCCTTCAGCGCCGTGGAGCAGTCGGCAATCTGGCCGTTGGGCAAAACCTCGCCCGGCTCGATGGCGTTGCGGTAGCGAATCTCCCACGGATCCAGGCCGACCTTCTCTGCCAGCAGGTCGATCAGGCTCTCGAGCGCAAACTCGGACTGGCAAACGCCAAAGCCGCGGTACGCGCCGGCGGGCGGGTTGTTGGTGTAGTAGCCATAACCGCGAATGTCGGTGTTCTGGTACTTGTAGGGGCCGACGGCATGCGTGCAGGCGCGCTCGAGCACCGGGCCGCACAGCGACGCGTAGGCGCCGGTGTCAAAGTTGATCTCGCAATCCAGACCGGTAAAGTTGCCCTCGGCGTCGCAACCCAGTGTAAAGGTACCGTCCATGGCGTGGCGCTTGGGATGGAATGCAAGCGACTCGGCACGAGTGAGCTTGCACTTCACAGGACGCTGGAACTTATAGGCAGCGAGCGCGGCCAGGTGCTGGATGGACACGTCCTCCTTGCCGCCAAAGCCGCCGCCCACGAGCATGGTCTCGACGACCACACGCTCGGGTTCGCTATCCCAGCCAAACATGTGGGCGCACTCTTTGCGCGTATCGTAGGCGCCCTGGTCGGTCGACTGCACCTTGACGCCGTTCTTGTACGGGAAGGCGACGGCGCACTCGGGCTCCAAGAAGGCATGCTCGGTAAAGGGTGTGGTAAAGCGCTGTGTCACGGTAAACGCGCTTTCCGCCAGCGCCTTGGCGGCGTCGCCGCGCGTCACATGGCGGCTCTGGCACACGTTGTCCTTGAGCTCCACCGTGTTGCCAAAGGCAAAAAAACTGTCGTGCAGGCGCGGGGCGTCGGCCGCCTTGGCCTCGACAATGTTACGCACGGGCTCCAGCGGCTCGTAATCAATCTTTACGAGCTTCTTGGCCTTCTCGAGCGTCGCCTCGTCCTCGGCAACCACCAGCACGATGGCATCGCCCACGCAGCGGGTGATATCGCCCTGAGCGATCATGACGTCCCAGTCCTGGATAAGGTGGCCGACCTGGTTGACCGGCACGTCCTCGGCGCGCAGGATGCCCACCACACCGGGCAGGGCCTCGGCCTTGGAGGTATCGATGGAGAGCACGCGGGCGCGCGGATACTTGGAGCGCACGGCGCTGGCGTAGGTCAGGCCCGGCTGATCGAGCTCGTCGATGTCGTCGGGATACTTGCCCTCGCCGAGCACCTTCTTGCGCACGTCAATACGGAAGGCGCGCTTGCCCACGCCGTAGTCGTCGCCGCGCTCCAAGTCCTCGTCGATCTGTTTTTCGCCGCGGAGCACCGCGGCTGCCAGCGAAATGCCCTCAATAATCTTCTTGTAGCCGGTGCAGCGGCAGACGTTACCGCGAATGGCGTACTTGATCTGCTCCTCGGTGGGTTCGGGGTCCTCGGCGATGAGCGCCGCACCCGCCATGACCATGCCGGGGATGCAAAAGCCGCACTGCACGGCGCCCACGGCGCCAAAGGCGTACACGAAGGCCTCGCGCACGTCCTCGGGCAGGCCCTCGACGGTCACGATGTTGCGGCCGGCGGCAAGCGCGGTGGTCAGCACGCAGGCCTTGACGGCCGCACCGTCCACGTGGATGGTGCAGGTACCGCATGCGCCCTCGGAGCAGCCGTCCTTGGCGGAATGGATATGCAGGTCGTCGCGCAGGTAGCGCAGCAGCGGTTTGTTTTGGGTCGTCGTGCGCTCAACGCCGTTAACGGTAAAAGTGAATTCCTGTGCCATGGTGATTCCCTTCTACACGCCGGCGGCGATGCCGGTGCGGTCGTGGATAGCGCCATGCGGGCAGACGACGGCGCACATGCCGCACGACAGGCAGTCCGCGCCGTCGATATGGGCGCAGTTGTCCTCGATGCGGATAGCGCCGGCGGGGCACTTTTTAGCGCACATGCCGCAACCGATGCAGCTGGTGTCGCAGATCTTGCGCGCAATGGCGCCCTTATCGGTGTTGTTGCAGCGCACCAGGATGTTCTGGTAGCCGGGAACGAAGGCAATCACGCGCTGCGGGCACGCCATGCCGCACAGGCCACAGCCCGTGCACTTGGAGCGGTCCACACGGGCGACGCCGTCGACCAGCGCGATGGCACCGTGGGGGCAGGCCGTAACGCAGGCGCCACAGCCAATGCAGCCTTCGCTGCAGCGGGCGTCGCCGCCTGCGGAAGCACAGCCGCTTCCGCAGGCAACGTAGGCCACGTGATGTTGAATGGATTTGGCCATAAGAGACTCGCCTATTTCTTAAGAAGGTACGAATAGTTGTCGCGCACGGCCCTGATGGTCAGGCGGACGGCCTCGGGCAGACCGGTGTTGACGGCATCGACCGAGACGGTGCGGACCGTGCCGGCGACGCGGACCTTAAAGTGGTCCTCGTCCACGGCCAGGAAGCCCTCGTTCTCGGAGTTCTCCATGTCCTGCTCGCTCCAGAACAGGGTGAGCTTGTCCTTGTAGGGACGGCCCTCCTGGTAGGGGCAGAACACGGCGCAGTTGCCGCACTCGTTGCACATACCGTCGACGTGGACGACCTGATGCTTGGCCAGGCCCGGCACCTTAATGGCCACGTTGGCGCGGTTGGGGCACACGTCGCAGCAGACCTCGCACACCGAGCCGCAGCCCAGGCAGCGGGTCTTGGTGCAGTTGCGCTTGTCGCGGCACAGCGACCCCTTGCGCTCGTAGCAGGTGTCCTCGCGGCCAGCCTGCTCGTTGCAATCGGCGTACTTGTTAAAGTCAACGCCGGCGATGGCACGGGCGACCTCGGCGGCGTCGGCGATAGCCTCGACCACGGTGGCAGGACCGCGACGGCAGTCACCTGCAGCCCAGACGCCCTCGACGCCGGTGGAGGTGGCGGCAAGGCGGCCGCGACGGTCGTGCTCGACGCCCGCGGCATCGTACAGGCTGGCATCGATGCCCTCGCCCACGGCGCAGATCACCGTGGTGGCGGGAAGCTCAACGGTCTCGCCCGTGGCGACAGGGCTGCGACGGCCGCTTGCATCCGGCTCGCCAAGCTCCATAACATCGCAGGTCAGCACGGAGCCGTTGAGTGCCTTGGGGGCCAGCAGCTCGCAGAACTCAACACCGTCGGCAAGAGCAAGATCAAGCTCTTCCTCGTCAGCGGGCATCTGCTTCTTGGTGCGGCGGTAGACCAGGCGCACGTTCTTCACACCAGCCAGGCGCTTGGCCACGCGGGCCGCGTCCATGGCGGTGTTGCCGGCGCCAATGACCACGACGTCCTCGCCCAGCTCGAGCTTCTCGCCCTTCTTGGCGGCCTCGAGGAACTCCAGCACGTCGAGCTCGGCGCCCTCGCCCAAGCCCGCAGAGCCGGGCATCCAGGCACCGGTGGCCACGACCACGTCGGTAAAGCCTTGAGCCTTGAGCTCGTCGATGGAATCCACGCGAGCGTTGAGCTGCACCTTGGCGCCAAAGGCTAGGCAGAGCTCGGCATCGTGGGAGATATCGTCGCTCGCGATGCGGAACTCGGGAATCACGTGACGGACCACGCCACCGAGCGAATCGCGGGCCTCAAAGATGGTGACGGGCACGCCGGCACGCGTCAGGAAGAACGCCGTCGCCAGGCCGGCCGGGCCGCCGCCGATAACGGCAACGTTGTGCTCGCCGTCGTTGGCGATGGCCTGGGCGCGCAGCTTGGGCAGCACGGCGGTCATGGCCTCACGGGCGGCCTTGAGCTTGCTGGCGCGAATCTGGGCACCCTCGGGTTCGTAGAACGCACGCTCGCAGGCACGACCGCAGGGATGCGGGCAGATGGTGCCGGTAATAAACGGCAGGGCGTTGCGCTCGATGATGATGTTGAGCGCGTCCTCGTAGCGGCCCTCGTCAACAGCCGCCAGATAGGCGGGAATATCCTGCTGGATGGGGCAGCTCGTGCGGCACGGCGTGGTAAAGCAATCGGAAAGCGGGCTCTTGCCGGCGACCTTGCGGTCGGGCAGCGGGCGCAGCGGCTTCTTGTAGAGCGGATTGGTGAGCGAGTCGGTCTGGATCGCAGTCACAGCCTCGAGAGAGACGCCCGCGAACGGCTTGCCGTCCAGGTCGGTAAACTCGCCGGCCATCTGGCTAAAGCGCTCGTAGCCACCAGGCTTGAGCACGTCGGTCGCCAGGGTGACGGGCCAAATGCCGGCATCGTACAGGGCGCGGATGTTGTAGACCGTGGCACCGCCGGAGTAGCTGATGCGCAGTTTGCCATCAAACTGCTCGGTAATGCGGCGGGCAGCCTCGATGGTCAGCGAGAACAGCGAACGGCCGGACATGTACATCTCGGTGGAGGGCAGCTCGTTCCTCGTCACGTCGACGGGGAACGTGTTGGTCAGCTTGACGCCAAACTCCAGGCCGCGCTCGGCGCACAGGGCAATCAGGCGCTCGAACATAGGCACGGCATCGGCCCACTGCAGGTCCTCGCGGAAGTGCGTGTCATCGAAGACGATGTAGTCAAAGCCCAGCTCGTTGAGGCGCTGGCGAGCAAACTCATAGCCCAGCAGCGTGGGGTTGCACTTGATGTAGGTGTTGAGACCCTTCTCGGTAATCAGATAGGTCGCGATGCGCTCGATCTCCGCCGGCGGGCAGCCATGCAGCGTGGACTCGGTGATGGAGTTGGACACGCGTGCCGGGATGGACTCGACAAATGCGGCGTCGACATGCTCAAACTTGTCCAGGTTAGCGAGCGCCCAGGTGCGGCACTCGTTCCAAACCTCGGAGCCGCTGGCGTCCTTCATGCCCTCGATGTAGGCGTCGACCTTGGGGCTCTTGATGCCCTCGAGGTCATAGCCCACGGACATGTTGAAGACAAAGCCGTCCGGGCTTCCCAGGCCGTACTCGCGAGCGATGAGGTGGCAGGCGAACCATGCCTTCACGTACTCGGCAAAGGCCTGCGGAACCTCGAGCTCGGTCGACCACTCGCAGTTGTAGCACTCGTCCTGTGCCACGATGCAGGGCTTGTTCACACACTTGGAGAGCTCCTCGCCGTCCATAACCTGAACGGTCTTGAGCTCAAAGAAGCGGGAGCCGGCCACGTAGGATGCCACGATGTTCTGGGCAAGCTGCGTATTGGGACCGGCGGCCGGGCCAAACGGGGTCTCGATGCGCTCGTCAAAAATGGGAAGCGCGCCCTCCTGGTTGGTCGTGACCATCTTGCGCACGCCAAAGATGGCGCCCTGAGTCTTGTGCTCCTCGATGATCCAGTTCATCAGCTGCGAAAACGGGATCGGCCTCATGATGTCGCTCATAATGAGCTCCTCTCTGTAACGCCCGGCGAGACCGCGCGGCGGGCGCAAATACGGTGTAGCGCTAGCACAGCGCCGGCGACCCCGCGGAGGTCGCCTATACGCGCGTCGGATGCGGCGAAACATCCGACACGCGCGAATCTACTTGTAATTAGTAGGCGCGATCGTTGAGCGTGCTCCAGAGCTTCTTGGACTCGGCCATGGTCCACGCGTTGATCTTGTCCTCATCGATACCGACAAACTCGCGATCCTTGTACAAGACGCGGCCGTTGATGATGGTGGTACGGCAGTTTTTGCCCATCATGCCAAAGAGCATGTGGCCGTCGATGTTCTCCTCGCTCAGCGGCGTAAAGGGCTTGTAGTCCATAACGATAACGTCGGCGGCAGCGCCGGGCTCAAGCACACCGAGCTTGCGATCGAAGTACTTGCTCGCCATCTTTGCATTGTTCTCGAACAGCATGGTCATGGCCTCGCACCAGCCCACGTTGGGCATGGCGGCGTTGTGGCGCTGAATGATCAGGAAGACCTTGAGGCTCTCGAGCATATCGTGGGTGTAGGCGTCGGTGCCCATGCACACGGGGATGCCGCGGCTGAAGAACTCGAGCACGGGGGCGCAGCCCACGGCGTTGCCCATATTGGATTCGGGGTTGTTGACCAGCCAAGTGCCGGACTCCTTGACGATATCCATCTCGGCAGGCGTCACGTGGATGCAGTGACCCAGCATGGTGTCGGGACCGAGCAGGTTGTGCTGCAGCAGGCGCTCGACGGGGCTGATGCCGCCGCGGTTGAGGCGGGAGTCCCACACGTCATTCATGCCCTCGCACACGTGGATGTGGAAACCGGTCAGGCCGTTGTTGGCCTCGGCCATCTTATCCATGGTCTCGTCCGACAGCGTAAAGGTGGCATGTCCGCCAAACATTGCGGCGATCATGTGGTTGTCGTTATCGCGACGCTCCTTGGCGGCCCACTGGGCAAACTCGGCGTTCTCGGCAATAGCCTGATCGCACTTTTCCTGACCGCGGCGGTCGGAGACCTCGTAGCACAGGCACGAACGCATGCCCAGCTCCTGAGCGGCGTCCTTAATGGTAAAGAGGCTGCCCGGAATCTCGCAGAAGCTCGCATGGTGATCGAAGATCGTGGTGACGCCATCGCGGATGGAATCCAGAATCGTGGCATAGGCGCTGGCCTTGGTGCCGTCGAGCGTCAGGTTGTCGTCAATCTTCCACCACTGCTGCTCAAGATTCTCCAGGAAGTTGGTGGGGTTGCAGCCCTTAATGGCAAGGCCGCGGGCCAGACCCGAGTAGATGTGGGTGTGGCAGTTGATAAGTCCGGGCATGATGAGGTTGCCCTGGGCGTCGACGTACTCGGCATCCGGGTACTTGGCCTTGAGCTCGCGCTCGGAGCCCACTTCGACAATCGTATCTCCGTCAATGGCGACCGCACCGTTGGGAATGAACGGAGTCTGAGCGTTGCGGGTAAAGACGGAACCGTTAGCGACCAGAAGCATAAATGCTCCCTTCAACATCAGAGGCGGGGTTTGACGCCTCTGACATGGCGGAAGTGCGAAGCGCCGGCCTACACCGGAAACGGGCCCTCTCCCGTCAACGCTTCACCAAAGGGACAAACCCTTTGAAGTGCGGCTTGGCGCCGCATGGCGCCGGCGGACGAGGCGATGCGTCCGCCGGCGAATAGCACCGAATTGGCTACTTCTTGCTCTCGGGCAGGACCAGATTCACAGCGGCATCCTTGGCGGCATCGATGTGCTGAGCCACGACCGGCGTCTGCGGAAGGATCAGGTTGAGCACGATGGCCATGATGGCGGTGGGGGTCACGGCGTTGGAGCCGATGACGGTGGACACCCAGGTAGGCATACCCTCGCCGGCAAGGCAACCGCTGGCCATCCAGATACCCAGGCCAAAGACGACGGAGGTACCGACGATGGTGGTGGTGCGCTGCGTGAGGCCCTCGCGGGTGAACATGCGCACGCCGTTCATGGTGATGGTGCCAAAGACGCCGACGGTCGCGCCGCCGATGACGGGCTGCGGGATAGCGGAAAGGATGGCAGAGAGCTGCGGGAACAGACCGGCGATGGCAAAGACGGCCGCGATGATCACAAAGACCCACTTGTTGACGACCTTGTTGGAGCAGATGATGCCCACGTTCTGGCCAAGGGCGCTGGTGGGAAGACCGCCCAGCAGGCCGCCGATCATAGAGGTGAGGCCCTGAGACACGATAGCGCCGGAGAGCTCGCGCTCGGTGGGCATACGGTCGATGGAGCCAAGGCAGGCAGCGGAGACGTCGCCGATAACCTGGATGGCAACCATGGGGAACACGACGGCGAGGGTAATGCAGACCTCGGGATCAAACTCGAGCGCGTAGGGCATGAGCTTGGGAAGGGCGAAGACCTGAGCGGTGGCGACGCTGGAGAAGTCGATCATGCCAAAGGGGATGGAGACGATCATGCCAACGATCATGCCAAAGAACACGGACCCCAGCTTGAGCGTGCCCTTGCCAAAGTTGGCGAGCGCAAAGACCACGGCGAAGGTGATAAGAGCGACGCACCAGGCCTGCGGGGTACCCCACAGCGGCGTACCCATACCGCCGGCCATATACTTGACGGCCGTGGGATACAGCGAAACGCCGATGGAGAAGATGACCGTACCGGTCACGACGGGCGGGAACAGCCACTTGATCTTGCTGTAGGCCAGACCAAAGAGGACCGCGACGGCGCCGCCGACGATCTCGCCGCCCAGCAGCGCACCAAAGCTAAAACCCGAGGCACCCATGGCCTGCAGGGCCGGCAGGAACGCGAACGAAACGCCCATGACGATGGGCAGGCCGCCGCCGATGCGACGGAAGGGAGCGAAGGCCTGAAGGGCCGTATCGATCGCCGAAAGAATGAGGGCGACCTGGATGATGTCGGTGCTCTGCTGGCTATTAAAGCCGTAGACGCCGGCCATGATGACCGCCGGGGTAATGATGCCGGCAAACGATGCCAGTACGTGCTGAAGGGCACACGGGATCATTTCCTTAACGGGAGGCATGCCTTCGCGAGTGAACAGGGCTTCAGTGCCGTTCGTAACCGTCTCCTGGGTCATTTGACCACCAATCCTCGAAGTAGTTGTTTTCGCATCTAACGCTCTATTGTGACGCAGTGCGGGGTTGAGGTTGTGCCTTCATTGCATATCGTATTAAAGATGATTCTCATTCTCAATAATAATTTTTTGTTATCAGACTATTCTTCAGCTGAAATAACGAATTTCCGCAGGTCAGGAAAGTGTCTGGTCAAAATAACATCTAACTTTTCTTTTGGTCAACCGTTTACCGCTAAATTCCTACCGTTCGTCTGCATTACGCAATGTACCTGCGGATATACGAGATGATGGGCAGCGTGTTACCATGAGAAAAAATTGTTATGAACATTTCCGATTTCACCCAAAGGAGTTACCCGTGAACGAGACCGTACGTCGCTTTTTGCCGATGGTCGATTTCCTGGAGCAGGTACTCGGTAAGAACAGCGAAATCGTGCTGCACGATTTCTCGGATCCCGACCACGCCATCGTCGATATTCGCAACGGCATCGTGAGCGGCCGCAAGGTCGGCGGTCCCGCCACCGACCTGGCACTCAAGATCATGCACGACGCTAAGTATCGCGACCTGCCGTTTATTACGGGCTACGAGGGGCGCGGTGCCGGTGGCAAGACGTTGGAGTCGGCGACGTACTTTATCCGCGAGAATGACGAGATCGTCGGCATGCTCTGCGTCAACACCGATCTTTCCACGGTACGCTCCATCAACGCCATGGCGCAGCAGCTCACGGCCTGCTTCGACGCTGTGCCAAGGCAGGCAGAGCCCGCGTCTATCGAGGTCGAAAGCCTTTCGGAGTCTACACAGGAGCTCATCGACCGCAGCATTGCCGAGCTGCTGAGCGCGCGCGGGCTGGATGTAGCGTCACTTGGCCAGAGCGACCGCGTGGACGTCATTCGCCACCTCAACGGCAACGGGGTGTTCATGCTCAAGGGCGCCGTAGCCTGCGCCGCCACCGCGCTGGGCATCTCGGAGCCCAGCGTCTACCGCTACTTGCAAAAAGTCCGCAAGGAAGGCTAAACGTTATCCCTTGGGGACGGAGGGAAACGGATCATTTTTTGTCGCATCGCTTGACAAAAGACCCTGCAGTTCACACGCACTGCAGGGTCTTTTTGCATGTCATGTTTTGTTTTCGTCAACGTCTTAGAGAGCGGCGACGACCTCGATCTCGACCAGACCGCCGGCCGGAAGGGCGGCAACCTGGAAAGCGCTGCGCGCGGGGAACGGGGCCTCGAACTTGGAGGCATAAATCTCGTTCACGGCAGCGAAGTCGGCAATGTCGGCCAGGTAGACCGTGGTCTTGACGACATCGGCAAAGGTGGCGCCGGCAGCGGTCAGCAGGGCCTCGACGTTAGCAAGGGACTGCTTAGCCTGGGCCTCGACGCCCTCGGGCATCTTGCCGGTTGCGGGGTCGATGCCCAGCTGGCCGGACAGGAACACCATGTTGCCGGTCTGGATGCCGGGGGAATACGGGCCGATGGCTGCGGGTGCGTTATCGGAAGACACGACGGTCTTGCTCATGTTTTTCTCCTTACGATCAGATAGAGAGCGTGAGCGCGGCGTTCACACCGGGAGGCACAATTCGGTCTGAACACCGCGCTTGATTTGGGATAGTACTCAAGGTTTCCGCGCGATGCAAGATTATTATCACGTTGCGAGAATAATTTATCGCCCAACGGCGCCTGTCGGCCGCTGAACGGCATGACCGGACGGTGAAGTTCAAAATAATCCGTTTCCCTCCGTTCCCATCGGATCAGGTGATCCATAGGGGACGGAGGGAAGCGGATCATTTTTGCTGCAAGGGCTGCTGAAGACTTTATCCTGCTTGGGCCACAGTGCTCGTTCGCCGCAACACCACCACTATACTTTTGAATATCTGAGCATTTTGAAAGGCAGGATATGACCGCAACCGCCAGTCGAACCACCAACCGCAGACCCGAGCTCTTGGCCCCAGCCGGAGGGCCCGAGCCCTTTGCCGCCGCACTCGCCGCCGGGGCAGACGCCATCTACTGCGGCATGGGCAGCTTCAACGCCCGCCGCAAGGCCACCAACTTTACCGACGAGGCCTTTGAGCAAGCCTGCCGCGCCGCGCACCTGGCCGGGTCGCGCGTCTACGTTACGGTCAACATCGTCATCAAGCAGTCCGAGATGGGAGATGCGCTGCAACTCATCCATCGCTGCTCCACGCTGGGCGCCGACGCCTTCATCATCCAGGACTGGGGCCTGTTCTTTGAGGTCAAGCGGACGATGCCCGGCATCGAGACGCATATCTCGACCCAGGCGAACATCCATGACGACCGCGGGACTATCTGGTGCCGCGAGCAGGGCGCCGACCGCGTAACCCTCTCGCGCGAGCTTTCCATCGACGAGATTGCCGCCATTCACGATGCCGCGCCCGATGTGGACCTTGAAGTCTTTAGCCACGGTGCCATCTGCTTTTGCTACTCGGGCCTGTGCCTGCTCTCGAGCTTTGCCATGGCGGGCCGCTCGGCCAACCGCGGCATGTGCGCTCAGCCCTGTCGCCTGCCTTACGAGCTGATCGACGAGAACGGCCGCGCGCTCTCCCCTGCCGGTCGCGAGCGCGCTCTATGCCCGCGTGACACCAACACCTCACAGCTTGTTCGCCGTCTGTATGATGCCGGCGCCGCATCGCTCAAGCTCGAGGGCCGCATGAAGGCGCCCGATTACGTGTACTCCATCGTTGATGTGTATCGTCACGAAATTGATGACATGCTGGCAGGGGTCGCCGTTGCCAAGGACGAGGAAGCCGCTCGCCAGCGCCAGCTCAAGCGCTGCTTCAACCGCGACTTTACGCACGCCTATCAGGACGGCACCTCGGGCGACGAGATGATGAGCTATGAGCGTTCCAACAACCGCGGCCAGATCGTTGGCACGGTGCTGGGCAGCCGCCCGGCCAACCGCGACGTGCGCGGGCTCAAACCCGACGACCGCCGTCGCCGCGCCGCCATCGCCCGCATTGAGCTGTTTGAGCCCGTGGGCAAGGGCGACCTGCTGGAACTTCGCCACGACGATGAGTTCGACCAATTCCTGACCACCATTGCCGCCGATGATGCCGCCGCGGGCGACATCATCGAATGTCGCGTGCCCCGCA
>OLRJ01000582.1_pt1 | contig 37368 bp, 45 predicted proteins | sample 1672741 | NCBI WGS metagenome assembly OLRJ01 (sample SAMEA3136719, study PRJEB25190) | human gut metagenome | biome: human gut; feature: human-associated habitat; material: faeces | place: Austria | collected 2013 | reverse complement strand
GGAGACTGAAAAAGGCGTATGAACTGCTTCGCGCCGAGCTGGAAGGAGGAGCAGAGCATGAATTGGGATAAAGACATCAAAAACAGTCTGGACGCCCATCTCTCCGGCTTGCACGTCTCGGAGCGCCAGCAGGCGCAGATGTTTAACCGCATTGTGCAGGGAGAGAAACCGATTATGAAAAGAAAAATTTCCGCGGCGCTCGTGTTTGCGATCGTGCTGGTGCTGGCGATGGGCACCGTGGCGCTGGCCGCCGGACTGGGGCTGTTTGGCCATTTCAGCAATCCGGAAGAGGGCAACAACGCGCCCCGGCTGGAAAAGCTGGAATCCGTGGCGGATACCTACGAGATGACGAAGACCGCCGCCATGCCGACGCCGGCCGTGCCTGTGACGGGCGAGACGATGTATGACAAGCTGCTGGCAGAGCAATACAGCCACACGTTTGAGCTGACGCTCGACCAGGCGTATTGCGATGGCCACAAGCTGTATTATTCCTACACCCTCAGGCGCAGCGCGCCGATGGGCCAGATTTTCGGCGAAGGCGAACCGACGGGCGACTTTGATTTCAAGTGGGTGGAAGAAGGCAAGAAGGCGAACGACGTCATCTTTTTCAAGGGCGAAGAGAAGGCGTGGTTTGAAAACCACGACGTGGCCTACGAAATCTACAACGGTTTCGGCCTTGGCGACGGCGCGGAAACGCCGGACGGCGAATACCTGATGATTCTGGACAGCGCGGATGAACAGGTGGACGCATGCACCAAGCGCGGCTTCCAGGAGGTTGAAATCCCGGACAGCGTGACCGTCGGCGATACGTTTGACTTCATGCTGGTGGTCAACGAATACGGCGGCATATATTACCAGACCGAAAAGGACTTTAGGACGGCGTCGGTGCACATTCCAGAGGGGAGAGGTTTCATCCGCGTGCCGTTCACGGTCAAGGTGGACAGAAAAGCCGAGATCCGCGCGGGCAGCCTGATGACCGACGCGTATTCTGCACAGGCCACAGTGTTTATCTCCGACGTGGACATCTCCGGCACGGTCTATTTCGACAATGCCGAGTTTGTGCAGGATTATAAAGAATATGACCAGAAGATGATGAACGGCGAAGAGGTGCAGATGCCGCGCGTCATTACTGGCTATGAGCTGGTTGCGGACGATCAGGTCGTCGAGCCGATAGACGGCGGATGGGGCGTGGACAATAAGACGGGCCAGTATCATGTTGAACTGCGCTATGATTTGCCGGAAAGCGCCGAGTTCCTGTCGCTCCGCCCGATTTACAGCGACGGCGAGTCGGGTACGGAGGACGAGGAAATCTGGCTGAACTGATGCACAGGAGGGTGTTAAGATGAAAAAGAGCGCTTTTGCGTGCCTTGCCGTTTTGACGATGAGTCTGGCGGTATCCGCCGCTTCCGCCGACGACTATGTGACGCTTGCGGAATTGGGCAGACAGGCCGCCGACGGGTGGCACCAGACCTATCAGGCGAACGGGCGGGAGATTGTCGCGGATGCGGAAACCGTGTTCTATCCGACGGGCGAGCAATGCCCGATTGTGCAGGTTGAAGGCTTGGGCAAAGACGAAAATGACAGCGTTTTCGACGTGCATCGGCAGAAAAAGAACAGTTCGATTTATGCCTTTGACATGTCCTTGAGCGTTGATGTGCTGGATGACGACAGCGTGAACTACGTGCCGTGGCAGGAATTGGGCAAGGGCAAGCTGTATCAGGAACGGACGTTTTTCTATCACGGCGAAGAACCGAACATCGCAGCCGAAAATGTCGATTTGACCTATCCGGAGTTCAAGAAACATGTGGACGAAGAATTGAACCGCACGCTGGGTCTGACGCTGGAGCAGTTTTACCAGTACAGGGTTTGGGTGAGTCAACCTGCGTATCGCGCGGTGATGGTTGACGGCCAGAAAACGCCCGGCAAATTGCTGCAAAAGATGGGCAGTTACATTCTGGAGGACGTTCAGAACATCCACGGTCTTCCGCTGCTGGACGGCGCGCTTCACAAAAGACCGAACGGAAGTATTATGTATGCTTACAGCTGCCCGAACTACTATTACTTCTCGTTTTCGTGTTCCAAGGAGATTAGCGTCATCGAGGAGGATGTGCCGCTGCTCGCGTTTGACAAGATGAAGGAGAAGTGGGAAGCGCTGATTGACGATGGCCATCTGCGGTGTGTGGATGAACTGACCTTCGGCTGTGTGCCCTGCAAACAGGGCGACAAGTGGGTGACATTCCCCGTGTGGCGAATCAAAGGCAGTTATACGGATAACGTGAAATCCGACAAGATGGAACCTATCGCGACAGACGTGTATAAGCCCGAAGAATACTATGAATATGACTTCAATGCGCAGACGGGCGAGCTGCTGGGCATCAAAGAAGATGTGTTTGCCATGCCGAAGGTGCTCACGTGGGAAGACGTGAACCGATAAACGACCGATGACAGGAGGGAAAAATCCATGAAAAAGCGCGTGCTTGCGGCGCTTGCCGCCGCTGTCCTGCTGGCGACAGCATCCGCCGCTTCCGCCGACGTCTATGTGACGCTCGCCGAATTGAGCAAACAGGCCGCTGAAGAAGGATGGCGCCAGGTTTACGAAGTTGACGGGAAAACGCTGGTCACCGACGCGAGCATCAAGCTTCCGTCGGCGGAGGTCTGCCCGATTCTTCGCCTTGAGCCGATCGGCAGAGACGAAAGCGACGGCGTGTTCGACGCGTACAGGGCGCAGAAAAACGCACAAATCGCCGCGGACGACAAGGCGCTGACGGTGGAGGTCATCAACGACGAAAGCCGACTGCTCGTCGCCCGAGAGGATTGGGGGACAAGCGTCGTTCAGCCGAGCGATTTCTACGACGGCGAAATCGACCCGCAGAGCACGCCCGAAAACGTGGATTTGACCTACGACGAACTGCTGAAACGCATCGACGGCGCGCTTGAAAGCCTGCTCGCCGTCTCGCTGAGCGATTTTCAAATCGATACGGTGCAGGTCTCACAGCCCGCGTATGAGCAGGAGACGGGCAGACCGCTGACGAAGATGGGCCAATACACGGTGACTGCGACGCAGCTTTTCCACGGCATACCGCTGCTGGACGGCGCGGCGCACGACAGGCCGAACGGACAGATGATATACGGCTATTCCTGCCCCGACTGCTATTCTTTCACGTTCGCCTGCTCGAAAGAGACGGGCGTTCAGGAAGAAGATGTGCCGCTGCTCCCGTTTGACGCGATAAAGGCGAAAGGGCAGGCGCTCATCGACGCGGGCAAACTGGAAAGCGCGGAGGCGCTGACCTTCGGCTACGTGGCCTGCAAACAGGGCGACGGGTGGGCGGCGTTCCCCGTGTGGCGAATCCAAGGCGTCTGTGCCGAAACAGACGGCGGCGCGGAACAGCGCGTCTGCGCATACGACTTCAACGCGCAGACGGGCGAAATGCTGGGTATGAAGGACGAGGTGTCTGTCATGCCGAGCGTGCTCACGTGGGACGACGTGAACAGGTGATACCGATGAAGCGGGGGCGAAATGCTCCCGCTTTTGCTGTGCTTGAAAGAAAAATGGAAAAATCGGGAAGAAAAAGAAGGAGGGATTCGTTATAAGGACGAGTTCCCTCCGTCACGCCTGCGGCGTTTTTCACCGAATGAATCCGTCACAGACGGCGACGATTTCAAATGTCTCTCTAAGCGGGAGACTTCATCCTCATGCTGCCGAGACTTATACGCAAAGGCTCCCTCACCGAGGAAGCTTGACTGAAGGAGTAAAAAAAGACCGCCATCAGGCGGTCGGACAATACATTACAGAGAGGAGAGAATGCGAACGACGCTTTCCAGCGAATCGTGCAGCTCGCGGAATTCGGAGAGGGAAAGATCCTCCGCCTGCGTCTGAATCTGGCGGGAGATGGTCGCGCGGATGGCGGACAGCTTCTCCATGCCGGCAGGCAGAAGCACGATGTTCACCACGCGGCGGTCGTTTTCGTCGTGCTGACGATCGACATAGCCCGCCTCGAACAGGCGATCCACCAGCGGCGTGATGTTCGGCTTGGCAATGCCCAGACGACGGGAAATCTCGGAGACGGACATCGTGCCGACGTCCTGAAGCATGGCCAGCACCTGCACATGGGAGAGAGGCGTGCCGTGCTCCTTTTGAACCATGTCCATATGGAGCAGGCGCTTTTTAATCAGCGGCAGGGCATAGAACATGTTTTGAGCGACAGAATCAATCATTTCGGGGTCGAGCGTGCGTTTCTTGGTCATAAAGGGATCGCTCCTGATCTAATCTTATATTCCGTACATATCACACGGTTACAAAATGCAAACGATGTATATTTTAACCGTTTGATGCTGATTTCGCAAGGAAAAAATTTGATGGAAACACAATATTTCTGGATTTCAGCAAATGGTTATAAAAAAGATGTTTCATTTCGGGTAATTCTGAATGCAGAATCAACACGAAATGAATGAGAAGTTTTCCCGTCGCTTTACAGAACGGTGAAAATCGGGTACAATGGATGCAACATGATTCCTTCGGTTTCATTTTGGAGGACAGCAGATATGCAGGCACTTACGATTCTCAAAAAGTTTTTCTCGGTGGATATGGTCATTTATGCGGCGATTGTGATTGTCGCGGCGACGGCGCTGCTGCGCTGCACGCTTCCGCTTTCCCGCATCGCGGCCAAACTGCGCCGCGCGGCGCGGACCATCGTCACCGAAAGCAAGCAGAACAAAGAAAAAAAGTCGTGGAACGATATGCACTTCCTCGGCGATTCCCTTTCCGCGACATGGGCGGATTTTTTGCAGAACGCCGAAATGCGCGACGCGCACGGCGAAACCTGCGATGTGACGCAGTACATCAACGAGGACACGGTGATTTATGCGCTGGGGAGCACGGGCTTCGCGGGGCTTGCGCCGGGCGTGATGACTTCGCTGGGCATCCTCGGCACGTTCCTCGGTCTGGTGATGGGCCTGTCCGGCCTGAGTCTGACGGGCGCGGATACCGAAGTCGTGCTGACGGCGATGGATCAGCTCATCCGCGGCATGAGCACGGCGTTCCTGACCTCCATTGCGGGCGTGTGCGGTTCGTTGTTGTTTAACCTGCTCAACAACCGCGCGACAGACAAGTGCCAGAAGGCGATCGACCGTTTCTGCGAGGTGTTCAGCCTGTACGCCATGCCCAAGCCTGTTTCGGAAGACACGGCCATGCTCGCCCTTCAGCAGGAGCAGACGGCCTACATCCGCCAGGCGGTGGAGGACATGAGCCAGAAGATGGCTGTGCAGATGGAGCAGAGCATCATGCGCGCAATGCTGCCCGTGCAGCGCTCGATGGATAACTTTATCCTCGCGGCGACACAGGCGCAGGTAGAGGGCGTGGACCGTATTGCGCAGGTCTTCGTTCAGCGGATGAACGTCGCGCTGGGCAATGAGTTTGACCATCTGCGGCAGGTGCTTGCCGATACGGGCGCGGAACAGCAGAAGACCCAGCAGGAGCTGCGTGCCGCGACCGAAGCCATCGGCCAGATGACGCAGGACGTGGTCAACATGCACCAGCTTTCTCAGGGCGTGTTGGAGCATTTCCGCGCATATGTGGCAGATATGGACGCCTCCCGCGCACAGGTGGACGACACCAACCGCAAGACCATCGAGTTGCTGGAGGCGATGGGCAAGACCAGCGGCCAGCAGGCGCTCTATCTGGCGAAATTGCAGGAATACCAGGCGGCGCTTACGGCGGCTTCCCAGCAGTATACCGCGTGGACGGATCGCTTCCTTGCCAGCGCGCAGGAGCAGACGCGCATCACCGGCAAGGAGATGGATCGCGTTGTGGCCGAGATGCACGAGGGCAGCCAGACGCTCTCCGGCGCATACGAGCAGTTCACCCGGCAGACACAGGAGAATCTGGCGCGCACGACCGCGCTGTTTGACGAGAGCATTTCTTCCTCCATCCATCAGCTTAACGAGACGCTGGATTCCATGCGCGAGATGACCCGCAGCATGCCGCAGCTGCTCAGCCAGAGCCGCGACCGTTACGCCGAGCAGGTCGATCAGTTTGTGACCGCGCTTGTGCGGCTGCAAAAGGCGATGGAGAAGCTGAGCCAGACGGCGGACGGAAAGGAGTAAGCCATGCGGCCGGGAAAAAAGACGCGGCAGCGCGGCGGCGACAACAGCTATTGGACGTCGTATTCGGACATGATGGCGGGCATGCTGTTCGTCTTTGCGCTGATTCTGTTCGCGGCGGTGTATCAGCTGGTGGATTTGCAGCAGAAAAAGACGGTTGAGCTGCAAACCAAGGAGGCGCAGCTTTCCACCCAGCAGAGCCTGCTCATCGATCAGGAGGCCGAGCTGAAGGATAAAGAAGAACTGCTGGCCGCGACGACGCTCGCCTTGCAGCAGCAGCAGCAGGAGCTGGACGAAAACCGGACGGCGCTCACCAGCGCGCAGGAAAGCCTTTCTTTGCAGCAGAGCAAGATTGAAGAACAGGCGGCGCTGCTGGCCGCCCAGCAGGCGCAGATTGACAAGCTCGTCGGCTTGAGAAGCCAGATCATCGAGGATCTGCGCGATAACCTGAGCAACGTGGGCCAGCGCGTGACGGTGGATAGAAAGACCGGCGCGGTGACGTTTGAAAGCTCCGTTCTTTTTGACACGGGCAAAAATGAAATCAAGGACGCGGGCAAAGCGGCGCTCAACTCCTGCATTCCGGTGTATATTCACACGCTGCTCAGCGACGAATATCGGGATTATGTGGGTGAAATCATCATTGAGGGACATACTGATACCACGGGTCAGTACCTCAACAATTTGGCGCTGTCGCAGCAGCGCGCGCTGGCCGTGGCGACCTATTGCCTGAGCGACGAAATGACGGGTCTGAGCGATGCGGATAAGGAGACGTTCAAATCCATTCTGACGGCGAACGGCCGCGCGGATGCAGACCCGATCTATAACGCGGACGGCACGGTGAACATGGATGCTTCCCGCCGCGTGGTCATCAAGTTCCGTATGAAGGATTCCGACATGATCGATCAGATGAGCGCGATTCTGGAAGGCAGCGCACAGGGGGAATAACGTGGGCAGATTCATGAAAATTCTGGCGATTCTGGCGCTGGTGGCAACAATCGCGGGCGCGGGCGCGGTGCTGTACGGCATCAACACGCTTGCGCCGCAGGTGGTGCAGACGGCGGCGAACGTGACGGAAGCGAAGAGCGTGGCGGATACGTTTGACGACATGGTTACGCGGCTGGAAAACGGCACGTTCGGCGGCAGAATCTTTGGCGGAACGGACGATCTGCGCGCGGAAGACTGCGCCTTTGTGACCTATACCGTTCGGCTGCAAAACAAAGGCTTTTTCCCGGCGGAATGGATTTCCATGGAGCTGGTCGAGCCGAAGGACGGCGACGTGCTGGCTCTGCCGGATGACAGCCGCCACGCGTTGGCGGCGGGCAGCGTGGGCGATATGCAGCTGACCGTGCTCAGGCGCACAGGCGAGGAAGAACAGGCCGATACCGCGCGGACGCTTCGCGTGACCTGCTATGTGTTCGGACGGAAGATCGTCTTTGACGTGTCCGTCGCTTGACAAAGAAAAAACCAGATGAAATCTGGTAATTTCTGCGCTTGAAAGCGCGATAAAGGTTCGTATATAATAGGGATACGCTTTCCGAGTCGGGTTAGCGTATTTCTTTTTGCTCTGAGCAAGCTTCATGCTTTCGGAAGCCTTGATTTGCTTATTTATTGTTGCTTAAAGCCCAAAGCCTCCCTATTTGAGGGGGATGGCGCGCCGTAGGCGTGACGGAAGGAGTTAAAGCTTATGACGGAAAAACAACTGAAAAAGAAAATTCTGGACAGCGGACGGACGCTGCTGTTTTCAAATGAGGATTTAAAGCGGCTGATTATTCCGCTGGTCATCGATCAGGTGCTTGTGCGCACGGTGGGCATGGCTGATACGATGATGATTTCCTCCGTGGGCGAGGCGGCGATTTCCGGCGTGTCGCTGGTGGATATGATTAACATGCTCATCAACGCGGTTTTCGCGGCGGTGGCGACGGGCGGCGCGGTCATCGCGTCGCAGTATCTTGGCCATCGCGACCGGAAAAGGGCGTGCGAGGCTTCCAGTCAGCTGATGGTGGTGACGGCGGTGTGCGCGCTGGTGTTTACGGTGCTGTCGCTGGTGGCGAGAAAGCCGCTGCTTTCGCTGCTGTTCGGCCGGATCGACGCGGACGTGATGGACGCCGCGCTGACCTATCTGACGGTCTCTGCGATCAGCTTCCCGTTTCTCGCGTCATTCAATTCCAGCTCGGCGCTGTTCCGCGCGATGAATGATTCCCGAACGCCGACGATGGTTTCCCTCGGTATGAACGTGATGAACCTTGTCGGCAACTCCATTCTCATCTTCGGCATGAAGTGGGGCGTTGCGGGCGCGGCGATTTCCACGCTGCTTTCCCGCGTGATGGCGGCGGTGGTGATGTTCATCCTGAGCTTGAACAAGCACCGTCAGCTGTATGTGCGTCTCGATCAGATGACGCGCTTCCAGCCGACGCTTGTCGGTCAGATTCTCTATATCGGCATTCCCAGCGGCATTGAAAATGGCATTTTCGAGCTGGGACGCATCGTCGTCGTCAGCATGATTTCCACGTTCGGCACGGTGCAGATCGCCGCTAACGCCGTGGCGAACAATCTGGACGGCGTGGGCGTGCTGGCAGGCGCGGCGATGAACCTTGCGATTCTGACGGTCGTGGGGCGCTGCGTCGGTGCGCACGACAACGATCAGGTGCGCTATTACACCCGTAAGCTGCTCAAGATTGAATATGCGATGATGGTTGCGGTCAACGTCGTGCTGCTGGCCGCGCTGCCGCTGATTCTCAATCTGTATACGCTTTCGCCCGCTTCCCGCGAGCTGGCGACGCAGTTGGTGTTTATCCACGACGGTTTTGCGATGCTGCTCTGGCCGCTGGCGCTCTCCATGCCCAACGCCTTGCGCGCCGCGAACGACGTCAAATTCACGATGGTGCTTTCCATCGGCTCGATGGTCTGCTTCCGCATTGCGCTGAGCTATATCGTCGGCGTGAAGATGGGCTACGGCGCGCTGGGCGTGTGGTTTGCGATGCTGGTGGACTGGCTGTTCCGCGCGGCGGTCTATACCTGGCGCTTTGAAAAGGGCAAGTGGGAAAACATGGCCAGAATTTAAGTCGGATTGACAGAAAATGGGAATTATCGTATAATCAATCCAGCGAGAAATATGGGAGGGAATGAATTGCTGGAGCAAATTAAAGCGATGCTGCTGGAGGAATACAGCGTCAGCCAATGGGTTTTGCTGTTTTTCCTGTACAGCTTCTGCGGCTGGTGCTGGGAGGTCTTTCTCTATCTGGTGAAAGAGCGCCGGTTTGTCAACCGCGGTTTTCTGTTCGGGCCGATTCTGCCGATTTACGGCTTTGGCGCGGTCGGCATTCTGCTGACCTGCGTGCCGGTGGAAGGTAACATGGCGCTGGTAGCGCTGGTTGGCACGATTGCGGCCTCGCTGCTGGAATATGTGACCGGTTTTCTGATGGAATCGATTTTTCACGTGCGCTATTGGGATTATTCCCAGAGGCCGCTGAACTTGAACGGCTACATCTGCGCGCTGTCCGCGGCGACGTGGGCGGTGTTCTCCGTTATCATCGTCAGCGTGGTGAACCCGTTCGTGAAGAACTATATCTACATGATTCCGCTGACGATGGCGGATGCGGCGGCCGCGGTGCTTGTGGGCTTTGCCGTGGTGGATACTGGCTTTGCCGTCCGCCGCGCCCTCGATCTGCGCGCCTTGCTGGAATCCATGGAGCGCTACGCCAAGGAGCTGCAAGCCCTGCACGGAGGGCTGGATTCCATCAACGAACATGTCAGCGGCATGATCCGCGATTTTGCCGCCCATGTGGACAGCAAGCAGGAAGAATTTGCCGCTAATGCCAAGCGCGTAACCGCCGCGCGCGACCGCGTCCGCGAGATGATGGATCAGAAGCGTCTGAGCCTCGAAGACGGCGCGAAGGAGCGCTTTGCCAACTTTGAACGCATTCTCAACGAAGCGGCCAGCTATCTGCCGGATGTCAGCGCGCTTCGCAAAGAGGTCGAAGAAGCGAAGGCGAAATACGACCGCCAGAGCGAGGAGCTGCGCAAGACCCGCGAGCGCCGTCTGCTGCGCGCCGAGCATGCGCTGCGCAACAACCCGACCGCCGCGTCCAGAAGGCACAAGGGGCCGTTTGAGCAGCTCAAGCGCATTCAGCAGCGCGACGAAGAAAAAAAGCACAGCGCATAATCACGCACACGCCTCCCGCATGGGCATAACGTGGAATCGTGAGGAGTTTTCCTCATGAGACCAGCCCAAGGAGGCGTGTGTTTTATGTCATTTTATTCGTACAAAAATAGTGGCTCGACGCACTGTCCGTGCAGCCTGAACGGCAACGAAGTGCTCAGCGGCCTGAACGAAAAAATCTGCATTCAGGTGCAGCGCGTCTACGACAGCTGCCTGATGCAGGAGCAGCTCAAGGAGCAGAAGGTGACGCTGCTCAGCTACGGCCTCGTGCCCACCGGAAACGGGTCGAACTGCGACCCGCAGGAGAACGCCAGCACCCAGCCGAACATGCCGATCACCTTTGAAAGCTGCCGCTCGACCTCGACGGAGGGCGTGATTCGCAATCTGTCGGTGGAACGCCTGTGCGACAGGCCGTGCTTTGGCCGCGTGCGCTGCCAGATCGACGTGCCCATCGACATCCTGTTTACGGATGCGTCCTGCCGGGAATACATTGGCCGGGGCATGGTGACGGTGGATCGCGATGTGCTGCTCTCCATTCCGGATGAATCCATCGTGCCCTATAACATTGAATCGATGGTTTCCGCGATCTGCGTATCCGGTACATATCTGCGCAACAATGTGTTTGAACTGGAAATCTGCGTGACCGTCGTGCTCAAGGTGCTGGCTAAGGTGGAGATTCTTGTGCCGAGCTACGGCTACTGCGAAGTGCCGCCGTGTGAAGAGTTTGCGGATTCGGTGTGCGATGAATCCTTCCCCACATGATACCCCTTTATTTTATATGCCTCCGAGGATAGAGACGGAGGGAGAGAGCGGCCGCCGGATTTTCATTCCGAAAGCAGCGGCGTATTTTTTTGTATTCGATGCGGGAAAAGATGGATTTGAGAAGCTTGTTGCGTTCGAGCGGGTCAGCGGTGGTGTCATAGACTTCAAGCACGTTGAGGATGAGCGGCAGGTTGGCGAGCATCACTTCGTCGTCGGTTGGTTCGGTAGCGGTTTGCAGGGCGTGGAGGGCTTCTTCGGCGGCGCGGATTTCCCGATCCTTTTCGGCACGGCGGGCGACAAAGGCGGCGGAATCGTACACGCCTTCTTCGTAGGCCGCGTAGATGCGCTCGCGCTGCTGCTGGAGGCGGTCGATCGTGGCTTGCGCGGCGGAGAGCTGCGCAACGCGGTGATCCGGCGCGGGAGTGGCAGGGGATGAAGCGGCAGTCAGAACGAAATCATCGAGCATGGAGAGAATGGTCTTTTCGACAAGGGACAAAGCTGTGGCGGTGGTCAGACAGCCGGGCGTGGGGCATTTGAGCATATCATACCGCGAGCCGCGCGCGTTGCCGTTATCCTTGCGCACCATCGCCTTGCCACAGACGGCGCAATAGACCAATCCGGCGAGTGGGTTGCGAACCGGCACGCTGGCATGACAACGCGTGAGGTCGTGCGAAGCGCGGACATTTTGCGCCACGTCGAAGGTCGCCTGATCGATGAGCGCGGGATGCTTACCCGGTGCGAGGATCGATGCGGCGTTGGCGACGCGTGAGGTGGAAAGTGTGCCGTCTGCGTTCATGCGGGTGACGGAGGTGCGTTTGCCCCATGTGACAAAACCGGCATAGACGGGATTTTTGCTGATGCACATCACCGAGCTGTTTGTCCAGAGGTGATCGGTGTTGGTGCGCAGGCCGAGGGCGTTGAGCCGCTGGGCGATGGTTGCGCAGCCGATTTTTTCGCGGGCGTACATGTCGAAAATCATCTGAACGATGGGTGCCTGCTCTGGATCGGGCTCAAGGGTGTAGCCCTTGCCGGGGCGAATCTTGATTTTTCGATAGCCGTAGGGAACGCGGCCCTGCCAAAGCCCCTCGGAGGCGGAAGCCTGACGACCGCGCTGCATGCGCTTTTTGATATACTTATACTCGCGGCGCGCCATCATCAAATCGGATTGCAGCACATCTTCGTCCCAGTCTTCGGAAAGGTCGTAGGTGTGTTCGGGCGTGATGATCTTCGTGCCGGAGTATTTGAAGGTGTTCATGATGCGCCCCTGATCCATCAAGTCGCCGCGCGTGAGACGCGAAACCTCGACGGTCAGCACGCCGTCGTACATTCCGGCAGCAACGTCGGCAAGAAGACGCTGCATCTCCGGACGGTCGGAAAGGCGGTCGCCGGAGATGATCTCGCTGTATTCGGCCACAATGGGCAGCCCGGCGCGCTCGGCAAAGGCCAGCAGCCGCGCACGGTGGCGGGCAAGGCTCTCGCCTTCGCCGCGGGCTTCGGCTTCCAGATCGGCGCGGGATTTTCTTAAATGGATGGCGTAAGGCATGGTTTTCCTCCATTCATGTGTCGGATTTTACGCGCGTGCCTTGCGTCCCATGTTCGAATCTGTTAAAATGGGTATGCAAAAAACGCGCTATCGTAGGTGTTTGTTTTTGCAGCGGCCTGCCGTGCTGGTAACGCGGTCGGCCATCGCCTCGCTCATGCTGGTAACATGGGCGGGGCGTTTTTTGTTGACCATTTTCGCGAGGTTGAGAAAATGGTTAAGCAGGAGGTCATGAGCGTTTCTCGGATTCGATCAAGCGCTGCACCTCACGGTCAAAGTCGGAGACGATGCGCTGCGTTTTGTTGAATGCGTCGTATTCTGCTTCGGCCTTTTTTTTTGCGGCCGCGGCGGAAATGCGTCCCTTATCCGGCAGAATGTCATAGCGGCGGAAAGCAAGAAATTCGTTGACGCTGGAGGCGAACTGCTCCATCGTGAAGGTGTTTTCGCGTTCAATCAAATCTTCAATATAATCAAAATAGCCGGAGACGGTGCGCTCAAGCTGGCGGATCTGCTTTGCGTCCAGATAATTCTTGGCGATGGAAACATCCGATTTGAGAATCCGGCCATCCGGAGCGTTTTTCCATGTGGTCAAGCCCATGTGATCCTTGGTGCGGTCGGCACGGTCGTAGATGATTTCAGCGGCGGTCTGCCCTGTGATGGCATAGTGGAATTTATTCTGAATCATGGCGTAGAAGTCATGAGCGGTGGCGGTATTTTTATCATAGTCGATGCTGCACTCTGCGAAGATATCCGTCACCTGTTGCCAGATGCGGCGTTCGCTGGCACGGATCGAGCGGACACGCTCAAGCAGCTCACGGAAGTAGTCGTGACCAAACGCAGTTGTTCCCTGTTTGAGGCGTTCGTCATCCAGCGCGAAGCCCTTGGTCATATACTCCTTCAAGACGCTGGTTGCCCAGATGCGGAACTGTGTCGCGCGGCGGGAATTGACGCGGTAGCCGACGGAGATAATCGCATCCAGATTATAAAAATTTGTTTCGGATGTTTGTGTTTTTCCTTCAATGGCGCCGTGGGGAGTGGTTATTTCCATTTTGGAAAGGACCACTCCTTCATTCAGTTCACCTTCGGCAAAGATGTTTTTCAGATGTTTGCTGATGGCCGGAGGCTGTACGCCAAACAGCTCGGCCATGCCCTTTTGAGAAAGCCAAATTGTTTCGTCTTTGATGATGGCGTTTACGCTCACATTTTCTTCGGCGGATTGATACATCAGAAAACGAAAATCGTTGCTCATGGAAGTGTCCTTTCTGTTTGCCTCGCTCATGCGGCTGCATGGGCGGGGCGTTTTGTCAAATGATTTCCATTTTGAAAAAGGTTGCACATGAAGCCTTTTTTGGACAAGCCTTGTGTGGTATAATCAAGATATACGGAGGTGAAGACGATGGAGCAAATGATTATCGCGATGATCTACCTGTATCCCGGTGCGCTGGTAGATATCCTGCGGAGGGTGTTTTTTAAGCGTACCTATCGGGACGAAGAAACAAGCGACAGCACACGAGCGGCAAAGCACTTTGTTTTCAGCACAATGATTTCGGTGGCTTCGCTGTTGATTTACGGGAGGCTGGCCGGGAAAAGCGTTGCCAACCCGGCGGATCTGCTGAATACATTTTCAGCCACGATGGAGATTCCGCGTTTTTTCCTGATTTCGCTGAGCATGACGGTGCTTTTTTCATGTGCGCTTGAAGGGCTGGAGGAGGGCTATGCAAAACTGCGAAGCCTCCGGCTCAAAGAAACGGAGCAAATGAAAATTGATCGTTCCGCCGATACATGGCATACGCTTGTTTACAGCAAAGACTTTGAATATGCGCGAAGTGTTCTTGTGCTTAGAATCAAAAGCGGCGCAGGCGAGCAGGTTGGAATTTGTTACAGCCTGCCGGATAATTTGGAGGACGGTATCGCGCTGATGTGGTCGCCGGAAACGCGCGCGGCTTTCAAACACGACGAAGAAACCGCTGATGACAATGAAAAGTTATTGTTTGGCCCAGTGGTTGTCTACTGCGATCCCAAAACGGGAATAATCGTTGAATTTTTTGAAGCACAGAAGCTCTTCGATCAGATTCAGGAGAAACAATCACTTGCCGGATGATTTCTTGGATGGGTTAGATGTGTTAGGCTTGAGGCTCGTCGGAATTTTTTGACTGCGATCTTCGTAGATAGAGGAAGGTTTGCTGGTCGTGCGGGGGCCGATCGTTTTGCTTGTGTTTTTTGTAGTGCTCATAAATCAAATACCTTTCTGTTTGCCTCGCTCATGCAGTCACATGGGCGGGGCGTTTTTTGATGGCTATTTTTCCGTCACAGGAAAAATGTCGGCTAGAATTTAGTCATCTTTCGGAAAGAGATAGACGCGAACGGCAAGAGTGCCATTATCGTTATCAAAAATATCGGAAATAAAAATGTCGTAAGCGTCTTCACCATCTCGTTCGATGAGATTTGCGGCAGAAGAGGGCAGATATCCGATCTCAAGATCAGCAGCGACAAGATACTTGCCGGAATCAACATCGTAATCCAGCGTACAGTATTCGCCACACTCGCATAGACCGAGGTTCTTCTGAAATTCGGCTTTCTTAGTTCCGATCAGACGGTACTGCTTGGCATCCGGATATTTGGAAAGATGCTTTTCATATTGCCGGAGCCCGTAAAATACAAGCGTAACCTCGGCGCGGTTCCGATCTCGCGTGCAAGCGGTAAGCTGTGCGCGGAGGGGAAGGTTTTTCTCAATCCAATCGTTGGCCATGTCTTGCAGTTTCCCGCGGTATAAATAGCCGACGAGTTGATTGTGAAGTTTCAAGCCGACGGCGCGGTTGTCATGGGGATTTTCGGGATCTTGAACCAGCGTAAGGATAGTACCCGGTTCAAAGCCCTTGAGATCAAAGGTTGAATCTTCCGGAACGAATATACCCACATCGGTATAACGATAGGATTCTAAAAACCCGTGCAAGAGTTCAGGGAGTTTCATAACCCTTTTTTTGACTGCATTATCGCGGGCAACAGGAGGGACGTTGTTTTCGATGACAGGAGAAGCGGCTGGAGGGGTTGCTGGAGGGGCGACAGGAGGAGCAACGGGAGGAAAGGATGAGGCCGGTGGAATGAAAAGCGGAGGTACGCCCAGATGCTCGTCAAATTCGTCTCTTTCTTGTGGCTCTTTGGGTTCTTTTTTGTGAGAAGGCATCTTGATAACGAGAAAAATAATTACGGCTATGAAAGCGAATATAAAGAAAGAATCCGACATTTATGTTTTCCTCCAATCATGTAATCTTTTGTAGTGTTAGAGTAAACTTCTAAAAGCAACAGCTTTTCCAAGAATATAGACGTTTCGAGTTTCGTTTTCGCCGCCGACACTGATGGGCGCATATTTGGGATTGGAGCTAGTAAAGATTGTATAAAGAGTTGTACCATCAGGCGCTTTGACGCGCGAAATATGTTTGAGCATCATTTCATCGTCGACGGCGACAGCCACGATGGAACCGTCGTCGGCATCATTCTGCTGGCGAATGAAAACGACATCGCCATCGTGGATGCGATCACCGATCATCGAATCACCGTCGGCAATCAAAGCGAAGTCACAGGCGATTTCTGGCCCCGCATCAATGAAATCCGTTCCGTCGCTCGGCTTGTAGATGGGTTGGCCGCAAGCTGCGTTTCCGATGATCGGGACAGGTCTGTGACCACGGATGGGGAGGATGCCGGGAAAAGGATAGATTGGAAGCGGGTTTTGCGATTCATCTTCGATAATCGCGGATTTGGAAATATGAAAGTAGTCTGCGATCTTCTGAATAGCGCCCATTCTCGGTATTTTCAGGTCGTTTTCCCAAGTTGAAACGGCTTTGTCTGTAACTCCAGCGATTTGGGCAAGCTCGGACTGATTCATGCCGTGCAACTCACGAAGTCGTTTAATATTTTGACCAATCGACATTTCAACACCTCCTTTTTAACGAGTATAAACCGAAAGTAGAAAAAAATCAACATCAAAAATAAAAAAATCTACTTTAAGGGATTGACAATCTACTTTAAGTGGATTAGAATAAAGGAGAAAGGAGGAAGACGTGATGATGAGCATTCGACAAATTAGAAGAATGAGAGAGATTCGTCAGCAAGAAATGGCAGATTGTCTTGGGATTCATGTTCAAACATATCGTAAAATCGAGGAACATCCTGAAACTGCAACAGTAGAACAGGCAAAGAAGATTGCGGAGAAGCTGGAAGTTTCGTATGATGATTTATTTTTTGCCGACGTATCTACTTTAAGTAGAAATGAAGCGGAGACAGCTTGATAAGGAGGCCGGGATGAAAAGTCAGAACAAAAAAGAAATCCTTGCCGAGATAGCAAGGAATTTCAATGAAGGCGAGTTGATCGTCAAGATTGAGTATGAAGGTAATTCTCAAGCTCGGAAAGGAGCTGGAGGATGAATCAACGATGAAACGGTTTCAGGAAGAACTCAAGAATGTCGAATTTTCCTTCGACAAGAACGCCCGCAATGAAGCCGAGAAGGCCGAAAAGCGCGTTCAGCGCGAACTGAACCCACGACCGCCGCATGTCTTTCCGCCACCGTTCATCAATCTTCCGTTCCTGAACCTGCTGATCGGATTTGCGCTTGGCATCTTCACGGGCTTTCTGCTGAAGCTGATCCTCAAATTCTAATAATGCGGCAAGGCCGGAAGGGCTGATGGCATAAAACACATTTCCATCAGAAGCCATGTATTGCTTGATGTAGTGATCGTCTCGACAGGATTTGAAAATGGCGCGATCTTCCGCTGAGAGCGCGGAAAGAAGCGGCAGGTGCTCGTTGCGGTATTGCCGGAGAAATTCATATTGCAATCTGGTCAAGAAAAACACTCCTTTCGTTTGTATTGTACCATCTCGGTCATGCAAAGGAAAGAACAAACACGCTGGGTTTCGTCGGCGCTGGTAACACCGACGATCTCAAATACATGAAAGCCGCCGGAGACTGGTAACTCCGGCGGCGGAAAGGGGAACATGACAAACGATCAATTCACGGAGATTCTCGCAGCCAAGAACCGTGTCGGCCATATCGTGTTCAAGGATGGGCGGCTGGTGAGCTGCGAAGGAATCTTAAAGGGCAGGGTGACAACCAACGAGGCGTTTCAGGACATTGAGGATGTCTGGAACAGCCTACATGTGCTGTTGAATGAAATCGCAGATCTGGAGGAGGACAGGAAGCGACTTAATGCTACCCTGCGGTCGATCAACGCAAAGACGATAGACGCGATGCAGGGGACAGCCAGAAGCGAGATACCGGCTGATTGGTGGTGAAGTGTTACTTACTCAAGAATTGAGAAGCGCACCAGCCATTAAAAACGGTGCCGTACTGATTGGTGTAGCGCACATGCGTCCACTCGCCGCGTGATTCAATCACTTTCAGAATGGAGCCAATCGGCATTGAGGCAAGCGGGTCAAAACTGGTTGAAGGGCCTTTCCTCAAACGAACGCCATCTCCAATGAGCCTTGCTTCATCGGCGTTGATAGGGCTATCGGAGATGGAAGGACGCGCAACTGATGAGCTGGAGGAATTTCCGTAGTCAACATATTTGCAGTGGGCTATGTGCGTAACGCGGTTATATTTCAAAAACTCGGTTTGAATCAATCCTTCTCTTTTTTCGGATGGATAAATTCCGTGCTCCTGATCCACGCAGATCATTGCGTAATCGCAGTTTCCCTGTCCGTCTCTATATTTGGGCAATACGTTGCCGTCAAGTGAAACATGGAGGAGAAGTACGCCGGGCTGAATCAGCTTTTGCTTTTGGGCTTCGCCGATTGGAATAACCTGTGTCGTGTAATTACGCATGAGGTCATTTGTACCGCTCATTTTTGTGGAACGACCCAACTGAGTCAGGCAATAGGAGATGAAGCCCGCGCTGTCCATTCCCGAAAGAGTGGAACCGCCACGTTTGAACGGGACAGCGTGATTTGCAAACACATCGGCAGCAAATCGAGCAAAATCAGAAGATGAGATCAATCCGACACAACCTTTCTAGCTCGGCAAAGTTTAGCCGAGATGATACAAATATTATACTACATATTGTGGTGAATTGCAACGATGAAACAAGATATAGTGTTTTCAAAAGGCATTTGGCTTCGCCTCGGCGCACTGATGCGTCGGGAACGTGAGGCCAGCGGCTTATCGGTTCGCCAGATTCAGAGCATCAGCGGCGTACATTATCGCACGATGTATGCGTATGAACGCGGGGAATACGAAGGCGGAATTATGTTGAACAAGTATATGGCTATTTGCGCGGCTATTGGTGCCGATCCGGCTGAGCTGCTCGAAGAAGCCATGAAGGAGGAACACAACCCATGAAGCGCAACGAAAAGATGACCGCACCGCGGATGCTGGAGGCGGTCTACAAGCGGCCGGGCAAGCCGCCGCGCGTGAAGATGATCGTCGGCACGCGGGAAGCCATCGAAAGCCTGGTCGGCGGGCCGTTTGATTGGACGCCGCTTTCTTCGGAGGACGACGGGCGCGAGAACGTGGCGATCTACAACACGGAGGCGTGGCGTTCGGGCGCGCCAGACAACATGTACGGCATTCGCGGTGCGTTCCTCGTGCTGGGGCGCGACGGCGAGGAACTTTGCGACGTGATCGACCCGCGCGGCGTGTGCCGGATGCTTGGCGGACGGAAGGCCGAAGCATACGGACAACCCGGCGGGGCATGAAATGGACGAAGGAGGCGAGAAGAATGGATGATTGGGAAAACGATGATGATTTTTACGAACTGCCGCGCAAGCCGGGCTGCGGCCGGGTGTTCATGCACAAAGATTTTCTGAAACCGGAAGTTCGGGCGGAAATCGAGAAGAACGCGAGCCGCGTTGCGGAGGAAATCGGCCGGAAGCATGGCTTTCGGCTGATGACCCCGGAGGAATGGGCGGAAAAGCGCGCAAAAGAAAAAGCCCTCCACACGGATGCAGCCATGTGAAGGACAAGGGAAAAATAGCAGTTTGATTATACCAGATGAAAGGACGAAAGACAATGGATATGCTCGAAGTTTTTCTAATTGTGATTTTCGGCGTGCCGATCATCAGTCTGCTGGTCTTCGCGTTGATCGCCGCCGACGTAATGCAGTGGCAGGAAGAGCAGGGCAGGGCGCAGATATCCGTCCGCCGGAACCGTGCCTTGACGCGGGAACACCTTGCGCGGCTCAGGAAAAACGGCATGCGGGCGCGTCTGATTCGGGTGTGAGCGATGAAGAGCGGCAGAAGATACAGGCGGTGCGCCGTCTGTAAAGAGATCTGGAATGTGAGCGCGGTGGGTGTATCGCCGAAGCGGTACGTCTGCCCGCGCTGCGAGAAGCAGAAGGAGCAAAAGAAGCATGAAGGTTTGGGCGCAAGACGAATTTGATCTGGTTAAAACCGGGGCGGATGGCCAATACCGCTTGGGAAAGGGCGACTTCCGGCGGGTGAATATGCGCGGGCATACGCGGCTGATTCTCGGCGCGGGCAGCCTGCTGGGCGCGGCCAACATCGGGGCGAACAGCGAGATCGGCGCGCACTGCGACTTTGACGCGGGCGCGGTGATCGGGCACGGAAGCATCATCGGGGCGCGGTGCCACTTCGGAAAAGGCGCGTGGATCAAGTCGGGGTGCATCGTCGGGCACGGCGTATGTTTCGGCGACGGCGCGGTGATCGAGCGGGGCGTGGAGCTGGAGGGCGGCGTGGAGCTTCCGGCGAAGGTTGAGCTGTTTGGGGTGAAAAACGCGGACGGGCGCACGATGCTGACCATCGCGCCGGTCATCGGCGGCACGCTGCATGCGTTTCGCGCAGACGGGCGGGCATACGTCAGCCTGCCGGGGCAGCTTCGGCGGCTGGAGGAATTTGCCGAGTATGCGGCGGATCAGGTCGCGTATGCGGAGTTTTCGGGCATGAAGCGGGACAGGGGCGAGGCGCGCGAGCTGCTGGACGCGGCGAATTACATCGCGGCGCGGCTTTGTGCGGGGTAAATCTTCTATATATTGAGGTTTTGCAGGCCGCCGGATGGCCGACGGCCAACAAAGCCCCAAGAGGGAAAGAGATACGGAGGCGGACGGGATGAAGTTGGGCGCGATTAAACGGTGCTGCATCGATGCAAAAGAGTTTTATATTTATCAGGACGACGGCGGTGAGCAATGGATCGGAACGCACACGGCGGCATGGCCGGTTGAAGGAGACCTGAAGCTGACAGAGGGCAGCATCGCTGCGATCTTCGATCTTGCGCCGAAAAAAGGCGGCACGGATGGATATTGTTACCTTGCTGTTTGATCAGGGTTCTCGGCTGTATGCAGCACCGATGACGGAGTGGGACGCGCAGGAACTCGGCATCGTGGAGTATTTGGGTGAACGTTGCCTGTTGCTGACGTGCCGTGGGCGAATGCTGGCCGTGGATATGGCGAAGGTCAAGGCCGCGCGGAGTGCCGAGGACTATCAGGGCATGAAGGTCAGCATCAATACGGACGGCGAGCCGTTGGTGCTTGTCAAGGATGGCATGCTGACAACGGCGGTCATCTTGCCGGAGAGCGAGGATACGGTCAATGCCATTCGGGCGATGATCGGGCGCATGGCGCGAAGCTGCGGTCTGCTGGCCGACGACGACGGAGAAGAATAACAAAAGCAGCGGGCGACAAGCCCGCTGACCCGTCTTGTATGGGTGTATGAACAACTCGACGATGTACAAAGGAGGCCGCGGCATGGACACGAGCGCGAAGGACTGCTTAGTGCTGTTTGACACCTCGGTGGAGGGCAAGCTGGCGTGCGGCTGGGAGAGCGGCGTGCTCCATCAGCGGACGCGGACGGTCAAGGCCGGGCCGATGGTCTATGTGGACTGCTACCCGGTATGGGACACGGCGCATGCGCGGGCGGCCAACACGGAAGCGAAGAAGGAGGCGCACGCCAAGGCCCAGAAGCGGCTGGACGCGAAACGGCGGGAACTCAAGGTCGAGCAGCTGACCAACGCGAACTTCGGGGCGCAAGACCTGATTCTGACGATGGAGTATCCGCTGAACCGGCAGCCGGAAAGCGGCGAGAAGGCGAAGGCGGATATCGTGAACTACCTGCGCCGGGTGAATTATGCGCGCACAAAGCGGGGGCTGCTGCCGCTCAGGTATATCTATGTCACGGAATGGACGCAGAGCGAGAAATACGGCCTGCGCTGGCATCACCATGTCATCATGTCCGGAGACGGCATGACGCGGGAAGAGGTCGAGGAAAAGTGGACGAGCAGGCACAAGGGCTTTTGCAACACGCGGCGGGCGCAGCCGAACGAGCGGCACCTGTGCGGGTTTGCCAAATATCTGGTACAGAACAAGCTGGAACGCGAGGGAAGAAACCCACAGGGCAAGGCCAAAGGGCGGACATGGGGACACAGCCGGGGCTTGAAGCTCCCCACCGAGAGCGTGGCCGACAAGAAGATCAGTATCCGCAAGGCGGGGCGCGTGGCCGAGACGGTGGCGGAGTTCAGCCGCGCGAAGGAAATCTTTGAAAAACTTTATCCGGAGTGCGAGCTGCTGGAGATCGGCGCGAAGAAAAGCCGATGGGCCAGCGGCGTTTACGTGCATGCGCTGATGCGAAGGGTGGATGAATCAGGGAGGGCGCGATGACGGAAGGGCAGGACGTGCGCGCGCTGCTGCAAAGCATCGGCGGCATGCGGCGCAGAATTGCGGAGATGGACAGGCAGACTGAACAGATGCGTGCCATGAACGCGAGCGCATACGCCGAAGAGCTGGGGCGGATGACCGAGTATCTGCGGGCAGAGTATGCCTATGCGCTGGCGTTGATCGAGGCCGTGCCGGATGCAGCAGGGCGAGAGGTGTTGGAATTGCGCTATCTGTCCGGGCTGACGTGGGTGCAGATTGCGCGGCGCATGGGCTATGAAGAACGGCAGGTGAGGCGGATTCATCAGCGGGCGTTGGACGCCATTCGGGGAAAAGATGTCCGTTCATGTCCAACTCATCTTTGATACAATAACGGCATCGGGTAGCAAAGCAGGCTACTTGGTGTCGTTTTTGGACATGGAGGTCGAGAGCGTGAGCGACAATCCGCATTACAACGGGGCGCGCCATCGGGCATGGGCGGAGAAGGTGCTGCGGCGCGCGGGCTATCGGTGCGAGGAATGCAGGCGATACGGGCGGACGGATAAGGACGGCCTGCCTGTGCGCGCGACGGTGGCCCATCACATTCAGCACCTCGATGAACACCCGGAACTGGCCTATGATCTGGCTAACGGGCGGGCGCTTTGCGAGGCATGTCACAACAAAATGCACCCGGAAAAGGGCAGAAAATCGGGACGATTTCGGGGCGGCGGACGCACGATTTGAAACAATCCCCCCCGCGCGCGAATTGTTGAAGGCGGGGGAACAGTGACCGGGAGGGGGCGACGCTTCCCTCTCCGGGTCGATTTTCAAAGTTTTGCGGGAGGAAGTCGTCTGTGGCGAAAAATTACACGCTGGCTTTGCGAAAAAGCATGAAGCAGCTGGGCACATATCGCCCGGAATACGAGAGCGCGATTGCCATCGCTGCCCAGTTGATGGAGCAGTATGACACGCTGACCCGCGCCTTTGAGGAATCCGGCTGGGCGTATGAGACGAGCACGGCGACCGGAACAAAGAAAGCCCCGATTGTCACCACGTTGGAAAGCCTGCGCAAGGACGTGCTGGCCTATCTTTCGGCGCTCGGCCTGACTCCGGCGGGCGCAAAGAAGCTCGACGCGGCGGCCGCAGCCAGGACGCAGGAAGATCCGCTTGTCGCGGCGCTCAAGAACCTGAGCGGATGACCGGGCGGCAGCGCGCGGCGCTGGCGGGGCTTTCCGGCAGACAGGCCGCGTGCATCTGGGCGTATGTGACCGACGTGCTGGAGGGGCGCAAAATCGCCGGGCGTGAAATCGTGATGGCCTGTGGGCGCTTCTGCGATATGCTGGCTTCGGGCCAATACGACGTGAACACGACCGATGCGGATTTCGTGATCGCCGTCATCGAGGCGACGTTCAAGCATCGGCAAGGGCAGAGCCTGGACGGCAAACCGCTGCGGGGCAAGCCGTTTCTGCTTGAGCCGTGGGAGAAGTTCTGCATCTACGGCATGCTGATCTTCTTCAAGCGCGGCACCATTGAGCGCGTGGTCAAGGAGGCCTTTATCTTCATCCCGCGCAAGAACGGCAAAACGCTGGTGGTGGCTGCGCTTTCGTGGGCGCTCGGCCTGCTGGAACGGGCGAGCGGATCGAAGGTCTACGTCGTCGGCGCGACGCTCAAGCAGGCGATGGAGACGTTCGACAGCTGGCGCTACAACGTCGAAAAGGGGCTGTATCGCTCGGAGAAGGCCGCGCGGGCGGCGGGGTGGCGGATTCTGGATAACAACATGGAGCATGCCATCGAGCGCGACTTTCCGGATGGTTCACTGTCCCTCAACGCGCTGGCCAGCAACCCGGACGGGCAGGACAGTTTCAACGCGAACATCATCATCGCCGACGAGCTGCACGCTTACAAGAGCGGCAAGCAGTACGACGTGCTCAAGGAGGCGACCAACGCCTACACCAACAAGCTCGTCGTCGGCATTTCGACCGCAGGCGACAACGCGACGGGTTTCTGCGCCCAACGGCTGGATTACTGCGCGCGCGTGGTTTCCGGCCAGATTCGGGATGAGGGCTATTTTATCTTCATCGCGCGGGCGGATCAGGGAGAGGATGGCGCGGTGGATTATACCGACCCCATCCAGCACGAAAAGGCGAACCCCAATTACGGCGTGACCATTCGCCCGGAGGAAATTCTGGCGACCAGCTTGCAGGCGCAGAACGACCCGCAGGCGCGGAGCAACTTTCTCAACAAGCGGATCAATATCTTCACCAACAGCCTGCGCGCGTATTTCAACATCGAGATGTTTAAGACGAGCGACCGTCTGGCGGGTGAGGCGCTGGGTATTGATCCCGCGTGGCCGCTGGAACGCAAGCTCAAGGCTTTGGCTGCGCTGAAAGGCGTGAAGTGGTACGGCGGCGCTGATCTTTCCAAGCTGCACGACCTGACCGCCTCGGCGCTGCACGGGCAATACAAGGGCATTGATATCGTCGTGCCGCATGCGTGGTTTCCGCTTGTGGCGGCGACAGAAAAGGCCGAGGAAGACGATATCCCGCTGTTTGGCTGGGCGGAGGATGGCTGGCTCGACTTGTGTAACGCGCCGACGAACAACCATCAGCTCGTGGTGGATTGGTTCGTCGCGATGAAGAAGCGCGGCTTTCGTATCCGCGAGGTCGGCCACGACCGGAAGTTCTGCCGGGAATATTTTATCGGCATGAAAAAGGCCGGCTTCAAGATCATCGATCAGCCGCAGTATTTCTACAAGAAAAGCGAGGGTTTCCGCCATATCGAGGCGGCGGCGCGCAATCACACGCTCTATTATCTGGGCAGCGAGGCTTACGCCTACTGCGTGCAGAACGTCGCGGCCATCGAGAAGACGGACGAGATGGTGCAATACGAAAAGGTGCAGCCAAACCGGCGCATTGACATCTTCGACGCGGATGTGTTTGCAACCGTTCGCATGCTGGAGGATATGGGCAAGACCGACACGGAAGGATGGTTTGATTCATGAGCAGACAAAGCAAACGGGCGCGCCGGAGCCGGGACGCGCCGAAGGTGCAGCGCCGCAGCGCGGCCGTGGCCATCTGCCCGGATGACTCTTGGCGGGTGCTGATCGCCGACGGATACAGGCCGCTGAGCCAGTGCCCGGAGGTGATGATGTGCGTGAACGTCTATGCCGAGCTGATCGCCAGCATGACCATTCACCTGATGGAAAACGGAGAACACGGCGACGTGCGCGTCAAGGACGAACTGAGCCGCATGGTGGATATCACGCCGAACCCGCTGATGACCCATCAGAGTTTCATGGAGGCCGTCGTGCGCACGCTGATGACCGAGGGCAATCAGGTGACCTTGCCCGTCTTTGCGGGCGGGCTGCTGATGCGGCTTGATCCCGTGCCGCCCTCGCGTGTGGCCTTTGTGCCGGAAGGGCAGGGCTACCGAGTGAGCATTAACGGCGCGTCGCTCGCGCCGGACGAAGTGATTCACTTTGCGCTGAATCCCGATCCGGAACATCCGTGGCGCGGCGTGGGCTATGAGGTGGCGCTTTCCGACGTGGTGCGCTCCATTCGGCAGACGCAGGCCACGCGGCAGGCGCTGATGGAATCGCCCAAGCCGTCGATCATCGTCAAGGTGGACGGCCTGACGGAAGATATGCAAAGCCCGGAAGGACGCGCGAAGATCGCCGATAAGTATATCAGCGACAGCGAGAATGGGCGGCCGTGGATCATCCCGGCGGAGAGCATGAAGATCGAGCAGATCAAGCCGCTGACGCTTTCGGATCTGGCCATCGACAAGAGCCTTGAGCTGGATAAGCGCAGCATCGCCGCCATGTTCGGCGTGCCGCCGTTTCTGGTGGGCGTGGGCGAGTTCAAGGCCGACGAGTTCAACTGGTTTGTCGCCAACCGCCTGATGCGTGTGGCCCGCGTTATCGAGCAGACGCTCACCCGCGCGCTGCTGCTTTCGCCGTCGCGGTATTTCCGCCTGAACAGCCGCAGCCTGACCAACTACGATCTGGATAAGTGCATCAGCGCGGGACGCGAGATGGTGGATCGCATGGCGATGACCCGCAACGAGTGGCGCGACTGGGTCGGCCTGCCGCCTTCGCCTGAGATGGAGGATATTCTCGGTCTTGAAAACTATATTCCGGCCGACAGGCTGGGCGACCAGAAGAAGCTGGTCGGTCATGAAGAGGGGGAAGAACAGCACGAAAACCAAATGGCAGACCCGCAGCCTTCCGGCGACGTTTAACGCGACGGAGACGGACGGCCAGCGGCGGATTGAGGGCTATTTTGCCACGTTCAGCGGCGTGTACGACATGGGCGACGGCTTCACTGAGCAGATCGACCCGCACGCGTTTGACGATCAGCTGAGCGGCGACGTTCGCGCGCTGATTGACCACGATACCCGGTTGGTGCTTGGCCGGACGCGTGCCGGAACGCTGACCCTGCGCGTGGATGAGCACGGCCTTTGGGGTAGCATTGCCGTCAACGAGGGCGATCAGGACGCGCTGAACCTGTATGCCCGCGTGCAGCGCGGCGACGTGAGCCAGTGCTCCATCGGGTTTGATATCACCGCGGAAGAACAGATCCAGCGCGATAGCGGCTGGCATTTCACCATTCGCCGCTTGACGCTCTACGAGGTGAGCGTCGTCACCTTCCCGGCGTATGAGGATACGGGCGTGGAGGCGCGCTGCAAAAGCGCAAAAGCCATGCGCCGCCGGGCGCTGGAACAGTGGAAACAGGAAATGAAAGGGAGGATTCATCATGGCACTCAGAATGATTCTGAACAGGCGTAAGCAGGAACAGACCCGCGCGCGCCTTGCGGCCATCGGCAAGAAGGAGGCGGAGCTTCGCGCCCGCCGCGCCGCGCTCAAGAAGCGCGAGGACGAACTGGAGAAGGCGCTCGACGAGCTGGACGACGCGGCCAGCGAAGCGGACAAGCAGGCCATCGAGGCCGAAACCGATCAGTTTACCGCCGACGATACCGCGCTGACCGAGGAAGAGCAGCAGGTCAAACAGGATCGCATGGAGGCGGAAAAGGAGCTGGCCGATCTGGCGAAAGAGATGATCGAGCTGGAGGCTCAGCAGACCGCCGCCGAGCAGGCCGCAGCCGATGAGGAACCGGATTCGGCAGACGATGAGGAGGAGGAAAACAGAAGCATGAATAAGAGGATGACCCGCAGCCGCCGCTTTGACCGCATGAGCGGCCAGCAGCGCAGCGCGATTGTGGCCCGCAGGGAAGTGAAGGATTTCCTGACCCGCGTGCGCGCCATGAAGGGCCAGACGCGCGCGGTGACGGGCGCGGAGCTGCTGATCCCGACCGTGGTGCTTGATCTGGTGCGCCCGAAGGTCGAAGAGACCAGCAAGCTGATGAAGCACGTCCGTGTGCGCCATGTGCCGGGCAAGGCGCGCCAGAACGTGATGGGCACGATCCCCGAAGCGGTCTGGACGGAGATGGTCGCCAACATCAACGAGGTGGCGTTGGCCTTCAACGGCGTGGAGATGGATGGCTACAAGGTCGCGGCCTATGTGCCCGTGCCCAACTCCATTCTGGAAGATGCGAGCGACGTTGCGCTGGCCAGCGAGATCATCGACGCGCTGGGGCGCGCCATCGGCCTTGCGCTGGATAAGGCGATTCTCTACGGCACGGGCACGCGCATGCCGCAGGGCATTGTGACCCGCCTCGCGCAGACCGCCAAGCCGTCCGACTATTCCGACGATGCGCGCGCGTGGGATGATCTGCACGCCAGCAACATCGTTTCCATCGCCGCCAGCAAGAAGGGCGTGGCACTCTTTCAGGAAATCATCACCGCCAGCGGCAGCGCGAAGGGCAAGTATGCCAGCGGCGAGCGCTTCTTCGCGATGAACGAGGTGACCTTTAACAAGCTTCAGGCCGAAGCGCTCAACATCAACGCGGCGGGCATGATGGTCTCCGCGATGGAGCACACCATGCCGGTGCTCGGCGGCGCGGTGGAAGAGCTGGAGTTCATCCCCGATAACGTCATCATCGGCGGCTATGGCGAGCTGTATCTGCTCTGCGAACGCGCCGGAACGGATATCGCCGTCAGCGATCAGTATCGTTTCATCGAGGATCAGACCGTCTACCGTGCGACTGCCCGCTACGACGGCATGCCCGTGATCGCGGAGGGTTTTGTCGCCATCGGCCTGAACGGCGTGACCCCGGCCGCCGACGCGGTGACCTTCGCTGAGGATAAGGCGAACAAGGCCGACAGCAAGGTGTAAACATGAACATTGCGGATGTGCTTTCGCTGGTTAAAATCCGCCTGAACCGCCCGCCGGGCGATACGGCGCTGGATGAATATTTCACCAGACGCATTGAAGCCGCCATCGCCAGGCTCGAAAAGACGGGGATTCACCTGACCGGGGGCGTGGACGACGTGATGTTCCTCGTGGATTACACCGTCTGGCAGTATCAGAACCGCGATAAGCCGGGCGATATGCCGGACTGGCTGAGGCTTGAGCGGCGGGAAAGGTGGCTGGCGGATTGATTCTGGACAGGGGAATCGCGGAAATCTATGCCCGCAGCAACGCTGCGCCGAAGGGCGAAAAGCCCGTCTGGGCAGAAACCCTGCGCTTTCGCAGCTGGTACGCCGAACTGAGCTTTGAAACCTCGCCCGTCTGGCAGACGGAACGGCGGCTTTCGCAGAAGACGGACGCGCGCATTCGGATCGCTCAATGTAGGGCTATCCGGCAGGGCGATACCGTGCATCTGGACGGCCGCGTTTATACCATCGCCCGCGCATATCACGGCACGGACGAGGAAAGCGGCGAGAATATCACGGATTTGACGCTGGAAGAGGTGAGCACGTCATGACCCTTGCGGATATCAAGGCGCTGGTGCTTGCGGCTGATCGCGACGCCTGCGCTTACGAGAGCGACAGCACCGGGAAGGATTACACCACATGGCAGCCCCTCTGGCCGATGAATCTGTTCGTCGATAACCGTTGTGCGGACGGCTGGCATTTCGTCATCGACCGCTTCACCCACATGCAGGATGACTCGGTGACCGCGAACATCCGCGCCGTGCTGGATGACGCGCCCGGTGTGGCCTACGCGATGGAAATCGACTATGAGCGGGACACGGGCTTTATCCACATCAGTTTCACCTGTGACGGGGTGTGACATGGCGCAGTTTACGACGGAAGGCATCGACAGCATTGCCGATGAAATGGCGTGGCTCGGCGAAGCGGCGGGTGAGACCGCCGATGAAATGCTGCTGGCCGGGGCGGAAGAAGTCAAACGGGCGTGGCAGGAGACGGCGGAGCGGCATGGGTATCGTGACAGTGGCGACATGATCGCTTCTATTCGGGCGGATAAAGCACCGAAAAGCGACGCGAACGGCGTGCGGAAGATTGACGTTTACCCGCGCGGACAGGATCACAAGAAGAAACCTGTGCGCAATGCCGAGAAGGCGTATGTGCTGCATTATGGAACGAGTCATATTCAGGGTTCGCATTGGATTGACGAAGCTGAGCAAAAGGCGCTTCCCGCCGTGCAGCAGGTTTTCGAGGACATCTGGGACAAGCATTTGAAGGGAGGATGAACCCATGGCATTTGTCGGCCTTTTGTATGCCGTCGCCGCACCGATTCAGATGGAAGCGGACGGGCAGGCCATCACCTATGGCAAGGGACAGGTCATCGGCGGCATGATGACCGCTGAAATCAGCTACACGCGCAACAGCAACCCGCTCTATGCGGATGATCGCGTCATGGAAGAGGATAACTCCATCACCGGCGGCACGATCAAGATGGGCGTGGACGACGTGAACGACGACGCGCGCGTGATGATGCTGGGCGACGTGAAGGAAGGCGACGCGGGCGAAGAGGTCTACCACGAGACGGGCGAAAGCGCGCCCTACGTCGGCACGGGCTATATCCGCGTGCGCCGCAAGGACAACAAGACGAACTATATCGCCTACTGGGTGCATAAGGCGATCTTTGGCATCGGCACGGAAAGCGCCAAGACCAAGGGCCAGAACATCGAATGGCAGACCCCGACGCTGGAGGGCAGCATCATGGGTGTGAAAAACAACGCCGCGCTGCAAACGCGTTTTCGGGAGCGCCGCACGTTTACAAAGGAGAGCGAGGCCCGCGCGTGGCTCAACAAGAAAGCGGGGATTGAAGCGTGATCGAAATTCAGGTCGGCAGGCGGACGTTCCCGATTCGGTTTGATCTGGGCGCGTGGATGGAGGTCGACGAGCGCTTCGGCAGCCTTGAGCAGATGGAAGCAGACAAGACGGTGAAAGCGAGAATCGCCTGTCTGGCCATCTTTGCCCGCGCCGGCGCGCGCTATCACGGCGGCGAAGCCCCGACGGAGGAATATCTGACCCAGCACCTCGGTCCTAAGGGGCTGGTGCAGGCCAACAGACAGGCCTCCCGCGCGTTTGTGGCGGGCATGAAGCGCGAAATGGCCGAGGACGACGACGAGGATATCGACGTGGTGGCTGAAGAACTCAAAAAAAAAGAGGCGCGAGCCTGACGGCCCGGCGCTGTGCGTCCTATGCGCTGATCGCCGGGGTGAACTGGCCGGAGGCCGAGCGCATGGCGCCGGGTTTTCTCATCGATCTGTTTCTCGCGCGGCGGGACTATGACGACGATCAGCACGGGATTCGGCGCACGCGTGCGGGCGGATGGGAGGATTAAAAGATGGCGGTAAAAAGAGAGATCCGCACGACGCTGGCGCTCGACGGCGAAAACGAGTATAAAAAGGCGCTCAGCGAGGCGCAGCGCGGCCTGCGCGTGCTGGGCAGCGAATTGAAACTCGCCTCCGCCGAGTTTGAGACCAACGGCGATCAACAGGCGTTTTTGACCGCCAAGAGCCGGACGCTCAGAAGCGAAATCGCCCAGCAGGAGGAGATCGTCAAGAGCCTTGAAGGCGCGGTGAAGGACGCGGGCGAGAAATACGGCGAGACGGCCAAAGCAACCGACGATTATCAAATCCGGCTCAACGGCGCCAAGGCGGCGCTGGAAAGGATGCGCCGCGAACTGGACGCGACCGACCGCGAGGCACAGGATCTGGGGCGCGACAGCGTGCGCGTCGGCCGCCAGATTGAGGATGGCATCGGCGACGGCGCGGAGCAGGCCAAAGAGAGCCTTGAAAGCATGGCTGCGCAGATGAAGCAGAGCCTTGAAGAGATCAAAAACTCGTCTTTCGTCACAGCAGCCGGTTCGGCGTGGAATATGGCGCAGGGGGTGTACCAAGGCTTTTCGGGCTTGGAACGGGATACGCGCGATTATCGAACCACCTTGGCCATGATGAAACAACTGGCGGAGAAAAAGGGAATCGATTTTTCGTGGGTGGAGGAACAGGCGCGAAGCATTGCGGCACAAACGGGCGATCTTGAAGGGGCGTACAAGGGCATGGCCGCGCTTCTGAATACGGGCTATGACACAAACGACATGGTTCAGGCTATCCAGAATATAAAAGGCGCTCTGGTTGACTTTCCGGACACATATACGTTTGACGGCTTGGCCGAAGGGCTTCTCCAAACCATCAAGACAGGAACGGCAACGGGGCAATATGCCGATTTGATTCAGAGACTTTCATATTCGACCGACACCTTTAACAAAGCGATGAAAAACTCGAAGACGGAAGTCGGCGATTTGCAGGTTGCGCTTTCATATTTGTCGGCTAACGGTCTGGGTGAAACGGCAAAGAAGTTTGAGGAAAACAACCAGGAAATTATCGACGCCAATGATGCGGAAAACCATTTGAGGGATTCAATGGCCACGCTCGGCGGCACGGTTGCGCCCGTCGTGACGAAGATCACGGAAAGCGCGGCGAACGTGATGGATGGAATCAATCGGTCGCTGGTCAGCGTCAAGGAAAACGGTCTTTGGGGCAGTTTGGTCGAGGGTGAGAAGCGGAAATCCACCGAGGAAGACGCGGAGGATTTAGCCAATTACCAGCAGTTTGGGCGTTGGGTTGACAGCTTGCTTGGACAGGGCGAAGAAAAGGGCAAAGAGGCGGGAAAGACCACGGCTTTTGAATATGCGGATGGGTTCTTTTCGGCATTGAAAGAAACCTTCGGCGGAGGTGAACAGGATGCGATTGATTATTCGGACAGCTATGTGCAGGAACTGAGGGCACAGCTCAAAGAAGTGCATGAACAGCTGGTTGATACGGATGATGAAGCGTTGATTGCACAGCTGAGCGCCAGAGAAGCTGAACTGATCAGGTTGATTGATGAAGCAATGGACGGCATCAACCAGAACATGGAAGATAAAGGCGAAGAAGCGGCGGACAAGGCCGAGACGGTCGGCAAGAACGTGAGCCAAAGCGTCGGCGAGGGGGTGGCCTCGCAGCGCAGCGCGGCGCTGGCGGAAGCGCAGTCGATATTCGACGGTGTTGTCTCGATTCTCAACCCGCTGAACGGCATGACGTTTGGCCCGACGGTGGCCATCAACAGCAGCGTCACCCGCGGCCTTTACGATACGCCGGTTTCTTCCGGCGGATCGGATAAGAGCGCAGGCAAGACCGGCACGCAGTCCCTCGCCGTCAACCTGAATGTGGACGGAAAGAGCATGGCGAAAGTGGTCTGGCCCCATATCGATACGCTTCAGGGCGCGGCGGCGGAGCGAAGCAACGCATAGCCACCCTTCCCAAAAGCAAAAGAAAGAGAGGAAAGCAGACAGTGAGATTTTGCGGCGTGGATCTGCGCAGCGTTCACCCGGCGCTGTCCATCGAAAAGGAATACCCGCCCGGCATGCCCGACCGCGATGTGTATACCATCGCCGGAACGGACGGCGAAACCGTCGTCGGGTACGCCGTCACACAGGGCGAATACAAGGTGAATGTCAACATCGCCGCGCGCAGGCGGGAGGACGGCTGGCGCATTCGCGCCCTTCTGGCCGCGTGGGCGGCGGCATCCGGACGCAGCACGGGCGAACTTGAACCGACGCACTGGCTGGGCATCGCCTATGACGCGATTGTCAAATCCATCGGCGCGCCGGAGTTCGTCTTCGGCTTTGCCAAGGTGGAGGTGATCTTCCTTCTGCCGCGCCCCCTCGCCCACGATTTGGCCTATACCTCGGCGACGGGACAGGGCAGAGCGACGCTTTCTATCGGCGGAAGCGCGGAATGCAGGCCGACAGTCGCCCAAACGCTGGCGGCGGCGCGCGACGGCGTGGCGTGGACGCTCGACGGGCGGGAGATGCTGCACGTGAACGGTGCGTTCTCGGCCGGGCAGAAGCTCACCGTGGATTTTGCCACGGGCGCGGTCACGCTGGACGGCACGCACATCGAAAACCGCCTCGATGTGGACAGAAGCAGCTTTGTGCCGGGCTTTACGCCGGGTGTGCATACGCTGGCCAGCGGCGACGGCGGCAGTCTGACGGCAAGGTGGCGGTGCGAATGGGTGTGACGGCCTATCTCTTTGATGCAACCCGCCGGATTCGGCGGGTTCTGCCGGACATGACCGAGCTGCTGCACACGGAGAGCGACGGCACGCTGGAGGCAGTCCTTCCGCAGACGGCGGGCGCGTCGCCGGGCGAGGAACTGGGCTTTACCTGTGTGGACGGCCTGTTCCGCTTGTTCACCATCGACAGCGTGGAGCACGACGACCACGACGGCACGGCCATCGTCACCGCGACGGATGCGGCGCGCGCAGAATTGCAGGACAGCGTTGTGCTGAACGTCGAGGTGGAAAGCGCAATGGCCGTCGATGCGGCGCGGCAGATGCTTGACGGGCGCGGATGGAGCGTCGAGGGCGGCGGCGGGCGCAGCGAGAAGGTCGCGATGGGCTACACCTCTGCATGGGCAGCGCTCGGCGAGTTGGAGAGCACCCACGAGGTGCGCGTTCTGCCGGGCTATACCGTCAGCGGCGGCGCGGTGACGGGCAAGCGGATCGTGATCTCCGAACGGACGGGCACGTTTCGCGGGCGAATTTTTGAAGCGCGGCTTGATGCGACGGATATCGCCATCACGCACAGCAAACGGCCGATTACCCGCGCTTACGGCGTGGGCGCGGCGACGGGCACGCAGGATGTGCCCACACGGCTGACGATTGCGGATGCGGCGTGGAGCCGGGCAAACGGCGATCCGGCGGACAAACCTGCGGGACAGGCGTACATCGACAACCCGGATGCGCCGCCCGGCGCGCTGGTGCGCGAAATGATGGTGCTCGACGAGAACGAGACGGACGCGGCCAAGCTGCTTGAAAAGACTTGGAAAAAGCTCAGGGCGCGGCAGACTGCGCACGTTTCCGGCACGGCGACGGTTTCCGATGTGGAGATGCAGCCGGGGATGAGCTACAAGGCTGTTCGATTGTATGACCGCGTGGCTGTCGTCGCCCGAAGCGGCGAGCGTGTCATGGCGACCGTGTTGGAAATCAAGCGCGACTATGTGCGCCCGCACCTGACCAAGATCACCATCGGCGAAGAAGATTTTCAGCTGCGGACGCTTTCAAAGACCGTTGCAACCCTCGCCCGGTCGGAGAGCGCCTCACGAGGTCGAAGTGCGGGCGCGAGCAACAAGATCATCCAGAATGCCGCGTTGATCCAGCTCAACGCCGAGGCCATCCAGATGAACGCGAAGACGATTCTCGCGCAGGCCGAGGATATCAAGCTTCGCGCGACCAAGGAAGAGGTCGAGCAGCAGGGAAAAAAGCTGAACGCGGTTTCCATCGACCTGAACGCGGCCAAGGCGACGCTGGAACTCAAGGCCAGTCAGAGCGACCTCCAAAAGACGCAGGACGGCCTTGCGGAGACGACGCGCCGCGTGTCCAAAACGGAAATCGATCTTGACGGCGCGCTGGCGCAGATTCGTCTGAAAGCCGATCTCACCGTGACGGAAGGGCTTGCCCAGCGGATTTCCTCGGCGGAGGTTACGCTGGATGGCGCGAACGCGCAGATTCGCCAGATCGCACAGGTGACGGATGATCAGGGCAACCGGATTTCCTCAGCGGAGATTACGCTGGACGGCGCAAAAAGCGAAATTGCGCTGCGCGCCAAACAGATTGACCTCGACGCGCTGATCACCAAGGTCAACGGCCTGACGACCGGCGGCGTGAAGGCGAAATCGCTTTACACCGAAAAGCTGATCGTCACCAACAACTATCTGCATATCGGCGACAAGGACGGCACGTGGAAAACCTATACCGCCGTCACGGATTTTACGCAAGCGTCGGGAGAATCGGCCCCAGCGGCCGATGTGACCGTGTTCGCGGCTTCCATCGGCGACGGGGCAGCCCAGGCGCCGGAGGCAGGCGAAACCGTGGTTTTCAGCGGCGCGGCGTAGGGGCGACCCTGCGCAAAAATATCCTGCTGAACTGCTGGAACATCCTGACAGCCATTCGGCCACAGCGCAGGGATGAAAGAAGCCCAAACGCGACGGGTGAAAATCGAATGGATTGGACAATCAGCAACGAAGCCCCGAACAGGGGAACGCTCACAGACCAGCCCGGCGGGGCGATAGGGAAACCGAAGCGGCAGGCCCTCGCAAGAGGTGATGAGATGGTCGAGCCTCGGCGAAAGCCGGGGAAAAAACATGCGCTGGAAATCGAAACGGACGGCGACGGCCCTGTGCTGCAAGGCGAGGAATATACCGCGCCGCTCTATGAACCGGGGACAAGCGAAACTTATCGGCTGCGCGGCAGCGAAGTCTATTCGGATTTATATTATGCGGGCGGCAGCGTGGAGGCGCTGACGGGGTACAGCATCATCAATTCGACGCTGTATACCAAGAGCGGATCAACCTACAAGGCGTTGCCGTATACCAAGTATTACGTCGGGGGTTCGGCTGGCACGATCTATAAGCGCGGGAATCAATACCCCGATGCGCTGTATGTCGGCGGCGAAGAGGTGATCGTGCGCAGGCAGGGCAATCTGCTGACCGCGCCCCTGTTTTATGCGGGCAGGCGGCGCGCCAACCTGAAGCTGGCGACGTTCACCACCTGCGAGGTGACGGCATTGGGAGGATGACACATGGATATGGACATGGCGACGCATTTGCAGGCGGTTTATAACACGCTGGGCGAAATCGAGGTCAGGGGGCATGCTAACGTGAAGCGGATGGCCCTGTGCCTGGATTATCTGGAAGAACTTCGGGATCAGGCGATGAAGGGAGAGACAAACGATGCTGCTGTTGCAGGCGAAGACGAAAAAGAAGTGGCCGATCAACTGGATCTCTGCGACGATGGCGATGGTGCCGGGCGAAATCTGGATCGACCTGCCGTTTGATGGCCGTCTGCCGGAGGCCGCGCGGGTGTTTGACGGCTGCGAACGCCTGACCGTCTACGCCGACGAGCAGGACAGAACGGGCACAGTGTACGCGGGCTATACCAGGCTGACCCACATGATGCTGGATACCTCGCTGACGCTGCGCCTGCGGAAGGAGGACGCGGATGCAGCCGATCACGCTTGAATATACGGCGGATATCCTCGCGGGCATTGCGGTCACGGCCATGCCGAGCCTGTTTGCGCAGGGCGACAAGCTGGCGCACACGCTGCGCATTCAGGTGAAGGCGGACGGGCAGGCGGTCGCGCTGGCGGGATGGGCGGTCACAGCAAACATGATCCGGCAGGATCAGACGACCGTGACGATCACGGGTAAAGCGGTCGGCAACGCGGCAGAGGTGACGCTGGAGGCGGCCTGTTACGGGCAAAGCGGCGGGTTTACGCTTTCCGTGGCGCTCAGCAAGGACGGACAGCACATCACGATTTTCTGCGGCAGGGGCGACGTGATGCGCACCCGGACGGATTCGCTTGTCGATCCCGGCCACGTCATTCCGTCTATTGATGAAATCATCGCGCAGTATGGATTGATGAAAACCGCCGTTCAGAACGCCGACGAGGCGACGAAGCGGGCCAACACAGCGGCTGACAGTGCAGACAAGGTCGCCAAGACCGTTCAGAAAAAGCTCGACAACGGCGATTTTATCGGCCCGCAAGGTAAAACCGGGGCAACAGGCCCCCAAGGCCCACAGGGCGAGACGGGCAAAACCGGGGCAACCGGGCCGCAAGGGCCACAGGGTAAGACGGGCGAAACCGGAGCGACAGGCCCGCAGGGGGCACAGGGTGAAACGCCATACATCGGCGAAAACGGCAACTGGTTTGTCGGCGAACTGGATACGGGCGTACAGGCACAGGGAGTGCAAGGGCCGAAAGGCGAGCAGGGGCCACAGGGCGCAACCGGGCCACAGGGCGACACGGGCGCGTGCGTATACAACCGGCTGGACAACAGCGATTTCGTCCACCCGGTTGCGCAGGCGGGCGTGAACGGGGCG
>OLRJ01000567.1_pt1 | contig 37827 bp, 36 predicted proteins | sample 1672741 | NCBI WGS metagenome assembly OLRJ01 (sample SAMEA3136719, study PRJEB25190) | human gut metagenome | biome: human gut; feature: human-associated habitat; material: faeces | place: Austria | collected 2013 | reverse complement strand
TACACAGTAACGGCAAAGACTATATGACTGTAGATGATTTCCGCGAACAGGTTCAACCGTATTTGGTAGACATGTGCATGCAGTAATTTAAGTAAACATCTCGAGCGTTTATAGGATAAAATGACAAGCTGCGTCATTTGAGGGAAAATATAAAGGCATGATGATTGGGTTTTGCAAGGCATGAATGAAGGAATTTATGCGCCAACAAGAAAAGGTGCGCATCCGTGAGGGGATGCGCACCTTTTTGCGTAGAGAGGGAACGGGGCTTGATTATATATGCACAACCCCCTCCGAGCGTTGATGGCACTATTTCATTTCCATCGAAATGTCAGCTTTGACTTCAAAGGCGCGGGGCCATGGGAAGGTGAGGCTGGAGGTGAAGTTCTCGATGGTGCAGTTATAGGTGTGAGAACCGAAGGAGAGGGTATGGTCGCCGTTAAAGAGGGGGGTGAGAATGTCATTAAAGCCGGCGTATTGTTCGGCAAGGCGGGTGTTGGCGTGTTCATAAGCGGCGTCATCGGTGAAGGCGGTGGTGTCTTTCATATAGTGGCCGGTGGCGAGCTCTGTTTGCAGTGGGATGCGGATGTTGGCCATAAAGCCAATATCTTCGGCGTAGCGAATGGCGCGGAATTGCAGGTCGGCACTTGCGGCGTTTTGGCGCTCGCTTTTGGAGAGGGTGTCAAAACGGTCGGCAATGAGGGCGTTGGCGCGAAGCATGGCGCAAACGGTGCCAATGCTATTGCCGGCGGTGTTCCATCCGGCGTAGGCGTCAAGCGCATCAAAATTGGTACGGTCGGTGAGGGCATCGGTGAGGGCCGGGTCGGCTTGGTTGGTTTTGGCAATGTCAGCAAGGCCAAAGATGACGGTGTTGCCGTCTAAAGCATCGATGGTTTTGGCGGCATCCTCACTTTTGCAGTGAATGTAAAGGGTTGGGGCGCTTTCATCAGTGGTCGGTGAAAGGCCTGCAAGGGCGAGCTTTTCGGTGACCATGGTTTCAAGGGTCACAGCTTCAAAGGGGTAGCAGTCGTTTTTGGCGGTGTCATCGGAATAAACCACATGCACAGGCGTTGATTCGGCACCATTTGCGGTGGCGCTTACTACCAGGAGCATGCCCAGCTCATCGGCACCGTGAATGAGGGCGGTGTTGGCGCTTTTGGTTTTTTCGAGGGCACGAAAGGTGACATTGGCCGGGCAAGTGACTTCGCCGTCATCTTGGCTGATAAGTAGGCGGTCAATAAGGCCATTTGCGGCCATGTCATCGAGGGCGCTTGCCATGGCACCGGCATTTTCATGCAGGGCGCGATAGGTGGCAAGGGCATCGGCAGGCACAGTATCCGGCGCAAGTGGGGCATTGCCTTGGACATCGGCTTCGTCCCATGCGATGCCGTAGGCTTTGAGCGCCTTTGCATAAGGTGCCAGTGCTTCATCATATTGGTTTGGGGTGAGACGTGGCAAGACCTGCACAACGGTGATGGTGCCATCGACTTGTTTTTCTTTGAAGGTTTCACAAAGCGCCTTGAGGCGGGCAAGGTCTGCGTTGACGGTTGCGTAGGCGTCACTGTTGCGGGAATTGATAAGGCCGCCACAAAAGAGGGTATTGGTAAAAATAATCAAATGATCGCTTTTGATGGCATCGTTTTCGAGCCACTCCCACAGGGCTTCGCGGTCGGCATCGGTGGTGAAGCAGTCCATGCTTTCTTCAGCCGGTAGGCTCAATGGGGTGTTCAATTCAGCAGCCAAAAGGGTCGGATATTGGGTGTTGCAAGGGCGGCTATCCAAGGGCATGAGCGCCACAGATGGCTGGGATTGGGTGGTGCCACAGCCTGCAAGGGTGCCGCTTATCAAGGCTAAACACAACAGGGCGGCAAGTATGATACGCCATTTTTTCATGGAAATCTCTCCTAGCTGGTGGTAAAAATCGGTAATTTAATCATAAACAATCGCCCAACACCTTGCAATCCCAAATAGGGATTGTTCCATGAGAAGTAAGGGCGTACAATAGACGCAGCATGATTATCGAAAATGAGATTCAGAAAAGAGGATGTTGGGATGCTAGAATGCTTATGTGTGGGCTTGGGTGGCTTTATCGGCAGTGTGTGCCGTTATTTGATTGGGTGCTTGGCGATTGAAACAGCGAGTGGTTTTCCGGTAAAAACCTTTGCCATCAATATTATCGGTGCTTTTGTGCTGGGGATGGTGAGTGAATATGCGCTGTTGAATCCGGCAGTGCCGCGTCAGATTATTTTGCTCCTACAGGTGGGGTTATGTGGCGGATTTACCACATTTTCGACGTTTTCAAGTGAAGCCTTGAAGCTCCTTTCTAGCGGGCGCACTGCCACAGCGCTTCTTTATATGGCAGCGAGTATGACCTTGGGCCTCCTTGCGGTGTACGGCGGGCAATGTGTGAGCCGTATGGGTTAACAAAAAAAGACCTCAAGTGAAGCACTTGAGGTCTATTAGATTGCGAAAAATTATTTTTCGTTTTTGATGGAGGTGAGGAGACCGCCTTCCAAAAGGAGACGTTCTTGACGATCGCCGAGTTCGAGTTCGAGTTCGTAGGTCTTGCCGGTGGTTTCGTTCTTTACGATGACGGTACGTGCTTTTACTTGGTTTACGAGGTCATCAAATACGAGGACATCGTTCAAGGAGAAGTCGTCATAGTCCGCAGGATTTTTGAAGGTGAGTGGCAAGATAGCGTTGTTGATGAGGTTTGCCTTGTGGATACGTGCAAAGCTCTTTGCGATAACAGCTTTTACGCCCAAGTAGAGTGGTGCGAGGGCTGCGTGTTCACGGCTGGAGCCTTGGCCATAGTTGTCGCCTGCAACGATTACAGGTGCAGCGTCGGTCATTGCTTGGCAACGTGCCGGGAATTGGGCATCAGATGGGGTCAAGCAATGGTTGGAGAGGTAAGGCACATTGGAACGATATGGCAAAAGCTTTGCGTTGGAAGGCATGATGTGGTCGGTGGTGATGTTGTCTTCGAGGTAAGCGGCAACCTTACCGGTGAAGGTTTCAGGCACCGGTTGACCAACAGGTACGCCCTTGATGTTTGGACCCTTTACGAGTGGGGTGTGACCAATCTTGTCTTCGCTTGGGAAGATAAAGAGGTGGTCATCTCTGTCGTAGACTTGAGGCACTGCTACATCTGCGAAGCGTTCTTCGCCGGCAGGGCTGGTGAGGACGCCGTTGATAGCGGAAAGTGCTGCTGTTTCAGGGCTTACGAGGTAAACATCGGCGCTCTTGGTACCGCTGCGACCGAAGAAGTTGCGGTTGAAGGTACGAAGGCTGATACCATCGGTGTTAGGTGCTTGGCCCATACCAATGCAAGGACCGCAGCCACATTCCAAAATACGCGCACCGGCTTCGAGGAAGATGGCGAGGGTGCCATCGGTAGCCATTTGCTTCAAGATGGTGCGGGACCCCGGAGAGATAACAAGGCTGACATTTTCAGCCACCTTTTGCCCTTTGAGCACAGCGGCGCAGCGTGCCAAATCCAAGTAGGAGGAGTTGGTGCAGCTGCCGATTGCTACTTGGTTAATCTTCATGCCTGCGAGGCTTTCAACGGTTACAACCTTATCCGGGCTGTGTGGGCAAGCGGTGAGTGGTTCGAGGGCACTAAGATCGACATGGATGGTTTTGAAGTATACAGCATCATCGTCTGCTGCGAGTGGGAGCCATTGTTCACCACGACCCATGGAGTCCATGTAAACCTTGGTGTTTTCATCACTTGGGAAGATGGAGCAGGTTGCACCCAGTTCAGCACCCATGTTGGTGATGGTAGCACGTTCAGGCACGCTCAAGCTTGCAACACCGTCGCCGGTATATTCATAAACCTTATTCACGCCACCCTTTACGGTTTCTTGTTGGAGCACATAAAGGATGATGTCCTTGGCGCTCACGCCTGCACGAAGTTTACCGGTCAGGCGCACTTCAATCACTTCAGGCATGGTGATGTAGTAGCTGCGCCCTGCCATTGCAGCGGCAACGTCAACACCGCCGGCACCGATTGCGAGCATCCCCAAGCCACCGCCGGTAGGGGTGTGGGAGTCGGAACCGATGAGGGTTTTGCCTGGAATACCAAAGTTTTCGAGATGTACTTGGTGGCAAATACCGTTGCCCGGACGAGAATAGGTGAGACCGAAGTTTTCAGCCGCACTTTGAATGAACAGGTGGTCATCAAAGTTTTCAGGGCCACTTTGCAGCATGTTGTGGTCGATGTAAGCCACAGAACGTTCGGTTTTAACACGGTCGATGCCCATTGCTTCCAATTCGAGGTACGCCATGGTACCGGTGGAGTCTTGGGTCAAGGTTTGATCAATACGAATACCGATTTCATTGCCTGCCTTCATTTCACCGTCGGTGATATGCGCAGCAATGATTTTTTCTGTCAATGTAGGCATGAGAATCCTCCTTGTAAATGATTCATAGAATGGTTTTATTATACGGCACAATGAATTTACTTGCAAGATAAGGGCTGGCGGTTTAGTCGGCGGATCCGTACAATAGTAGTAATGACATGAAGGTGGTGTAAGCGATGTGGAAGCATTTTTTATCACTCATATTCCCGGACCCGAGCATGTGCGTGTGCTGTGAAAAACGGCTTTCGGCGCTGGGGCTGTGTGAGGATTGTCGTGCCCATTGGCAAGAGGTGGCAACACTTGAAGGGCAGTGTGGGCGTTGCGGTGTCTACGGCGTGCGTGCGCCGATGTGCGATACGTGCAGAGATTGGCCCGGCTACTACAAGGGCAATACGGCATTTCTGCCTTATACGGGGACGGTGCGTGAAGCGATTGTGCGCTTCAAGTTTCACCACGAGCCGTGGCGCGTGCGGGGTTTTGCTTCTATAATACAGGCACATGCGCCCATGGTGGCGGATGCGTTGGTGCCGGTGCCGTTGCACCCAAAGCGTTTGCGCGAGCGTGGCTATAATCAGAGTCTGCTCTTGGCACAGGTGATAGCGGAGGCGTGGGAAATACCACTGGCGTCGGCGTATCTCGTGCGTACGGTGCATACGCCACATCAAACGCGCCTGTCCAAGACCGCACGTATGCACAATGTTGCCCATGCCTTTGCGGTGCCGCCAACATCGCTCGAAGCGGTGCGTGGCAAGCGATTGTTGCTTGTTGATGACGTGATTACTACCGGCAGCACCTTGCTTGAATGTGCGCGAACATTGCATCAAGCCGGTGCCAAGGAAATTTACAGCGTAACCTTGGCGGCAGGTATTCGCTAATATGTATTTTTTATGCAAGCTATACACATTATAATATGCATGGTATGCAGCCAAATATGCAGAAAACCACCGACTATTTGCGTATTTTACGGAAAAAATGTAAATAATTCCGAATGGGTGTTGAAAAAATATGCATGAGTTAGTATAATAAATGCATCAATTAAACCATCATATTGAAGGAGAAGAGACGATATGAAAATGAAAAAATTTACAGCAATGTTGGCAACTGCTGCAATGGCAGTGACCCTCTTAGCCGGCTGTGGCGGCGGCAATGAAGCACCTGCAGGTAGTGCAGCATCAAGCGCAGGCGCTGAAAGTGGCAGCGATGTGGTTGTTGTAGGGACCAACCCAACTTTTGCACCATTCGAATACCAAGATGATGAAGGGAACATGGTAGGCTTTGACCTTGACCTTATGACCGCTATCGGCGAAGACCAAGGCTTTGACGTTAAATTCAAATCCATGGAATTTGATGCACTTATCGGTGCATTGACCAGTGGCCAAATCGACGTAGCAGCTGCAGGGATGAGTATCGACCCTAAGCGTAACCACGTTATTTTCTCTGACCCATACATGGATGCTTCCCTCGGGATTATGGTTACTGACGACAGCGACATCAAGTCCGTTGATGATTTGAAGGGCAAGACCATCTCCGCTCAAATCGGTACCACCGGTGCTGACAAGGTTACCGAAATGGAAGAAGCCGGCGATGCAAAGGCAAAGCTTCTCGATAACTACAACACCTGCATCCAAGACTTGACCTCCGGCGGTTGCGATGCTATCATCATCGACATTCCTGTTGCACAAGCTTACTTGAAGGATCATCCGGATGGCGTGAAGCTCACCGGCGAACCATATGCTGCTGACTACTACGGCATCGCCGTTGCTGATGACAACCAAGAATTGATGGACAAGATTAATGCCGGTCTTGCAAATATCATCGAAAACGGCAAGTTCGAAGAAATCTGCAAGAAGTATGACCTTGACGTTCCGGAAGCTGTCAAAGATGGCAGTGCCAAGGAAGCTGTTGCGAAAATCATGAGTGCAAAATAATATTGACGAAATAAACATAGAAATGAGATGCAGCGATGTTGCATCTCATTTCTTGCGTTTTATTGTAGAGAGGAGATTTATCTGATGGAAGGTTTTGTTCCGGTATTTCTTGATGTATTACCGAAACTGATTCCCGGTGCGGGAACGACATTGTTACTGACTGTTTGCGGGGTAGGCTGTGGGATTATTATTGGCTTGCTCATGGCATTGATGAAAATGGGCAAAAATCGTGTGTTGCGTTTTATTGCCAACGTCTATATTGAAACATTGCGTGGGACCCCACTGTACGTACAAATTTTCTTGTGGCATTTTGGGGTTGCGAGCATTATCGGGGATTTGTTCTTTGGCGGGAAGTTTAGTTTCCCTCTCTTGGTAACCGGGGTTGTTGTACTCTCCTTAAACAGTGGGGCGTATGTAGCGGAAATCTTCCGTGCCGGTATTCAAGGGGTAGACAAAGGGCAGCTTGAAGCAGCGCGTTCCCTTGGGATGAGCCACAGAGAAGCCATGCGTCACGTTATTTTGCCACAGGCCTTCAAGCTTGTTATTCCACCACTCGGCAATGAATTTGTTATGCTTTTGAAGGATACCTCTCTTTTGGCAGCCATCGGCTTGTCTGAAATCATGAAGCGTGGCCAAATCTACACCTCTGTGCACTATGAACCGTTCCCTACTTATGTAGCGGTTGCATTGGTATACCTCTGCTTGACATTCACCTTTACCCGTATCATCAACTGGTATGAACGTCGTCTTGCGACGGATAAACGCTAATTGGGAGGGCTGTTGAAAATGATTGAAATCAAAGACTTAAAGAAATCCTTCGGTGACCTTGACGTATTAAAGGGCATTACCGAAACCATCAAGGATGGGGAAATTGTTTCTATCATTGGGCCATCCGGCTCCGGTAAGAGCACATTCTTGCGTTGCATCAATCTTTTAGAGGAACCGACTGCCGGTCATATTTATATTGATGGTGAAGAAATCACCGATCCAAAGCACGATATCAACAAAATGCGCGAAAATCTTGGGATGGTATTCCAACGCTTCAATCTCTTCCCTCATAAAACCGTGTTGGAAAACATCACCCTTGCACCAATCAATGTGAAGGGTGAAGCCAAGGAAAGTGCCGAAAAGACTGCACGTGAGCTTTTGCAACGTGTTGGCTTGCTGGACAAGGCAGATGTTTATCCAAACAGCCTTTCCGGTGGGCAGCAACAGCGTGTGGCGATTGCTCGTGCGTTGGCCATGCATCCGGACATTATGCTCTTTGACGAACCTACCTCCGCACTTGACCCTGAAATGGTTGGCGAAGTATTGGCGGTTATTCGTCAGCTTACCGAAACCGGTATGACCATGGTTATCGTTACCCACGAAATGGGCTTTGCCCGTGAGGTGAGTGACCGTGTGTTCTTTATGGACCAAGGCTATATTATGGAGCAAGGAACACCGGAAGAAATTTTTGGCAATCCAAAAGAAGCACGTACCAAGGATTTCTTGGCAAAAGTGCTTTAAGTTTCGTCATCTGTAGTCTAGACTGTCGTTATCAAAGCTTTTTATCTGATACACTTATGGGGTTGATATCAGATAGAAAGCTTTTTCTCTGTTTTTAGAATTGAATGGATGGCTTAGCCAAGCTAAGTCTTTTTTTGTTGAAGCAGAAGGGCGTTTTCGCTGTAAGTAAAGAAAGGCGTTATCATGGATACAAGAAATAACATTGAAAAACAAAAATTCCTTGGCATGAAGGGGTTGGTGTTCTTTATCATCCTCACTAATATGTTTGTGCCACTGTCAACGGACCTTTATTTGCCGGCGCTTCCGACAATGAGCGAGTATTTTAATGTGTCGGGGTCCTTGGTGAACCTCACCTTGGTGGGCTTCTTTTTCTTCTTTGCGGTAGGGACCTTGCTCTTTGGACCGCTGAGCGATAAATACGGCCGTCGCATTATTTTGTTGGTGGGTAGTGCACTGTATACGGTAATGAGCCTCACTTGTGCCATATCACCAAATGTCTATATCATGATTTTTGCACGTGTTTTTCAAGGCGTGGGCGCCGGTGCGTTGATTGCTGTATCCATGGCGCTTGTTAAGGATTGCTTTGTTGGTCGTCGCCGTGACTCCATTCTTGCGATGGTACAATCCTTTGGTGGGCTTGCACCGATGCTTGCACCGGTATTGGGCGCATTCCTTTTGAAATTCACCAGCTGGCGCGGAGCGTTCTTTGTCCTCACTGCAGCCGGTGCAACGGTGTTTATTCTTTCCTTGCTCTATCAAGAAACCTTGGAAAAAGAAGACCGCACCGGCGAATCTACCATGGCAACCATCGGAAAGCTGGTTATTGTTGGGAAAAATCCGGGCTTTATCGTGCCATGCTTGATTTTCTCCCTTTACAACTTTGCGTTCATGGGCTATATTTCCATGTCTGCTTATATTTATGAAAATCAGTTCGGCCTTTCCGAACAGCTATACAGCTACTTCTTTGCAGCCAATGCGTTTTTGTCCCTTTTGGGGCCGATGGCGTATGTAAAGATTTGCGGCAATATGAATAAGGTAAAGCTCGCCTATGTGTGCTTTGTTATGTATATTGTATGCGGGGCTGCGTTAATCGTTGTTGGCCAGCTCACACCGTTCCTGTTTTGGATATCCTTTGCACCGTTTAGCTTCTTGGGGTCTCTCACCAGACCATTTAGCTCCGGCTTGCTTCTCGACCAGCAAAAGGGCGATACCGGCTCTGCTTCCTCTCTCATTAACGGTGTAGCCACCATCTTTGGGAGTGTTGGGATGATGGGGATTTCTCTATGGAGCAACCACGTGCTCGGCTTAGGCGAAATCATTCTCGCCACCGGGGTGATGAGCATGGTGGGATGGACCCTGCTTATGCGTTCCAAGGTCAAGGTTGTGGGCATTAAGGACTGAGTGTGGTCATTAATGTGTTCAAATCGAATAGATACAGTAAAAGGCGACTGCTTTGAGCAGCCGCCTTTTTTGATGCGTTCTGATGCTTATTTATTTTGTTCAAGGAAGCGATGGAGGATGGTTGCAATTTCAGCGCGGGTTGCCGTTCCCTGTGGGTCAAGCAAATCGCCGGACTTTCCTTTTATCAATCCACTGCCGACTGCCCATTGCACCGTTGTTTTTGCATAATTCGAAACGTTGCTTGCATCCTTGAATGTGTCAAGCTTGCCCATGGCAGTCACATCATAGCCCTTGTAGCTTGCATAGCGATAGAAAATAGAAGCAAGCTGTTCGCGGTTGATAGCATCATCCGGTCCGAACAGATCTTGGCTGTAGCCTGCAAAGAGGCCGTTTTCGGTTGTCCATGCAATGGCGTCAGCGTACCATTTTTCGGTGTTTACATCGGTAAAGGCGGTTTTGCCCTTCGGTGCCGGGCTGCCCTCCATACGCCAGAGAATGGTTGCCATCATGCCGCGCGTAGTCGTTGCATGAGGACTGAATAGGGTATCGCTTGTACCGCGGATCAGTCCGTTTTCATAGACGAACAGTACGTCATTGTAGAACCAGTCAGCGGTGCGAACATCGGTAAATGGATTTGCATCTGTCTGCTTTTGCCAACCGGCATAGACTGTTTTGTTGCCGGTCATACGGAGATTTGAAATGCTATTGGTCAAGGCCTTGTCAGAATACCAGCCTGTGAAGGTGTGGCCTTCGTAGGTCGGCGTGTACTTGGTGAGGTCAACGGCAGTATTAGCGCGGAGGCGTTCGCTTGCAATCATGCTGCCACCACCGGTGTCAAAGCTTAGTGTGTAGTAGGTGGAAGCATGGCCACTGCTTTTATGGCGCCAGTGTGCCGTATAGACACGATTGCCGGTACTGCCGGTTTCAACGGTAACGGTTTTATTGTCTTCACCGGTCAAGTCGGTGCCGCTCCAGCCGGTAAAGGTGTAGCCGGGTTTGGTAGGATTTTCGAGGCTAAAGGTAGCCGTTTCAATGGTATAGCTGTCGGGATTGCCCTCTGCAGTGCCACCGTCCAAATTATAGGTAATCGTGTACTGATTAACCGCCCATTGTGCCGTGATTGTTGGATTCTCCGCAGGCATGGTTGCCGGGAATGGTGTATCCCAACCTGTAAAAGTATAGCCTTCTCTTGTCAAGACAGGTGCGGTAATCGGTGTGCCGTAATCCTGTGTTATGGTAATATCTGCTTCATTGTTTTCGGGCTTGACTGTGACGGTATACTGATTGACATTCCACTTTGCCCAATATTCCTTATTGCCTGTTTCGGTATCGCTGATTGTCGTAACCGGTGTGCCGGCAAAGTCTGCGTTATCGTACCAGCCGTCAAAGGTATAACCTGCGCGGGTCGTACCGTACACATTTGGAAGCCTCGCCCCTGTGCCGTAGGAGTACGCAGTGACATTATTCCAAGCGGCAATCGTGCCACCGTTTGTGTGCAACGTTACGGTGTAGGTTGGGGCTGTCCACTGTGCGGTCAGTGTGGTTACGTCCGCCGGAACGCTTGCACCGGGTGCGTAGAAGCTGCCATCGCTACCAAGCCACGTAAAGAAGGTGCCGGTATTTCCTTTCGGACGAGTCAGTCCGTCGGAGGCAGGCGCAGTGAAACGCTCGCCGTTTTTCACAAGGATTTGAATATCTTCGGTGCTACCGCCCAACTTGCCGCCGTTAAGAGCAAGGGTAACGGCTTTTAGCCCATCAGCGCCCAGTGTGTCGGGGTTCAGAACTTCAAGGACAGGGCGGAAACCGGAGTCCTGGTATAGTATTTCAGTAAGGTAGGCAGACCAGTCGCGAGCCGAATGGGCGCCACGGACCGCACGTTTAGTAATTTCCACGCGCGAAGAATCTTGTCCCCAGGAAGGCACCTTAGTCAAATTTTTAATATAGCCGTTGTTCTTGTCCAGGAGCTTGTCCCATTCGTTACTTTTTGGTGTGACAATATTATCTATAGAGCGACTTCCCACAGACGGCGCACGTAGGGTATAGTCCACACCGCCGGTGGTGTAGTCTTTGCCGAAAATCAGACCCCTCTCGTTTAAGGTATCCCACTTTACCACATTCGTTACATTGTATTCCGCCACAAACAGGCTATGGAGATATTTATTTTGCTGTGCATACTCCTCAGTGGTTGGCATATCCGATGTGAGCTTGTAGGCGTCCACTGTTCCGGCATAGGTAAAGGGAACATAATGCAGCGATGTATCCGGCTGACTCCTGGTCGCTAAGCCGGGGATGCCCACACCGGAAAGGTCAAAGTAATAGGTGTCGCCGGGCGTAAGGTTGAGCTGCTCCAGTGACAGTGCCACTTCCTGAAGCGCACTGGCATAGTCGGTCTTTTTGTCACCGTTGCATTGTTCATTGAATACGTAGAGGCTCTTGCCGGTCATGTCGATGCCGGACAGGTTAATTTCCACCGTGCCACTAGCGTTGGCAGTACCGTTCAAATTCGCAATGTGTCCATAGTGCGTCATGTTGCCGTCCGCATCTTTAATGACAGCGGAAAGATATTCGTTTTTGCCCACCTCTGCGTTCGCATATTCAACGGTCAGCATGTTGCCGTTGACCGCTGTGGTCTTTGCTGTAAATTTGCCGTGTTTGCTGTCTTGGATGGTTAGCTTCCATTCGTTTCCGTTGTAGTCGGAAATCTGCTGCAATCCGAACGGTTTGTCACCCTCAGCGGCAGAGAGGAAGAGGGCAGCGTCCGAATTTAAGTGAAAGGCAGGACGAACGCCATATTTAGCGCCGTTGCCCTCTACTAGGGCGTCTGCCACATCACCCCGACCAGTTATGACGCTTATATAGCCGTCATTGTCCCCGCCGGGTGAACGTAGCCACCAAAAGTTTGGCGCCCAATTCTGATTTGCAGGATCCACCATACGCAGGGTCTTGTCTACTGCATTGGCCTCTTTGGTGGAAAGCGGCCAAAAAACAGCGTCGCTTACTGCAGCACCTGCCACACAGTCGGTGTTTGACTCATCGTAGCTTCCACTTACAAGCGTCCGCTTTCCAACAGCGGCAGTCTCTGCTGTTGTCAGCTTGCCCGCAAGCGTGTCAATCGCAGTTTTCAGCGTGCTGTCCGCATAAGCGGTGCTTGTGCCGTACAGGGATAAACCCATATTATCTGCTGCCAGTAGGGTTATATACCCTGTTTGCCCGGCAACACCATTTCCATCATAGCCGACGACACGCCATGCACCGGGCTCATTTTCATGATTTTGCCCGAAATATATGGTCGGTGCGTTTTCTGTGTTTGCATTTTGCTGCAAGCCACTCGTGCCGGCCTGGATGGCTTTGGTGCCATCTGCCGCAACAGCAACGGTCGGTAGCAATGTCAGCATCATACTACAGATAAGTAGTATACTAAGCATTCTTTTTTTCATTGATTGTTCCCTCCTTGTTCGTGTCGAGCGGGCGTTATTGTCCCGCTGCTTTTTCCTTCTGCCTTGTTTCTAAGCCGGAAGCACAGCGCGGTGATGACTGTCGCCAGCGTAAAGCAAACAACGCCCACCAGCACATAGCCACCTGCGTCCTCCCGCAGCAGCATCGCGCCGAATACGCCTTGTGTGGCGGTTGGTCCCTGTTGGATGACCATGCTTGCAGTCTGTAGCAGTGCCGCAAATAATAGCAGACACACAGCGGATAGGCTGCCAACCTCGCGCCGCTGCTTTCGGCGAATGTTTTCACGCACACGCTTTTTGACGAGTGTGACCCGTTTGGCGGTATCGTACATCGTGTTTGCAACTCCCTTCCCGGATTTCTGCGACAATGTGGCTTAAAAAAGCTGTTCACTTATATAGGTACATAAAATTAAAAAAACTCTCACCTAAAACGCAAATTTTTTCAAAAAAAATGAGAGCCACTCAAAGTGGCTCTCAAAGAGCAGGTAATCGATTATTCTTTTCGAGCAAAACAGTAGACGGACAGCTTGCTCGCTGTGATGAGCAGTACCGGCAGGGCATAGGCCACATGCTGTGCCATGCCGCCGTAGGCAATTAGCAGGTTATAGATGGCGTGAAAGGTAATGGCTGCCCCCAATAGACCGCAACTGCCGGCGATTTTTAACCACGTTCGCTGCCATGCATAGGAAAGACCGCCACCGATGATGAAACCGCACAGCACATGCATGGCACCCGTCCCAAACCCGCGAAAGAAGATGAAGGCAAAGTTGTAGGCGCCATTTTGGATGAGATAGCAGACATTTTCAAAGGTGGCGAAGGACAACGCGATGACAATGGCGGCAAAGGTGATGCTTTCGCCCTTTGGTTCGAACACGAGCAGGTAAAAGATCAACGGCAAAAGCTTCAGTATTTCCTCGACCACCGGTGCAATCTCTACGGTGGCGGTAAGGGCGTTTGCCTGATACACCGCCGCCAAGAAGGTGTTGATGTAGGCCGCACACAGGCACATCCCCATTCCGGCGATGGCAAACAGGAAAAAGCGTAGCGGGCGTTTGCCCATGCAAAAGGCAGCCACGAGCAATGGGGTTGCCATGCAGATAAAAATATTTTCAATATAGGTCATGGACGCACCGCCCTTCTTGTGGCAGGCAGCAGCCACAGAATGGCAACCGTTAGCAGCATGTCACACCAGAAGGTGGGGCTTGCCGGTGAGATGTTGGGCCAAAAGCAGCCTGCTGTCCAGAGCAGGTATTCTGAGAACACATAGCACAGCATGCCAATGTGAAAATAGCGCAGGTTTTTCGCTGCACCTGTCTGCTGCTTGGCATAAGAAAGTCCGCGCAGTGCGCCGAAGGAAAGAAAGATCATCATGCCGCACCAAATGAGGTTGGAGAGTATATCCCCGTAGGTGCAGTAGAATATCAACAGGGGCACGCCGATGACGGGCGAAAGCCATGCGATTCGGCTACGGAAGCCGTGTTCGATTTTTTCTGCCAACACCGCTTGCAGAATTAGCAGAAAAATTAGGCTGGATATCCAGCCAACCTCTGAGACATAAAATACCTGTGGCGTGGTGGAGAACAGCAACAGATACAGCGCCCAGTAGAGCGAACCCAAAGCAAAGCAGCCATAGAAGCACAGCAACAGAAAATACGGCTGTTGGCGGCTTTTTCGGTAGACAAATCCGGTAAGACCGGCGTTGAGGAGGGCAACAAATAGCTGTAGCATGTTGTCAATCAATTCCATGCCAATCCTCGCTTTCCTTGTCCTGCTCGTTTTCTCTGTTCATCTGTCGAAGTCGGAAGCATAAAATGGTCACGCATACGCCGAGAAGAAAGGCCAAAAGCCCAATGATAATATAACCGAGGGCAGCGCTTTCGCTGTACATACTGGCGGCCATTTCAAAGCCGGTATCGTTTGCGGCAGGGCTTTGCGCAGTAATATTAGGCATGGAAAGTGCAGCGACAACGAGCAACGCAAGGCAGGCCACTGTTGTGGCAACCATGATGCATCTGTTGCGGCGGATTCTTTGTGTCCACTCCCTTGCGGCGATACGCCGATTTGTTTCTGCGATTCGTTCCTCATGACTCCGCATTGGTGATTCCCTCCCGTTCCAGTAGCTTGCGCAGGCTTTCTTTTCCACGATATATCATGTTGGTAACTTGCTTCACCGTTTTTCCCGTGACCACTGCCGTCTGTGCATAGCTCATATCCTCAAAATAGATCAGGTAAAGCACCTCTCTGTAGTCCGGGTTCATTTCGCTCATGCAAAGGTGTAGGACGCGGTTGCGTTCTTCTGTTCGGATGACTTCATCTGCCAGTAGCCGTCTGTCCGGTTCATCCGCTATCGCGTCCAGACTGAACAGGCATTTTCGTTTGCTTTTGTGGCGCAGTGCCATGTGGCGCGCTGCCTTATACAGATATGCCTTAAAGCCACCGTCACGGATGCGCGGCTTTTTTGTGAACAGATAGGCAAAGACGTCCAGCATCAGCTCCTCGGATTCGTGAACGTCATGCAGATAGCCGTCGATATACAACGTCAGTGAATCGCCGTATTTTTTCATCAAGGCGTCCAGACCGGCGTCATTGCCGTCTAAATACTGGCGGTATAAAGCTTCATCGCAAGTCATAACGTTCACTTCCTTTTTTGCTATGCGTTTTCAAGGTGAAGCATAAGATAGGAAAGCAGGCAAAAGCCTGCGGTTTCTGTGCGGAGAATACGCTTCCCAAGGGACACGCTTTGAAAACCGGCGTTTTTGGCAAGCTGCCATTCTTCCTCGCTAATGCCGCCTTCCGGGCCAACGAGGAGAGCAATTTTCTTTGCCTGTGGAAGCGTAGGCAAAAGCGCTTCCAAGGTGCCACGGCTTGTTTCGTCCTCGTAGCAGATGAGCTTGATGTCGGCGTCTGCGACATTTGCCAAGGCCTCACGAAAGGCAGTAACGCCGGTCACCTCCGGGATGATGCCACGCTTGGCTTGGGTGGCGGCGCTTTTGCTGATTTCCTGCAAGCGCTCCGTTTTGCGGTCGGCCTTTTTGTCGTCCAGCTTGACGTTGGTGCGCTTCATCATGACCGGCATGATTTGATGGGCGCCAAGCTCCACCGCCTTTTGGATGATAAGCTCGAGCTTGTCACGCTTGGGCAGCCCTTGCAAAAGTACAAGCTTGCAATCCAGCTCGCCTTGGGCTTCGCGACTTTCCAAGCGGCGTGCAGTGATGGTATTTTTATCGGTCGAAAGAACTTCACAGAGATGCTCTTGACCACACCCATCGGAAAGTACAAATTCTTCACCTTCGCGCAGGCGCAAGACAAAAACATGCTGGTATTCCTTGCGGGAGAGGGTGATGGGTTGGTCGAAATCGGTCAATGGTTCGTTAAGAAAAAACTGGTGCATAGAGGCTCCTTTCAAGGTTTTTTTCTACTATAGCACGGATGCTAGGTGAGATGCTATGGTCAATCATGAGAATAATATTTGATAATAAGGTTTTCATTTGCATGATTACAGGGTAAAATAATATTAAATAAGCAGAATATTACAAAAAGAAGGATGAGGGTGTATGGAGCAAGAAAAAAGAGAACGCCGTGCCGTTGTCGATGTATTGGTTGCTGCAACAGCGTGGGGCTGTCTGGGTTTGTTTACCAGATATCTGGCCGGATTTGGCATGTCGCCATTGGCGGTGGCTTTTTTTCGTAGCTTTTCAGCGGCAGTGATGCTTGCCTGCTATTTGGGGTTGCGTTCGCGCGAAACGTTTTGCATACGCTTGCGTGATGTGTGGATGTTTGTGGGCACGGGCTTTATATCGATTGGGCTCTTTAACGTGTTCTACTTTGCGACCCAGAACTTTACGACACTGAGTATTGCTGCGGTGCTCTTGTATACGGCGCCATTTTTCGTTATTATCATGTCCAAGCTCTTTTTTAAGGAACACATCACAAAGCAAAAAGTGATTGCGCTGCTGTTGGCCTTTGTGGGCTGCTTGTTCGTTACCGGCGTTGTTGGCTCGGGTGGCGGCACGCTGGCACCGATTGCCATTGCAACCGGGCTGGCGTCAGCGTTCTGCTATGCGCTTTACAGCATTTTCGGGCGTGTGGCGCTGAGTCACTATGCACCAATGACTGTGACCTTTTACTCGCTCTTTGTTTCTGCCCTTTCCTTGGGCATCATCTTTGGGGTGACCGGTGCAGAAATGCCGGCCATGAAATGGCAGATGGTTGCGGGAATTTGCGGGTTAGGCTTTGTATCCACAGTGATTCCATACATTTTCTACACAAGAGGGCTTCAGGTGTTGGCACCGAGCAAGGCGAGCGTCCTTGCCTTTGCTGAACCGATGGTGGCGACCATTGTGGGGATTTTGGTTATGCATGAACCCCTCACCATCCCGGCAGTGATTGGGATTGGGCTTATTTTCAGCGGTATTGTTATATTAAACCGCCGTTCTTAAAAATAAATCATGAAAGGATTTGACTGATGAAGCAACAAATCGAACCTGAAATTGTGAGCTATTTCGGCTCTGAATATGAAAAAGTACCACGTTTCTATTATTTGGATGCAGACGGCAATGAGATCGTGCATCCGGCGTTTAATGACCCAACAGAAGGTGAAATTGATGCATTTTATGTGCGCCAACCGGTGATGCTCAGCTATTGCCGTTTGCGCACCGCAGCACGATTAAAGTACAATGAAGTCAATCCACGTTTGTTCCGAGATTTTGACTCGGCCACACGTGAAATGACACCGGACCAAGTGGATGCGTATACCCATTATATGGAGGGAGATTTTGTCCGCTTGGGGTAAAATAGTGAACAAATGACTCAACAGAAGGAGGAAACCCTATGGGACTTACAAAGCAAATCGGTGGCGTTATTGGTGCAGGTGCCGGTGCTCTTGGCGGGGTGCTCGGTGACACATGGAAGGATTATTTTGTCTGCGAATCAATGAGTGCAGACGAGCTTGTTTGCAAAGGGGTACAAAACCAAGGCCGTCGCGGCGTGAACCGCAAGGGCAGTGAAAACGTTATTACCACCGGCTCCGTGATTGTTGTCGCAGAAGGTCAATGTATGCTTATTGTCGATCAGGGAAAAATTGTCGAATTCTGCGCAGAACCGGGCGAATTCGTTTACGATGCATCCACAGAGCCAAGTCTGTTCTGCGGTAACCTCAAAAAAGGCCTTGTCGACAGCTTTAAGGTCGTTGGTAAGCGTTTCACCTTCGGTGGCGAAACAGCCCATGACCAACGCGTGTATTACGTGAACACCAAAGAAATTGTCGGCAACAAATACGGCACTGCCAGCCCGGTGCCATTCCGTGTAGTGGACAACAATATCGGCCTTGATATGGATATCGCCATTAAATGCTTCGGCGAGTATTCCTACAAAATCACCGACCCACTCATGTTCTATGCAAATGTTGTCGGCAACGTGACGGATACCTATACCCGCGACAATATTGACGGTCAGCTCAAAACCGAGCTGCTCACCGCATTGCAGCCGGCTTTTGCAAAAATCAGTGCGATGGGCGTGCGCTACAGTGCGCTTCCTGCGCATACCACAGAAATTGCCGATGCCTTAAATGAGGTATTGAGCGAAAAATGGAGTCAAATTCGCGGACTTTCCATTGTTAGCTTCGGGGTAAGCTCTGTTTCCGCATCCGAAGAAGACGCTCAAATGATTAAGGAAATCCAACGCAATGCCGCACTTCGCGACCCTAGCATGGCGGCGGCACATCTTGCCGGTGCACAAGCACAAGCGATGCAGGATGCAGCGAAAAATGAAGGCGGCATGGGCGCAATGGGTGCATTCGTTGGAATGGGGATGGCACAAAACGCCGGCAGTAATACCACCAATCTCTTTGGCATGGCTCAAGAGCAACAAGCTGCTCAAGCAGCAGCGCAAGCTCAAGCACAGGCGGCACAGGCACAGGCTCAAGCGGCGCAAGCACCGGCTGGATGGACCTGTCCGGATTGTGGCACTGCCGGCAACACCGGTAAATTCTGCGTGAATTGTGGGAAACCAAACCCGGCAAGTACAGCACAAAATGGTTGGACGTGCCCAAGCTGTGGCACCGCCGGCAATACCGGCAAATTCTGCGCTGAATGTGGCGCCAAAAAGCCACAACCACGCCGTTATGTATGCTCCAAGTGCGGCTGGGTACCGGATGACCCAACCAATCCACCGAAGTTCTGCCCGGAATGCGGCGACAAATTTGATGAAAACGACGTAGAACAATAATCGCTCCAACGTACGAAAGGAGGGGGAAACGATGGCTGATAATGTATTAAATATCAAATGTCCGAACTGTGGTGCACCGCTTAATTTTTCACCGCATGATGGCGAAGTTGTTTGTCAATACTGCGATAGTACCTTCAAAGCAGAGGTGCTCGAAAAACTCTTTAATGACAGTCAAGAAGACACAAAGGCACTCGAGTGGGGGGAAGTAACACCGGGCTCTGACTGGGGTGAAGGCGAAGAAAATACATTGCAGGTCTACAGCTGTCCAAGCTGTGGGGCAGAAATCATTTGCGATGAAAACACCGTAGCCACGACCTGTGTTTATTGCGGCAACCCAACAGTGTTGAACGGCCGCTTGCAAGGCTCGCTGAAGCCTGACTATATCATCCCATTCCGCAAGACTAAGGAAGATGCGATTGCGGCGCTGAAGGACTTCTATAAGGGCAAACGTCTGTTACCGAAGGTGTTCAGCAAGCAAAATCACATCGAGGAAATCAAAGGGGTTTACGTACCGTTTTGGTTGTTTGACTCCGGCGTTGATGCCAAGTTTGTTTTTGATGCCAGTCGTACCAGCGTGCTCGTGATGGATGATGAAGATATCACAACCATCGAACATTATCGTGCAGAACGTGAAGGGAGCATGCGCTTTGAAAAAATTCCTGTAGACGGCTCGACCAAGATGGAAGACCGTTACATGGATGCCATCGAACCTTTTAACTACGAAGATTTGATTCCGTTTAGCCGTGGCTATTTGCCGGGGTATTTGGCTGAAAAATATGATGTTGATGCGGCCGGCAGCGTAGACCGCGTAAGTGAACGTATTTTTGCCAGTGCGCGTTTGGCGGCGGAACGGACCTTGTCCTATGACGAATATTCTGTGACCACTCAAAACCTGAAACTGGTAGACCATAATGCCAAGTATGCCTTGTTGCCGGTATGGATGCTCACCACACGTTGGAAGGATGAAACCTTCATGTTTGCCATGAACGGTCAAACCGGCCGTTTGATTGGTGACCTTCCTGTATCCAAGGGGCGTGCAGCCGGATGGTTTGGCGGCATTACCGGTGTACTCTTTGTAATCTTCGCCACCTTGGCGTCGATTTTATAGGGAGGAGGAAGTACAATGAAAAAACATAAATACCTTTCGATGATTCTTTTGGTACTGTTGCTGTGCTTCCAAGCATTGCCGGTGATGGCAATGGATCCGGCAAAATTGGTCAACGATGATGCAGGGATTCTCTCAGCGCAGGAGCGCGACAGTCTTGAGGATGAAGCCAAGGCGATTGAAACGGAGTACGGCTTACAAGTGCGTATTGCGGTGGTACCATCCATGTCGGGACAAACCGATGCCTATGAATTTGCCAAGAGCCTGTACAAAAAATACGATTTTGGCAGCGGCGAAGAAAAGAGTGGCATTTTGCTCATGCTCTCCATGGAAGACCGTGACTATGCGCTCATTGCTCACGGCGAAGGCAATAATGTCCTTACGGATTATGGCAATGAAAAAATGGTTGATTCCTTCTTACCTTATTTTGGTGAAGATGATTGGGTTGGCGGCTTTAGAGATTACCTTGAAACTGCCGAGGACTATTGCTATAAATACTATGTCGAAGGCGAAGCATACGACGTTGACATTACAGGCGGGATTGTCAAGGCACTGTGGGTGCTTGCCTTTATCGGCTCTCCACTCATTGCCCTCTTGGTTGTGGGTGTGATGATTAACGGCATGAAGACCGCAAAGGAACAAACCGATGCTGAACTTTATGTTGGCAGTGGTAAAGAAGATGCATTTACCTTGCGTCATCAAAGTGATGACTATTTGTATACACAAACCATTGTAACGCCACATCCGGAGTCTGATGACAGCTCCGGTGGCACCACCATTGACTCGGATGGCTTCTCGGGTAGCAGTGGTAAATTCTAATACGAAAAGCAGTCCTTTCGTGGGACTGCTTTTTTGCTTGTAACACGGGGCTGTGAAATGATAAACTTGGAAAGGACTGAAAAAGAGGAGGCGATGACCATGAAAAACCGTGGCCCGTTGTTGGTATTGTGCTGTTATTTGCTATTTGGGATTTTACCGATTTATTGGAAAATCTTTGTCACTATGGACCCGTATTTTATTTTGGCCAATCGTGTGGTGTGGTCGTTGCTCTTTGCCGTTTTGATGCTCCTCTTGATGCGCCAATGGGACCGCTTTCGCGCGGTTTTTCGCGATAAAAAGCTGGCATGGACCTTATGTGGCTGTGGCGCGCTTTTGGTGGTTAATTGGGGCACCTACATTATTGCTGTTAATACCGGGCATGTCATAGAAGCAAGCTTGGCGTATTATCTGAACCCTATCATGAGCGTTATCTTGGGCTGTGTATGCTTTAAGGAAACATTGACCGGCTTGCAAAAGATGAGCGTGGCTTTGGCAACGGTTGGGGTGCTTTATGCAATTGTGAGTCACGGTGTGATTCCGTGGCTGGCGCTATTGATTGGCGGGAGCTTTGCGTGCTACGGCGCCCTCAAAAAGACTGTGCAAATTGATGGTCTGACCTCACTTAGTGTGGAATGCGCATGGATGTTTGTACCGGCGCTGTTATTTGGTGCGTGGCTGGTAAGCCAAGGCCAGTTTGCCCAAGCGGGCGAAGTGGTGACAAGTTGGCAGTGGTTGCTTATTCCGACCACCGGGATTATCACAGCGGCGCCACTCATGATTTACAGCAAAGGGATTCAAACCACCGACTACACGCTGGCGGGGGTGCTCATGTATATCAACCCGACCTTGCAATTTCTTTGTGGGATTTTCTTTTTTCATGAGGCATTCACAGAGATGTATGCGGTGATGTTTGCCTTTGTATGGGCGGCTGTGGCACTCTTTTTGGTCAGTGCGTGGCTTACTCACCGTGAGCAATTAAAATTGAAACAATAAAAATAGCCTTGTTCTCTCCGGAAGGGAACAAGGCTATTTGTTTAGGTTGGAGGTGCAATGCTGTTGGCTTCCTCTCGCGTTAGCATATTGTTATCAACCATGGCGTTTAATACCTGCTGTTGACGTTGGCGCGCCAAGGTCATGTTAACGGTTGGTGCGTACAGGCTCGGTGCATTTGGCACACCGGCGAGGAGCGTGGCTTGGTCGTTGTTAAGCTGGGCCGGCGGTACGCCAAAGTAGCCCATGCTGGCATCATAGATATTGTAATAGCCGTTACCGTAGTAGATGCAATTGATGTAAGCGGCGAGAATTTGATCCTTTGGGTAATGCTTTTCAATATCCTTGGCGATAAAAAGCTCGGCCAGCTTTCGCGTAAAGGACGGCGTATTGTCAAAGTAGAGATTTTTGGCAAGTTGCTGGGTGATGGTACTGCCGCCCTCGAGCACCTCATGAGCAAAAGCATTGTGCAGCAAGGCGCGAATGGTCGCAACAACGTCAAACCCGCCGTGGTCGTAGAAACGATGGTCCTCGGTGGCGATGACGGCATTTTCGTAAATGACAGGGATATTATCTATAGGGGTATAGTTGGCCTGCGCCTGGACCTCACCAATGGCTTGGGTAACAGGGCGGTCGGCGGTGGCGTTTTTGTAGCCCACATAACCAATTACGCCGCAAACGGTGGTGACAGTAACCAGCACAAATAGCACCAATACAATCACTAACCGTATCAGCATGGAGATTAATCGTTTCATAGTCGGTGGCCCTCCTTATCAAATGGGTCTCTCTTCTGTATTATAAAGCCATTGTCAAGTGGAATGAAGATGGGATTAGTTAAGAAAAAATAAATTTTTGTTATCCGTTGTAGGTTGTCCTAGGGTTTGGGGTCTCCCTATGCTATAATGGGTATGATAAGGAGGGTTGTTGCATGAGTGATAAAAAGAAAAAGTCAACATTTGAAGGTGTCAAGAAGGCATTGTCCAACTTGAAATTGTCACACTTTATTTTGTTGGTCTTGCTCCTTTTAGTAGTCGTTGGTGCAAGTACAGTGGGGACGGTTATCCTTGCTGCGACCAGCGACATGTCATCATTGGAAAACAATGATATCACAGACTTTGATGTAACGAGCTATATTGTTGACAAGGACGGCACATTTGTAGAAAAAATGCTGCCAAATACGAACTACGTTTCCGTAGAGTACAACGAAATCTCTGACAATATGTTGAACGCGGTGACCTCCATCGAAGACAGACGTTTCTTCGATCACCATGGGGTTGACCCAATCCGTATTGCTGGGGCAGTGGTTGCCAACCTGCGTGCAGGTGAAACTGTACAAGGGGGGAGTACCATCACCCAACAGTTGGCCGGGCTTGCAATGCTTGACCGTAACGAAAAGACCTATAAGCGTAAAATTCAAGAAGCAATTCTTGCACTTCGTATTGAAAGACAATACAGCAAGAATGAAATTTTGACTGCTTACCTCAACCGTTGCTATTTCGGGGTTGGCTTGAGTGGCAAGGCCTGCTATGGGATTGAAGCAGCTGCCAATGATATTTTAGGCAAGCATGCCAGTGATTTGACGGTGGCCGATGCGGCACTTTTAGCCGGGATTATTCAAAATCCGGGGTATTGGTCTCCGGTCATTGACGAAGACAATGCTTACCAACGTCGTGAGCAAGTGCTTAATGCCATGAAGGAAAACGGCGTTATCTCCAGCGACGAATATGAGCAATACAACGCTGAACCGATTGTAACTGCGACCATTACCGAAGTGGACGATAACGTAAACCAAAGCTACAACCAAAGCTATGTTGACTATGTTGTTGAAGAAGCTATGCAAGCGCTCGATTTGGATGACCCAAATCAGCTCTATTCCGGTGGCTACATCATCCAAACCGGGTTGAATCAAGACTTACAAGCTTACATGTATGATTACTTTAACAGTGACTACAACTTCCCTGGCGGTGCCGGCGAGGGTGATTTGCAAGGGGCGATGGTTGTATTAAACAACGAGGACGGTTCTATTGCCGGGATGATTGGTGAACGTCATCCGGAGGAAGGGCAAGCACGTACCTATAACCGTGCTACCCAAGCGACTCGTCAACCGGGCTCTACCTTTAAGCCGATTTTTGTTTACGGTCCTGCTTTTGAAGAAGGCATGAGTCCGGGCACTGTATTCCTTGATGCACCATATACCGTTGACGGTCATACCATCAAGAATGCCGATTTGAAATACCACGGCAATGTAACTATCCGTTACGCATTGAACCAATCCTTGAATACGGTTGCTGCACGTTGCTTGGAACAAATCGGGCCGGAAAAAGGCTTTGAATTTGCAAAGAAATGCGGCATTAGCACCCTTGAAGAGGGCGATGAAAATGGCGTAACCGACAAGACCATCTCTGCCGGCCTCGGTGGTTTGACCAATGGGGTAACACCACTGGAAATGGCAGCGGCTTACGAAACCTTTGCCAATGGCGGGATTTACACTGCGCCACACGCTATTACCAAGATTACCAATGAAGAAGGCGATGTAATCTGGGAAGAAGAACCGGAAAGCCATCGCGCTATGGAAGAAACTACTGCATACCTTGTGACCAGCTGCTTGCAAAGCGTTGTAACGCAAGGGATTGGGACAGCCGGTCAAATCTATGACGGACGTGTGACCTGCGGTAAAACCGGTACCACTGACTACTCCAAGGACCTTTGGTTCTGCGGCTATACCCCACAATACACAGCAAGTGTATGGCTCGGGTACGACACGCCGGCACCAATTTACTCAACCTCTGACTCTGCGGCCATGGTATTTGCGAACATTATGAGCTATGCACACCAAGGCTTGGACTTTGAAGATTTTGAGGTTCCGGAGGGCTTGACCGAAGTGACCATTTCCAGAGGCAGTGGACTTTTGGCAACACAATCTACACCGAATAACCAACGCGAAAGCGAAATTTACGAAGAAGGCAAGGAACCAAACATCTATGATGATCCTAGCCAAAATCAAACCGGCAATACCGGTAACGCCGGCAACACCGGCGGCACCACAGGTGGTACCTATCCCGGGACGGGAGGCGGTACGTATCCCGGCACCGGTGGCGGAGGGGGCACGGGGAGTAACCCGGGCATAACCTATCCGGATACGGGCGGCGGTGAAAATACCGGTACCGTCCAGTAGCGATTGATACCTGTTGAACGTCAAAGAGCGCTCTCACAGCAAAGTGAGAGCGCTCTTTTTGTATGCGCGATAAGAGAAACTGACGCGTTAAAACGCCTGTTTCAAGTACAAACAGTGAGTGCAGAGTAGGGCGTGTAAGCGCACGGGAAATAAAAGTACACAAGAAGTGTATTTTGTGGTTGACAACAATGCGGGGAACATACTATACTTTGAACATACAGTTAAACCGTTGAAGCGGAGATAACGGCAGTGATGCCTGTACAGAGAACCCGTGTTGCTGAGAGTCGGGTGAGAAACACATTGTCAAATGGACCGTGGAGGGTGCAGTCAAATGGGTGTAAGCCCAGAGTATTCTGCAACGTGTGGGCATACGTTAGTTGCCGGGAGTATGATGGTACTCTACAAAAGTGCACGGGATTGGCCCCGTGAATCAAGGTGGCACCGCGGATAGTGTCTAATTATTAGAATCTATTCGTCCTTGACAGAGTTGCTTCTCTGTTAAGGGCGTTTTTTTATTGGCTTATAAGCGCTTTTAACGTGAGATTCACGGTAAAAGTGCTTTTTTCTTTATTGGGAGGTTGATAGCATGCTGAGCAAACGATGGTGGCGCATCTAGCGCTTAAACATAGATTTCATCAACATCATACCAAAACAAAAAACAGATGATAAAAATGGAGGAAAATAAAATGAAAATGAATAACGTTGACTTTGATACCTACTTCAAGAACTATCCGGATGAAAACGGTTACTTTGGCAAATACGGTGGCGTATACACCTCTCCTGAGCTCCAAGAAGCTATGAAGGAAATCACTGATGCGTATCAAACCATCTGCAAATCCAGAAAGTTCATCAATGAACTTCGTTTGATTCGCAAAGAATTCCAAGGTCGTCCAACCCCAATCACTCACTTGGCAAGATTGTCCGATAAAATCGGTACCGGCGTTCAGCTTTATGCAAAGCGTGAAGACTTGAACCACACCGGCGCACACAAGCTCAACCACTGCATGGGTGAAGTATTGCTTGCAAAATACATGGGCAAGAAAAAAGTTATCGCAGAAACCGGCGCCGGTCAACACGGTGTGGCACTTGCTACCGCAGCGGCTTACTTCGGCCTCGAATGTGACATTTACATGGGTGCTGTAGACATCAAAAAGCAAGCACCAAACGTTGCTAGAATGAAGATTTTGGGCGCAAGAGTAGTTGAAGTAACCGAAGGCTTGCAAACCCTCAAGGAAGCAGTTGACGCAGCATTTGAAGCATATATCAACGAATACAAGGATGCCATCTATTGCATCGGTTCTGTACTTGGGCCACATCCATTCCCAATGATGGTACGTGACTTCCAAAGCGTTATCGGGATTGAAGCAAGAGAACAATTCCTCGAAATGACCGGGGAACTTCCTGATGCTGTTGTAGCATGCGTGGGCGGTGGTTCCAACGCAATGGGGACCTTCGCAGGCTTCCTCAATGACCCTGTAGATATTTATGGGATTGAACCACTTGGTCGTGGTCCTAAGCTCGGTGACCATGCAGCCAGCCTTACCTACGGTGAAGAAGGTGTAATGCACGGTTTCAACAGTATCATGCTCAAGGATGAAAAGGGCGAACCTGCACCGGTATACTCCGTAGCAAGTGGCTTGGACTATCCTTCCAGTGGTCCTGAACACGCATTCTTGCATGACCTCGGTCGCGTAAAATATGATGTCATCGATGACAAGGAAACCATCGATGCCTTCTTTGAACTCTCCAGAATGGAAGGGATTATCCCAGCTATTGAAAGTGCGCATGCTGTGGCATACGGTATCAAGCTTGCAAAGAGCATGGGCAAAGGCTCCGTACTCATTACCCTTTCTGGCCGTGGTGACAAGGATATGGACTATATCATCGAAAACTACGGTATTCCGGAAATCGAACAACGCTAAAACCGCATACGACAACGCCGGTGCAAACGCATCGGCGTTTTTGTGTGGGCGTTGTAAGGTGCGTGTTAGATTTTGTATGCCAAAAGATGTAAAATTCATGCAGGCAACGGGGATTATTGCTATAATGAAAGCATTACTGTAGGACACGACAACGTGTGCAGAAAGGATGTTATAGCAATGAGTTATGTAGTTGCATTAGATATAGGCACCACCAGCAGTCGCGCTATTGCCTTTGACCACGCTCAAAATGTAGTGGGCATGCGCCAGCAAGAAATTGACCAATATTATCCGCAGGCCGGTTGGGTAGAGCAAGACCCAATGGGACTTTGGGCGTCTTCCTTCGGGGTGCTGCAGGAGCTGTTGGCAGTCAAGAACATTCATCCTAAGGACATTGCTTCCATTGGGATTACCAATCAACGCGAAACTACCATTGTTTGGGAAAAGGACACCGGCAAACCGGTGTACAACGCCATTGTGTGGCAATGCCGCCGTACTGCCGATGTATGCGAACAAATGAAGCGTGACGGTTGGGAAGAACGCATTCTTCAAAAAACCGGTCTTGTTATTGATGCCTATTTTTCCGGCACAAAGCTGGCGTGGATTCTCGACAGGGTCGACCCGGACCGTAGCCGTGCTAAAGCCGGAGAATTGCTCTTTGGTACAGTGGATACCTGGATTTTGTGGAAGCTCACCGAAGGACGTGTGCATGCCACCGATTATACCAATGCCTCCCGCACCATGCTTTTTAATATCAATACCCTGCAATGGGATGACGAGCTTTTGGAAGCCTTGAATATTCCGCACTGCATGCTGCCGGACGTGCATCCTTCCGGATACAATTACGGTACTGCTTCCATCGGGGCGGCGCATGTCGATGTGCCTATCGCCGGGATTGCCGGCGATCAACAAGCAGCGCTTTACGGGCAGCTGTGCTGGAACAGCGGTGAAGCCAAGAATACCTACGGCACCGGTTGCTTCCTTTTGATGAATATTGGTAAGGAAGCGCGAAAAAGCACCCATGGCTTGGTAACCACTATTGCTGCCGGGCATGATGCTCACCCGGACTATGCCTTGGAAGGCTCGATTTTTGTCGGTGGCGCGGTGATTCAATGGTTGCGTGACGAAATGCGTTTTATTGAAGAATCCTCTGACAGTGAATTTTTTGCAGAAAAGCTCGATGGCAACGACGGTGTGTATATTGTGCCGGCCTTTGTGGGATTGGGTGCACCGTATTGGGATATGTATGCCCGTGGCGCTATCTTTGGTCTAACTCGCGGTACCGGACGTTCTCATATCATTCGCGCGGCACTTGAAGCCATTGCCTACCAAACCCGTGACGTACTCGAAGCTATGGTTGCCGATACCGGCATTGACATGGCAAGCCTTCGTGCAGACGGTGGTGCTTCTCGCAACGGCTTCCTTATGCAATTCCAAGCAGACATTTTGAATCGGCGTGTAGAACTTCCTAAAAATGTAGAAAGCACAGCCTTGGGGGCAGCACTGCTTGCAGGGCTCACCGTTGGCTTCTGGAAGGATGCAGACGAAGCGCGCGCTTTTCATAACATGGCGCACATCTACGAACCAACCATGGACGAAGCCACTCGAAAAAAGAACTACGATGGCTGGCTTGTTGCCGTGCAAAAGACCCTCACACAAGAAAGTTAAATGGCGCAAAAAAGCGTGCCCTTCATCAATCGAAGGGCACGCTTTTTGCGTATAAGGGAATTATTGAAGCGAGATATCGCCGTATTCGGATTTGATAGTGAGAACATCACTGCCTGTAGGGGAAAGCCGTTCATAGCCTGCGCCGTCATCATCGTCATCGGATTGTGTAAAGGTGCCGTAGAGGTCCGGATTGACATCGAGATCACCGTATTTGGTGAAAATTTGAATGGATAAATTATCCGAAGGCACTGAGTCTGTCAAGGCGATATCCCCGTCGTCTGTAGATAGTTGTGTCATCCCCTTGCAATCGAGGGACGTGCAGTCAATGTCACCGTATTTGAGGTTGATAGACGCCGATGCCCATTGGCAATGCGTCAAATCAAGGTCTCCGTAGCTTAGATGGGCGGTGACATTTCCAAGATTACTATCACGGAGGTATAAATCGCCGTATTTCATCTGACAATTGAGGGCTTTTAGTGCATCCTTTGGCACATACAGCGTAATGTTGCTGCCGATATCATCAATATCTTGCGCATCGTCACCACTCAAAAGGAGGGACAGCAGCGTAGGAAGCGTATAATGAACGTAGAGTCCTTCCTTTTCGGCTTCTTGTAAACGAAGGGTGTCTCCATCGATGGTGTAGGAGAATGGGTTGGTGCTGCTTTGACTGTCGATGTGATAAGCAATGTAATAACGGTCGTCATCAGAAGCTTTAATGGTAAAATCGCAATACGTTAAATCAGCGTTGATGGTGGTAACGGTAGTGTCCAATGGCGTTTTTTCTTGGCTATAGACATGGAGATTATCAATCGTTGTATGGAGTTCGTTACGATCGCCGGTCATAAACCCAATGCCAATAAGAACGGAGCCTATGGCACAGAGAATAAGGGCGGTGATAAGAATGATTTTGATGGATTTTTTCATGTTAAACACCTCTTTTTTGGGTAATGAGGGTAATCAGCTTGCTGAGTCCGAGGGCAATCCATTTGCACAGATAGAAGCAAAGAATGGCAATAAGAAGGGCAGTGCCGATACTAACAAGTCCGGCACCGGTAAGCATGAGCCCGGCATTCAATGTGTCGGAACAGAGAATAATGCCATGAAAAATGCTATAGCCACCCATCATAATCAGTCCATACTCCGTGACAAGGGCTGTCACCACAACAGAGCCAATAATGCACAAAGCGGCAATCATAAGCCCGATACCAATACAGAGCCCGGCAAGGCCCAAAGGCGACAGCAAGAGGGCTGCCATGGCAATGCCAAAAATAGCCCACGGAGAACGATCCTTTGGCGGTGGTGCGGTCGTTTCACTGGTTCCTTGCAAAAGTGCTTGAACCAGCTCGGCAGCAACGTCCCTAGGGTTACCCAATTCTTCAATCACTTGGGCCTCGTTTTCCGCCCCGGCTTCATCAAAATACTCGGTATAATAGGCCATGGCGTTTTGGTAATCGTCTTTTGGTAACTTTTTAAGGTGATGGGCCAATTCGGCGAGATAGGTTTCCTTAGTCATTGAGGGGGCCTCCTTTTATAATTGCATCGATGGCGTTGCTGTATTCAAGCCATTCACCTTCCAGATATTGCAAATGCGTTCGTCCCGAGTCGGTAATGGCATAATATTTACGGGCACGGTTATTGACGGTTTCTGTATAGGTGGAGAGATAGCTGTCGGACGTGAGCTTTTTTAAGATGGGGTAGAGGGTAGATTCTTTAATGGCGGCGACAGTTTTTATGGTTTGACTGATTTCGTAGCCATAGGAATCATGCTTATTAACGATGGACAAGATAAGGCACTCAATTAAAAGTGCAGAGAGCGGATAGTACACGAGAAAACCTCCTTTTCAAAGATGAATGGATGAAAAAATTGTATATGTAGAAATTCTATATATATCGTGCTTATATAGTATCACAGATGACAGAAATGTCAAGAGCGCATATAAAAAAGCGTGCCCTTCAAAATTGAAGAGCACGCTTTCGTGGTTACTGCTCAGCTTCCGGCGGCAGTGGATTCGCACAACCGTCAGGGTCGGTGATTCTGTGGCAAAGGTCGTTCATCAGCTTGTCTAAATGACTGCTGATTTCAGCGCAGGTTTTGAGATCCATTTCCATATCCGGAGTGATGGTATTCTCTTTTTTGTAGCGCAGCTGATGTTCCAGACTTGCCCAAAAGTCCATGGCGATGGTACGCAGTTGGATTTCCACGTTCATCATCTTTTTTTGATTGGTGAGGAAAATCGGTACGGCAATAATAAGGTGCAAGCTGCGGTAGCCGTTTGGCTTTGGATTTTGAATATAGTCTTTGCGCTCGATAAGGGTGACATCGTCCTGACGAAGCAAGGCTTCGGCGATTTGGTAAACGTCATCCACAAAGGAGCAAACCACACGAACCCCGGCCACGTCAAAGAGATTTTCTTCGATGGATTCAACGGTCATGGGATGACCGCGGCGTTCAAGCTTGGAGCGAATGCTTGAAGGCTCTTTGAGGCGTGACTTGATGTTTTCAATAGGGTTGCGTTCGTATTGGTAGGTAAAATCCTCGCTGATTACGTTGAATTTGGTTTCAACCTCCATCATGGCGCAACGATAAAAAGCCATCAAACGCCCAAAATCATGAAGCTGTTCGCGCACAAAAGTCAGCAAGCTTTCTTCAGCGAAGGACTCGGAAAGGCTGTTGTCTAAAATATAATTTTTAATTTGTTGGATGTCCATGACATTACCTCCAAAGTGTTGGTTGTGGGCATAAAAAAGGAGAATCGGTCAAAGACGGATTCCCGAATAGTCGTGATATGGTGCAAAATAGAATCCCTAATGATACGTCAAAAGGCACCGGATTTATCGTATCATGGGAAACGGTTTTTTTCAAGTCCGCACCGTAATAGGGAAAAGACGCGAACAATCCTATAGAAAACAAAAAAAGAACCGATACCAAACGGTATCGGTTCAATGGACCGTCAGGGGATCGAACCCTGGACAACACGATTAAGAGTCGCGTGCTCTACCAGCTGAGCTAACGGTCCAACTCATAACTGCAAGATTTATTATACGAGTGTCAGCGGAGAATGTCAACAATTTTTTTCAAAAATGTAAAAAACGCGTTTCCTGCTATGCAGAAAGCGCGTTGGTGTTGATGATAGATTGATTAAAGATCACGAATGGTTGCTTCCGGTTCCCAAATAGCACGAACCGGCACCAAACGGTGTTCCTTTGCATACGCTGCGATTGCTTTCACGTAGGCATCGTCACCGTCTAAAACCACATAGTCGCCCATTTCGGTTTCGCGTTCGAGCCATTGATAAATTTCACCCAATAATTCTTCTTGGTCATGATTTTGGGAATGTTTCCAAGAATTTGCCAAGGTGATAGGTGGTTTATGCATGTCTCGTGCTTCGCGCAACGCAATAGCGAGATAATGGTCGTCAGTGAGGCGACGTTTGGTCAAACAATAGGCTTTGCCGCTCATATTATGCTCTCCTTTATTGATTCATCTAGTATATTATTATAGCGACCCCACAGAAATGGTGCAAGGTGGCTTGTTATAAAATGTTTTACTCCTACAACGTTGGCGGATTATTTAGCAATTTAGTGATGTATTATGTTATACTAGGGATACTATAAGAAACATTCTGAATTTGGGGGAGTAGACGATGAAAATTTCTACCAAAGGGCGCTATGGTCTTCGTGTAATGATTGACTTGGCCACTTATAGCTTGGACAAGCACATTCCATTGCGTGAAATTTCCCAGCGACAAAATATTACCATTAAATATTTAGAACAAATCATGACCCCGCTGTTAAAAGCCGGATTTGTAACAAGCTTTCGCGGCAACAATGGTGGTTACCAATTAAACTGTGCACCAAGTGAGATTAGCGTAGGCGAAATCCTTCGTGTTATGGAAGGCTCCTTGGCACCGGTGGCATGCTTGGAGGGCGAAACCAACACATGCCCAAATTGCGATACCTGCCAAACCTTGCCGGTTTGGGAAAAACTCGATCGCATGATAGAAGATTATTTAAACAGTATTGCGCTTGATGATTTGTTGCGGGATGAGGCGCACCTTGTTCACGAAACTTGTCCACTTACACAAGGTCGCAGAAATTAACGAGAAAGTAAGGGAGGAAAAGAGACCATGGAGCATGCTATTTATAGCATCGGTGTCTTTGCGCTGATTCTCTGTTCATCGTTTTTTTCGGTTGCTGAAATGTCATTTATGATGGCCAGTCCTGTGACGCTACGTCATTGGGCGGAAGAAGGCAACAAAAAAGCGGCAAAAGCTGTAGACATGTTGGACGATGCCAACATTGTGTTAACGACCATTAATATAGGCGACACCGTTGTCAATTTGGCAGCGATTGTGTTGGGGACAATCTATTTTATCAAATACTACTCTCATCAGGGCATCATCATCGGGATTTTGATTTTGTTTTTGTCGGTGCTTTTGGTGGGTGAAATGATACCACGCATGGTGGCGCAGCATTACGAAAATCGCATGTTTTGCCGTGTAGCCGGCTTGCTTCGTGTGCTGGTAACCTTGTTTAAGCCACTTACCTTTGTCCTTTGCCGAAGCGGGCACATCATCATTGACCGTGCCGGTGAGGATATTGAAGACGAATATGTGGAAGAAGAGCTTTTGAATATGCTCGATGAAGCGGAAAGCGGCGGCGGGCTGGAATCTCACGAAAGTGACTTGATTCGCTCGGCGATTAATTTTGAAGAATTGACAGTCAAGGACATCCTGCGCCCACGTGTAAAAGTGGTGGCCATTGACGATGAAATGGATGTGCGCGATGTGCTGGATGTTTTTGCCAACACCGGCTATTCGCGTTTGCCGGTTTATCATGAAAGTATCGATGACATCATCGGCGTATTGCATCTAAAGGACGTATTTAATACCATGCTTGACGGCTCGCTTAGCGAATATCGTTCCCTGATTCAGCCGGTGGGGTTTGTCTTTATGCAGACCAAAGCGTCCAAGCTCCTGTTGACCTTGCAGAAAACCCAATCCCATATGGTCATTATTACCGATGAATATGGCGGTACCGCCGGGATTGTTACTTTAGAAGACATTTTGGAAGAGCTCGTTGGCGATATTTGGGACGAACACGACCAAGTGGATGATTCAGCGGTGGTGGTTTTGGCACCGAATGTGTATCAAATGGATGCCAGCATGGATATTGATGATTTCTTTGAATTCTTCGGCTTGGATTTTGAAGATTACGAGGATGACATCGAAGCCTCCTCTCTTGGTGGCTGGGTGAATGATTTGCTCGAACACTTGGCGAGTCCGGGTGAATCGGTGGCAGTATCGCCGTTTGTCATCACCGTTGAAGAAGTCAACAAGGGCCACATCGGCAAGGTGCGTGTGGTGCATGAACCCAATAAAGTGGAGAAAAAAGATGAATAATCAAGGAGGCAATCATGCGGTTAGACCGATATTTGCATGATTTGGGCTTTGGTAGCCGAAAAGACATCGATCGTTTGCTCAAAAAGCAACGCGTGACGGTGGATGGCAATATCGTAAAGCAAGGCGCGCAAGCCGTGACCGCCGAAAGTGCCGTTGCGGTAGATGGAGAAGTCTTGGCCTATGAACCCACAGTGTGGCTTATGCTCAACAAGCCTGCCGGTGTGATTACCGCGACCAAGGATGCTCACGACAAAACAGTGATGGACCTATTGCCGGAACGTTTTGCACGCATGCAGGTGGTGCCGGTGGGACGCCTTGACAAGGACACAACCGGGCTCTTGCTTTTGACCAATGACGGCGTGCTGGCGCATCGTTTGATGCGACCAAAGAGCCAAGTCATGAAAACCTACGATATCATATATGAAGAAACCCTCGCAACGGATGCTGTGGAACGATTGGCCCAAGGGATTGATTTGGGTGATTTTACCACCGCACCGGCGATATTGGCACTGCCGGAAGAAGGTCATGCCCGCCTTTCAATCAGTGAAGGAAAGTTCCACCAAGTGAAACGTATGATACACGAGGTGGGCGGTGTAGTGACAGCCCTTCGCCGCGTGGCGATTGCGTCCCTCATACTAGATGAAACACTGGCGCCCGGCGAATGGCGATTATTGACAGCAGAAGAGATAAACGGACTTAGAGAAGAAGCGGAAGGAGCGACAACATCTCATGAATCTTTATGATTTTGACGAAACAATTTACAACAGCGACAGTACCAGAGATTTTTGTATTTACTTGTATCTCCATCATCCACGTACCTTAATGTTTTTGCCAAAGCAATTGAGTGCCTTGGCAGGGTACATGAGCGGCAAGCTCGACAAGACTCAATTCAAAGAACGCTATTTCAGCATGTTCCAAGCGGTGCCAAACATTCATGATGAGGTGGAAAAGTTCTGGGACAAGCATGATTACAACATCTGCTATTACTATCCGGGTCAAGCACGCAAGGATGACGTGGTTATCTCTGCGTCCCCATACTTCATTGTGGCACCATTGTGCTATCGCTTAGGGATTACACACATTATTGCAAGCAACGTAAACCCTGAAACCGGCGAATTTATCGGCGAAAACTGCTACGGCGAAGAAAAAGTGCGCCGTTTCCTTGCTGCCGGTTACGACCCTGAAGAAGTAGAAAGCGTTTATTCCGATTCCATGTCCGACACCCCAATGGCGGAACTCGGCAAGAAATCCTTTATCGTAACCAAAAAAGGTCTCACCGGTTGGGTGCCACCAAAACAAAAAGGGATGCAAGCCCTCTTTACCCTGTTCAACAAGCCGGAAGCCCTTGTGACCCTTCTGTTGGGAGTGGCAAACGTTCTCGTGAGTGGCCACGCTGCCAAAATTATCGTGCGCGACAAGGCTTGGCCTGCTGTGCCAACACAATGCGCAATCATGGCATTTAACAGTGCTTGCATGGTTGGTGGTCTGCACCTGCTTGGCAAAAAAAGCGAAAAATGCAAGCTCATCAGCCGCGCCGTGGCAAAGCTGAGCGTACCGCTTTTGATTGCAACCGGACTTGCAAGCTATGGCGTGCTGGCAGTAACAGGTGTACCGATTTTGGCCATTGCAGTAGCAACCATCTGTGGCCTTCCTGTTGCCTACAAAGGAGTGCAATTGCTCTTTAGAAAAGAAATCGCGAAGCAACAAATGCTTGCTCATATCAAAAAGGAAGAAGAGGAAAGCAAATGAAAATCGCAATCGTAACAGGCGCAACCTCCGGCTTGGGCCGTGCATTCTTGGACGAATGGCAAGCGCGCGACTATTACTTTGACGAAGTATGGCTTGTGGCACGTCACCAAGACCGCTTGGAAGAAGTCGGGCTGAACCTGCCATGGGATGCACGATTGTTTGCGCTTGACCTTTCCGTAGAAAGCGACCGCGCCATGCTTGCACGTACCTTAAAAGAAGAAGCGCCACGCGTGCAATATGTGGTAAACGCCGCAGGCTATGGCAAAATCGGCAGTGTCGAAGCCATTGACGCAACCGAACAAGTGGGCATGGTAGAATTGAACTGCGCCGCCTTGGTGGATGTGACCCAGCTCGTATTGCCTTACCTCACCCTCGGAAGCGTGATTTTTGAAATTGCCTCTGTGGCGGCATTCTTGCCACAACCAAACTTTGCTGTTTATGCGGCAAGCAAGTCCTTTGTGCATTCCTTCTCTCGCGCACTCAACGCCGAGCTCAAGCACAAGGGTGCTCGCGTTGTCAGCGTATGCCCAAACCCAATGGCAACGGCATTCTTTGAACGTGCCGGTGGCACACCGACCTTTTTCAAACAATTCTTTTTTGAAAAGCCGGAAAAAGTCGCATATGCAGCCGTTGAAGCGGCACTCCAAGGTCGAGATGTGAGCATTAGCTGCAAAACAGGCCAAGTGCTACATACCATTGGCAAATGCATGCCACATCGAAGCGTGCTCGCCATTGAACAAGCCCTGTCCATTGACGTAGGTCGCCTGCGTGGCGAAAAACGTCGCAAATAAAGCCAAACAGACACCGTTCTTTGCCTGAAAAAGAACGGTGTTTTTTTGCGCCTGCAAGACATCACCGAAAACGTTATAAAAAATGAAAACGGATTTTGTTGTAACACTGCCACTCTTAGCGGATTTCATAGAATGACCCAACAAATTGCCGAAAACTGTTTGAAAGTGACCATTATGTTTGCTATAATCCTATTGGATTAATTTATAGAATATATAAGTAAAATACAAAAAGGAGACAAAACCAATGGCACAACAAACAGATTTTGAAATCTTTGAAGGCACCTTGGAACAATACCTTGGCGATGAAGAAAAAGTTGTCATTCCTGATGGCGTTATAGCCATTGGTGTGGATGCATTCTGTCGCTCCTATGGCGTCGTGGAAGTCGTCATCCCGGATAGCGTACAATCAATTGGCGAAGGCGCCTTCGCAGACTGCATGGACTTAACCACCATCAACATTCCGGACGGCGTTACAAGCCTTGCTTGTGTATTTGAAGGCTGCAGCAGCCTTGTAAACATCAAGCTTCCCGAAAGCGTGACTGACCTTGAAGAAGCCTTTGTCGATTGCGAAAGCCTAACCACATTGACCCTACCAAAAGGTGTGATCAATACCGACTATACCTTCCGTGGGTGCACAAGCTTAATCAGTGTCACCATTCCGGACGGCGTTGCGACATTGGGTGATGCCATCTTTATGGATTGCGACAGCCTTGCCTTTATCGAAATACCAAAAAGCGTTACCGCCATCGGAAACGACGCCTTCAAAAACTGCAGCTCACTGGAAAGCGTTAAAATCAAAGGCCAACCATCCTTGGGTATGCGCGTGTTTAGAAACTGCCTTGTTTTGAAACGCGTAGAAGCACCAAAAGCATGGCTAGAAGCCCATGTGGACAACGCTGAAGAAGCCAGCGACTTGAGCGCAGACCATATTGTTAACAACCCTCGCATCGGCGGCTGCTACATCGCCACCGCTGTGTATGGCTCTTACGACTGCCCACAAGTGTGGGTGCTCCGCCGCTATCGCGACAACACCCTCGCAAGTCACATGCTCGGCAGAGCCTTTATCAGAGCGTACTACTTACTAAGCCCCCACTTAGTAAGATGGTTCGGTAAAAAACAATGGTTTACAAACCTGAGCCGAAAAATGCTCGACCGCAAAATTGCCACTCTCAAAGCCCGCGGCGTAAAAGACAGCGCCTACGTGGACTAAAAACCTCTCCATACAAAAACAGCCCTCTATATGATCGCCTCATTGTAGTGACCCAAAGTAGTGACCCAAAAAAGTTAGACCTTAAAGAGAAGCAGAAACATTCTTGCTTCTCTTTTTTTATGC
>OLRJ01000566.1_pt1 | contig 37968 bp, 33 predicted proteins | sample 1672741 | NCBI WGS metagenome assembly OLRJ01 (sample SAMEA3136719, study PRJEB25190) | human gut metagenome | biome: human gut; feature: human-associated habitat; material: faeces | place: Austria | collected 2013 | reverse complement strand
TCCCCCTTCTGTGAAGATGAATCCTATTCTTTTAAAACCTACCAATGATGTAGGCTCGCAGGTCATCGTCAATGGCGAAGTTCTGGGAACCATGAGCGCAAGGGATTATTTTTCCTATAAGAAACAGCTGATCCCGGAGATCATGAAAGCCTATGATGCGCTGGCGGCGGAAAATGATATCATTGTCATTGAAGGAGCAGGAAGTCCGGCAGAGATCAATCTCAAGCAGGATGACATCGTAAATATGGGAATGGCAAAGCTGGCAAAAGCGCCGGTGCTTCTGGTGGGAGACATCGACCGTGGCGGTGTGTTCGCACAGCTGATCGGAACTGTGATGCTTCTGGAAGAAGATGAGAAAGAGATGGTCAAAGGATTGATCATTAACAAATTCCGTGGAGACAAGACAATCCTTGATCCGGGAATTGAGATGCTGGAAGAACGGGCGGGTATTCCTGTTGTAGGCGTGGCGCCTTATATGCGGCTGCAGGTGGAGGATGAGGACAGTCTGACAGAACGTTTTTCAAAAGATCAGGAGATCGGTCTGATCGATCTTGCTGTCATTCGTCTGCCGCGGATTTCCAATTTTACCGATTTCAATCCATTTGAGGCGATTCCGGGAGTAACCGTGCGATATGTGGAAACGGTACATGAGCTGAAACACCCGGATGTGATCTTTTTGCCGGGAACGAAAAATACGATCGAAGATCTGCGCTGGCTGCGTCAGAGTGGTCTGGAGGCTGCAATCTTAAAACATGCAGCAGAAGGCAAAGTGGTATTTGGCATCTGTGGTGGTTATCAGATGCTGGGAGAGCGAATCAGTGATCCATCCGGTGTAGAGTCCGGTGGAGAAATCCGTGGTTTAGGTCTGCTGCCAATGGAAACTGTATTTGAGCAGGAAAAGACCCGAACCCGGATTTCAGGCACTTTTCTGGAAACGGGTGGCATCCTGAGAGCATTAAATGGACAGCCGTTTGAAGGATATGAGATCCATATGGGTACCAGCGCATGGAAAGAAGGGGCTGCACCACTGATTCAGATAGATGGAAAAGCGGCAGGAACCTGTCATGGAAACATCTATGGAAGTTATGTGCATGGGATTTTTGACCGTTCCGAGGCAGCAGGCGCACTGGTGCAGGCTGTGGGCAATGCGAAAGGAATTTCTACAGAAGATATGAAAAGTGTAGATTTTCAGGCATTTAAGGAAACACAGTACGATCTGCTGGCAGATGGACTGCGAAAATCTATGGATATGGAAAAAATCTATCAGATTTTAAATGACGGAATCCTGACTTAAAAAATTAGGATAGTGATACCATTTAATAAAGTTAATGGGATAGAAAGTAAGATGGAGAAATCTTGTTTAAAAATAGTGAAAGAAAAATAATGTATACAACGGTTGGAGGAATCAGAGGAGTTTGAGCATACATATGATAGGGATCGACCACACGACTGCGGATGTGGATACGAGGGCGATTTTTGCATTTACGAAAAAAAGAAGTGAAGAAATCATGAGGGAGTGGCTGGAGCTTCCGGGCATTTATGGCGCAATCGTTCTGTCCACCTGCAACCGGATGGAAGTCTGGCTCAGCGTGCAGGAGGAATGGGACGGATCCTTACTTTCTATGGTTTGTGAAGAGAAAAAGGTAAAAGAAGAACAGTACAGAGACTGTTTTTCTTTACGGAGCGATCATGAGGCAATCGAGCATCTGTTCTGGCTGACCTGTGGATTGAAATCACAGATTTTGGCGGAAGATCAGATCCTGACGCAGATCAAAAATGCACTGGCGCTGTCTCGGGAAAATGAGACGACAGACAGTGTGCTGGAAGTGCTGTTTCGCCGGGCAGTCACAGCGGCAAAACGGGTAAAGACCGAGGTCGCTTTTTCCAGAGCAAATGAGACAGCTGTGGATCAGGCTATCTATATGCTGCGGCATCAGGGATTTCTGTTTGATCAGGCAGTCTGTATGGTTGTTGGAAATGGAGAGATGGGAAAACTGGCTGCGCAGTCTTTGCAGCAGACCGGGGCAGATGTGACAGTAACCATCCGTCAGTATCGAAGCGGAGTTGTGGAAATACCGCAGGGCTGCTCACGGATCAACTATGGAGAACGTCTGGATTTTCTTCCGGAGTGCGATCTTGTGGTCAGTGCAACGGCAAGTCCGAACTACACATTTACCGAAGCACAGGTAAGGGAAGCAAAATCACAGCACAGGAAAAGGCCTCTTATCTTTATTGACCTTGCAGTTCCGAGAGATGTGGAGCCTGCTGTTGGGGAAATGGATAACATCGTATTATATGATATTGATGATTTTAAAGCCGGAAAAATGACAGAATCAGTAAAACGTTCTATGGAACAGTCAGGTGTGATCCTGCAGGAAGAAATAGATGAATTTTATGGATGGCTGGACAGCCGGAAAGTATTGCCTTTGATTCTGGATCTGAAAGATCACGCTATGGATGATTTTGATTTCCGGGTGCATAAGGCGATCGGAAAATTGCCACTGGAAAATAAAGAGCGCGAACAGTTGCAGACGACTGTAGATACAGCTGCCGGAAAAGTAGTGGCAAAATTATTATTTTGTCTGCGGGAATCTCTTGGTAAAGAAGAGTTTCAGCGTTGTCTGGAGTCGTTGGATGAGATGTATCATGGGGAATGTTGATGTGGAAAATAAAAGACCAGAATGTATACCGTTTTTTCCGCTGTTTGTAGATCTCTGGCAGAAAAAGATCGTGATCGTTGGCGCAGGAACGATTGCTTTGCGGCGTATGCGCTCCCTTCTGCCATTTGCACCGGAACTTTGGATTGTGGCGCCGGAGATAACAGCAAATCGTCCGTCGATTCCGGAAACTGTACACCTGCTGAAACAGAAATATGAGCCTTCGGTCTGTCAGGGGGCTTTTCTGGTGCTGGCGGCTACCAATGATGATGAGCTGAATGCCCGGATCTGTCGGGATGGAAGAGCAGCAGGGGCATTTGTGAATAACGCATCAGATCATGAACAGTGTGACTTTTACTTCCCGAGTATTGTTCGAGATGAACAAAAAGTAATCGGGCTCAATGGCGGCGGCATGGATCACAGAGGAACGAAGGAACTTCGGAAAAAGGTAGAACAGGTATTGGAAATAGGTGCAGACAAGTCTGTTTATGATGGAGAATAAAACTTTAACAGGTATATTTTCAGAGGAAAACACAGTACTTAATAATCGTTAAAATAAATGATAGCAATAGGAGTCTCTGTTTTACATCTTATTACTATAATACTGGAAATTATTTAGGAAAATAATGAATTGTCTGCATAGAACAGATAGAATTTTTATATGAAATAAATACAAAAAGCAGGAGCAGTATCTATGGAAACAAAACCAAAAATCAGGATCGGCAGCAGGGAGAGTAAACTGGCTGTGATCCAGAGTGAGATTGTACAGCGGCATTTACAGGAAAAATATCCTGAAGGAGAGATTACGCTGATAACGATGAAGACCACAGGGGATAAAATTCTAGACAGGACATTGGATAAGATCGGCGGCAAGGGATTATTTGTCAAAGAACTGGATCTGGCGCTTATGAAAAAACGGACAGATCTTTCTGTACATTCTCTGAAGGATATGCCTATGGAAGTTCCTGAAGAATTGCCGATCCTGGCATTTTCCAGACGGGAAGATCCGAGGGATGTGCTTGTATTGCCAAAAGGAAAGACAGAGATTGATTTTTCAAAGCCGATTGGGTGTTCCAGCATGCGCCGGATCCTGCAGTTTCAGAAATTGTATCCACAGGCTGTATTCAAACCAATCCGTGGAAATGTACAGACCCGTCTGCGGAAACTGGATGATGGAGAATACAGCGCTACATTGCTGGCGGCGGCAGGACTGAAACGGCTTGGACTGGAAAATCGGATCTCCCGATATTTTGAGCCGGAAGAGATGATCCCGGCAGCAGGGCAGGGAATCCTTGCAGTGCAGGGACGAAAGGATACGGATGTATCCTGTATGGAAGGATTTGCAGATCAGGATGCTTTATGGGCTGCGCTGGCAGAACGAAGTTTTGTGCGTACATTGGATGGAGGGTGTTCCTCGCCAATCGCGGCTTATGCAAAAACGAATGGAGGTACCATGACGCTTCTTGGATTGTATTACAGTGAAACAAAGAAAATTTATGAAACAGGAAGCATACAGGGAAACTGTGCGGATGCGGAAAATCTGGGAAAAGCATTAGCAGAGCACCTGAGACATGAGGTGGAAGAATCGGTATAGTTCAGATATTAAAAGTGAGTGAAAAGGACGTCTGTGTCAGGAGGTTGAAGATGGAAAAAGAGAATCAGGGAAAAGTCTGGCTGGTGGGCGCAGGTCCGGGTGATGCCGGATTATTTACATTAAAAGGAAAACGTGTGCTTTCCGAGGCACAGGTCGTTGTATATGACAGTCTGGTGGGAGACGGTGTGCTGAGCATGGTGCCGAAAGAAGCCAGATGTATTTATGTGGGAAAACGTGCGGGAAATCATGCCGTTTCTCAGGAAGGCATTAACCAGATTTTGTTGGAAGAAGCGCAGAAAGGGTATCGTGTGGTTCGGCTGAAAGGCGGAGATCCTTTTTTATTCGGACGTGGCGGCGAGGAGCTGGAACTTCTGGTGGAGCATAAGATTCCATTTGAGATCGTTCCGGGAATCTCTTCGCCTTTTGCAGTTCCTGCTTATAATGGAATTCCTGTCACACACAGAGATTACTGTTCTTCCGTTCATGTGATCACTGGTCATAAAAGAGCCGGTGCGGAATATGACATTGATTTTGAAGCACTGGTGCGAACCGGCGGAACACTGATTTTCCTTATGGGAGTCACTGCATTAAATGATATATGTGAACATCTGATGCAGGCAGGCATGGAGCCGGAGATGCCGGCTGCTATTTTACAGCAGGGAACTACTGCAGGTCAGAAACGTATTGTGGCGACAGTGGCAACACTGCCACAGGAAGTGGAACGACAGGGTATTGAGACCCCTGCGATCATCATTGTTGGAAAAGTGTGTGAAAAAGCGACAGACTTTTCGTGGTATGAAAAACTGCCTCTTGCGGGATGCAAGGTACTGGTCACAAGACCGAAAGAACTTATTTCCCAAATGTCAGAGCGTTTGCGCAGACTGGGAGCGGAGGTACTGGAGCTTCCTGCTATCTGCATCCGTCCGGTAAAAGACCGTGAGGAAATTCATCAGGTGATGACACAGATTAAAAATTATGACTGGCTGGCATTTACAAGCCCGAGCGGTGTGCGGATATTCTTTGATGAGCTGATGCCGGAAGTGCAGATGGATATGCGAAAACTGGGGCATCTGAAGATTGCAGCACTGGGAAGCGGAACCGCAAGAGAATTGAAGAAACGGGGATTATATCCGGATTTGATGCCAGAATATTTTGACGGCGAGGCTCTTGGAAAAGCGATGGCAGAGCAGTGTGAGACAAATGCTAATATTTTGCTCCCGCGGGCAGCGATGGGAACGAAAGATGTGATCCGAGCACTTGGAGCCAGAGAAGACCTTGACGTGACAGACCTTCCGATTTATGATACGTTTTATGAAGTATCCGGGCTGATCGACGAAAAACGGGAGTTTGCATCCGGCAAGATCGATCTGGCTGTATTTACCAGCGCATCCACAGTAAGAGGATTTGCACAGACCGTACAGGGGCTAGATTTTCATAAAGTGATGGCAGCCTGCATCGGAAAACAGACAAAAGCGGCAGCCGATGCACTGGGGATGAAGACTTATATGGCAAAGGAAGCTACCATGGAAGCTCTGACAGAACTGGTAGTGGAACTGGCTTCAGTTGATAAACAGATATAGAAAAGAGAAACATATGATACAGGAACTTTATCCATATAAATTAGACAATCAGTACAGGAATGCGGTGCCAAAAGCCGGCGACCGGATCATCAGTATCCGTGACCATCGAATGTTGGTAAAAGAGCGGGAGGACGGAACGATTGATTTCCCGAAAATAGAGGAATTGGGTGTAAGATTTCAGGAAAATGGAATATCACGATATCTGTTTTCAGTAGATGACACACAGTTTTTTCTTTTCCATAATCTGGAACTGGAAGACTACGAATATCATACCGTAGGCTATCTTCGTGGCAAGGCGCCGAAACATCTGGTTTATGCCGGAATGGTAGGATGGCAGCTGGCGGGCTGGTATGAGACACACCAGTTTTGTGGACGCTGTGGACAGGAGCTTGTGCATGATGAGAAAGAACGGATGATGAAATGTCCGATCTGCGGGCATATGGAATATCCTAAAATCTGTCCCTGTGTCATAGTAGGAGTTATTCATGAAGACAAGATACTGGTAACAAAGTATCGTGACCGGAAGACAAACTACTATGCACTGGTGGCAGGGTTTGCAGAAGTGGGAGAGACCATTGAGGAAACTGTGCATCGGGAAGTCATGGAAGAGACCGGGGTAAAAGTCAAAAACTTGCGGTATTACAAATGTCAGCCCTGGCCATTTTCAGAAAGCCTGCTCTTTGGATTCTTCTGTGAACTGGACGGAAGCGATGAGATTACGATGGAAGAAGATGAGCTTTCTGTTGCAAAATGGATTTCCAGAGATGAGCTGGATGTGACATGTAACGATTTTGCACTGACAAATGAAATGCTGGCGGTGTTTAAAGATGACAAAGTGCCTGGTTAGAAGGAACATAAAAAGGATAGTCTGATATTGTATAAACCGTTTTATACAATATTAAAATGTACAAGTTGATCGTAAGCTGCATTACAGCATTTTTGAAACAAATATAGAATTTATATAATAGAGAACTGGAAAACAACGTTAAAAAGGGTATGCTCAGAAATATTTATTTAGAATATTTCGAGTGTATATAAGATAAAAAAGGAGAAAACGTGGAAGAAGAAAAAGTATTTGAAACAGAACATACAGCGATCGTAACCTTAAAAAAAGGCGAGGGACGTACGATCAAAGCAGGTGGTGCCTGGGTATTTAACAATGAGATCGAGACGATCACAGGTCGTTTTCATAATGGAGATATCGTGCTGGTGCATGATTTTGACGGCTATCCGATGGGAAAAGGTTACATCAACCAGAATTCCAAGATCCGTGTGCGTCTTCTGACCAGACATGTGGATCAGCCGATTGATGAAGCATTTTTTGAGATGCGTCTCCAGAACGCATGGAATTATCGGAAAGATACGGTAGATACTTCTTCCTGCCGTCTCGTGTTTGGAGAGGCGGATTTTCTGCCGGGCATCGTGATTGATAAATATGAAGATGTTCTTGTTATGGAATGTCTGACGCTGGGCATGGAGCGGTATAAGGAACTACTGGCAGAGCTGATGAAGCAGATTTTGGCAAAAGACGGTATTCAGATCCGCGGTGTCTATGAGCGCAGTGATGCGAAAGAGCGGGAAAAAGAAGGACTGAGCCGTGTAAAAGGTTTTATCGGCGGGGAATTTGATACAAATGTAGAGATTGTGGAAAACGGTGTTCGCTACATGGTAGATGTGGTAAATGGCCAGAAGACCGGATTTTTCCTGGATCAGAAATACAATCGTCTGGCGATTCAGAAGCTCTGTAAAGGGAAGCGGGTGCTGGACTGCTTTACACATATGGGAACCTTTGCCCTGAATGCGGGAATCGCAGGAGCCAGTGAGGTAACCGGACTGGACATTTCAGAATTTGCCGTTGAGCAGGCAACGGAGAATGCAAAACGCAATGGATTAAGCGATACGGTCAGATTTCGTGCAGCAAACGTACTGGACGAGCTTCCGAAGCTGGCAGCAGCCGGAGAAAAATACGATGTGGTCATCCTCGATCCGCCGGCATTTACCAAATCCCGTCAGGCGACGAAAAATGCCATCAAAGGTTATCGGGAGATCAATATGAAAGGACTGAAGCTGGTCAAAGACGGCGGATATCTGGCGACCTGCTCCTGTTCCCATTTCATGACACAGGAGCTGCTGGCAAAGACTATCCGTGAGGCAGCCCGTTCTACACATAAAAGACTGCGTCAGGTGGAGTTTCGGACACAAGCAGCAGACCATCCGATCCTGTGGGCGGCAGATGAATCCTATTATCTGAAATTCTTCATTTTTCAGGTGGTTGATGAGAAGTAGGAGAATATTTCATGTGTAACATGATAATGACAAAACCCGCTTGCAGGTCTTTTGACTTAAGTAAGTGGGTTTTGCTCCGTATAAAAAAGTATTTGCTGAGATGGCACTGAAATATTTTAGGCAGTTAATACGAATGGATTTTTGTCTTAATGACACAAATATAATAATACAAAATGCAGAATTCATTGTACATAAGGATGAATTTAATGCCTGCATCGGTGCGTATGCACAGCACCGGTATATGGATTCTTATATCTGGAAAGATACGGATGTCTGGATCAAAAAGAAGCTGAACTGGCATTTTCTGGAATGTGGAGAAGGAGACTACGAACTGTGTCCGGGACTTACGATCCTGAATTTTGGACCGGGGCATGCGAGAGGCGTTCTTGCATTAAAAGTCGATCTGAAAGAAACAGGAACAGTTATCATTACTTCAGATGCGGTATACTGTACAGAGAATTATGAGCAGGAGCGGGAGCCGGGTGTGATCTATGATACCGTTGGCTGGAGAAAGAGTTTGAAATATCTAAAAAAAGTGGCAGGAGAAAGCCATGCACAGGTGTGGTTTGGGCATGACAGAGAGCAGTTTGATACGCTGGTCAAGGCACCGGGGTTTTATGAGTAAACTGTTCATATAGACAAAAAAAGACTGAAAAACAATATTAGGCTAAAATTTCTGGTAATAATCAGAACTATTTATGAGTACATGAAAAAGTCCAGAACCATTTGGGGAGTGCCCCGGGATTTGTAAAAAACTGCAGAAGAAAAAGAATGTAACACACCAAAAACAGATGTACTAAGAGTAAAAAAAGACAAGGAATATACATGAGTGAATTACTACAACAACTAAAACAGAAAAATATCACAGCCTTTACCCACAGCGGAAAATTCCATGCCGATGATGTATTTTCATCGGCTTTGCTGCGTTATATCAATCCGGAGATTACAATTACACGCGGAAACCGTGTGCCGGAGGATTTTGAAGGCATTGTCTTTGATATTGGCAGAGGCAGATATGACCATCATCAGAGAGACAGCCGTGTCCGGGAAAATGGCATCGCTTATGCGGCTTTTGGGCTGCTCTGGGAAGAACTGGGAGCAGAGATCTTTGGTTCCGAAGAGCTGGCACAGAAGTTTGATGAGGCATTTGTACAGCCGTTGGATAACAATGATAATACCGGAGAAAAGAATGAACTGGCGGCATTGATCGGCAGTTTTAATCCTGTATGGGATGCAAAAGGCGGATCAGATGAAGCCTTTTTTCAGGCGGTGGAAGTGGCTGGAATGATCTTGCAGCACAGATTTGACCGTTATCTTGGAAATGAACGGGCAGACCGCAGAATGGAAGAAATTTTGCAGGCGCATGAGCAGGCAGTCTGCAGCGGAGAAATCCCGAAGGAAGAGAAGCAGATTCTTGTATTGCCGGAATTTCTGCCCTGTCAGAAGCAGCTGAGAGAGACGGAGATTGCATTTGTGATTTTCCCGTCTAACCGTGGCGGTTATTGTGTGCAGCCGCAGAAAAAAGAACATTCTATGAATTATAAATGCAGCTTTCCTGAGAATTGGCTTGGACTGGAAAATGAAGAGCTGGTTGAGGCAACAGGGCTTGCAGGGGCATCATTTTGTCACAAAGGCGGATTCTTGATGACGGTAACGAATCTGGAAGATGCACGTCGGGCATGTAAGATCAGCATGGAGCAGTTTGTGGAACATCCTGTTATTGTAAGATTGAAGACGGATTCCAGTGATGCATATGAAAAAATATCACATGAAAAAGCAGATGACTGGATTTTGCAGGAAGCGTTGCACCAGCTTCCGAAAATGGAGCATGCGCAGATTCAGATTGTAGATGTATCTGAACTACCTGCCCTTGAAATGGAAGGCATTTGCGGAACTGTTTCTCTGGAAAAAGCGCAGTGGAAGCTGTTCATCAAGAACAAAGTAAAAGAAATCCTGAACTATCGACCGGAAGCGGTGTATGCAGAAGGAAATCTGTTTACCTTGTATCCGCTGGTACAGGCATTAAAAGAAAAACATATTTCTGTCTACACATCTGTAGAAAAGGAAGGGCGGCGTTTCCTTATGAAAATAGCATCGTATATGTAATGTTTTTGCTGATGGGTAATTCAACGCATAACTCAACATTGCCATTGAAAATGCTTCATATCCACGCAGCCATTTTCCTTGAACTGTACGCCTTCCTCTTCCAGAAGGAAGCGTTGTTCCCACCAGCCCGGAGCAGTCCGACCGGCATGATTTACCACCCGGTGGCAGGGATATTGTCCGTAAAATTCAGCCATGCTGAGGACTTTCCCTACCAGCCGGGCATTTTTATCCCTTCCGATCAGGCGGGCGATCTGTCCGTAAGAAGCCACATTTCCTTCCGGGATTTCTTCCACAACAGATAAGATTTCATAGATCAGGTCATCGTTTAGTTGGGTACTCATAGCACAGTTCCTTTCGATCATAGGTAAATATGAGTTTGTTGATGTGAAAATATTCAGTCATATTTTACGCTGAGCAGTTGAAAAACACAATGAGTGAATAAGGATTGAGTGGAAATGATTTTGAAAGATATGATATAATGAGCGCAATGAGGAAGATACAAAGAGTAAAGCTATAAGCATGAGTGTATGATAGAGCCATTCGTTAAGTAACGAGTGGATAACAGAAAGGCACAGAGCAAAATGGATAGAAAGAAACAGAAAAACGATATAGTGAAAAAATCTGGGAAACCGGATATGCAGAAGAAACAAGGCAGAAGTAAAAACGGGCAGAATCCTGTTGCTCAGAGAGAAGGTAAAAAGATAAAGTTAACCGTACAGAAAAATGCTGCAAATAGAAAAGCTGATGTAGATTTTACTCTGCAAAAGAAAAAATATAAAAAAAATAGTGGGCAAAAAAAAGTAATATCACAGGAAGAAAAGGCAGTCAATAAAAAGAAATCCGCTTCAGCCTGTCCGGTAGAAAAACGCTGTGGCGGCTGTCAGTATCTGGATATGCCCTATGAAAAACAGCTGAAAATGAAGCAGACGCAGGTGCGAAAATTACTGGAGCCTTACGGAAAAACGTATGAGATCACAGGCATGGAACATCCATATCATTATCGGAATAAAGTACATGCTGTTTTTGACAGACAGAAGAACGGTACGATTATTTCCGGAGTTTATGAGGAAGGAACCCATCGTGTCGTACCGGTCACAGATTGCAAGATTGAGGATGAAAAGGCGGATGCCATTATCAATGATATCCGTGGGCTGTTGAAATCCTTTAAGATCAAAACCTATGATGAGGATACGGGATACGGTTTGCTGCGACATGTGCTGATCCGAAGAGGTTTTAAGACCGGACAGATCATGGTTGTCCTGGTACTTGGTTCTCCGATCCTTCCATCAAAAAATAATTTTGTCAAAGCGATCCGGAAACTGCACCCGGAGATCAGTACCGTGATCATCAATGTGAACGATAAAAAGACAAGCATGGTCCTGGGTGATAAAGAGACTGTCATTTACGGAAAGGGTTATATCGAAGATGAACTTTGTGGCTGTACTTTCCGTATTTCATCCAAATCCTTTTATCAGGTCAACCCGGTGCAGACAGAAAAATTGTATGAGAAAGCCATCGAACTGGCGGGACTTACCGGCAAAGAGCGCGTGATCGATGCATACTGCGGTATCGGAACTATCGGTATGGTAGCAGCAAAACATGCAAAAGAAGTCATAGGTGTGGAACTGAACCCGGATGCCGTGCGGGATGCGGTAAAGAATGCAAAACGAAACCAGATTCCGCATATCCGTTTCTATCAGGACGATGCAGGAGCATTTATGGATAAGATGGCAGCTAAAAAAGAAAGTGCAGACGTTGTTCTCATGGATCCACCGAGAAGCGGAAGCACAGAACAGTTCATGCGTTCCATGATCTCCATGAAACCGAAAAAGATCGTCTACATCTCCTGTAATCCGGAGACACTGGCACGGGATCTGAAATATCTGACGAAGCACGGATATGAGATGAAAGGGGCATATCCTTATGATATGTTTCCGCATACGGTGCATTGTGAGACGGTATGTTTGCTGTCGAGAAAAAATAAATAAACGCCGAAAAGTACTGTGTTTTAAGGTTTCGTGACGAATTTTAAATTTAAATGTGATGCGTTCAAAATGAAGCTTATTGACAGAGCTAGAAAGCTTGAACTATCCGGAAATTCCGGATCGTTCAATAAGAAATAACATAAGGAAGAAAACCCATGCTTAACGAACAAAAATTAAAACAAATCCTGACTTCATTTACTACCTATCTCCCACAGCACTGGGATGATATGAAACCAATATGGGAGTCGATCGCACATTTCCAGAAATACTGGGACATCGATGCCGAAGATTTCGGTGCAATGTATATGGAGGCCACAAGAAAGCACAACGGTCTGCTGTCTCAAATATACGCTTACCCAAGAGAAACTGTCCGACTGTTGTCGGATCATGAGGCGGAAAGCGTACGACGGCTGTTTCGGAACCTGTTTGATGAATCCCAGGATCTCACGAAGCGAAGTGAAGATTTTATGGAAGGAATGGAGCTTTTGCGGCGAAAATATCTGGCGGATCAGTGGCAGAAACATTATCAGAGCGTTATGATCATTAGTGTGTATCTGTGGATGCGTTACCCGGACAAGTACTATGTATATCAGTACAGTCTGTACAAAGCAGTTTCCACTGTGCTGGAAGATGATGTCTATGAATTGAGTCAAAGGAAAAATTTTTCCAGCATGAGCGAGGGATACGGTCTGTTTAATGAGATTAATCGTTTTGTGAGGGATGATCTTGTACTGATTGAAACATTTCGGGGACTGAGTGCCGATGGATGTTATTCAGATCCGCAGTTGAAGACACTGACCTGGGAACTTGCGGATTATATCGAGCAGATATGGTATCGGGCAGGGAACGAAGCACGGCCGGAATCAGAACTGGATATATGGAAAGAAATGTTTCCGAGCTACACCAAAGAAGAGTTTCTCTCAGAAGTCTATATGACAGAGGAACGGTATGATCTGTTGACAGGATTATTGCGAAACAAAAAGAATGTAATCTTACAGGGTGCACCGGGTGTAGGAAAAACCTTTACGGCAAAACGTCTGGCTTATGCCATGATGGGACAGAAGGATGATTACCGTATCGGTTTTGTACAGTTCCATCAGAGCTATTCTTATGAAGAATTTATCATGGGATATCGGCCAGAAGGCGAAGGCTATGAGCTGAAAAAAGGCATTTTTCTGCAGTTTTGTGAAAAAGCGGCGCAGGATCCTGGCCGGGAATACTTTTTCCTGATCGATGAGATCAACCGTGGAAATTTAAGTAAGATATTTGGCGAGTTGTTGATGCTCATCGAAAAAGATTATCGTGGCACATCTGCTCAGCTGGCTTATACCGGCGAACCGTTTTGCGTGCCGGATAATCTCTGCATCATAGGAATGATGAATACCGCAGACCGCAGTCTGGCAATGATCGACTATGCCCTGCGCAGACGGTTCAGTTTCTTTGAAGTCGTTCCGGGATTTTTATCCGAAGGATTTCAGTCTTATGAGAGAAGTCTGGAAAATGCAAGGTTTGATGAACTGATCCGACAGGTGCAGCAGCTAAACGCTGAGATTGAAGCAGACGAATCTCTGGGAAGCGGATTTTGCATCGGTCACAGTTATTTCTGTGGAAAAACACAGGAAACCTGTACGTTAGACTGGATACGTTCTGTTGTGGAGTTTGATCTGATTCCGATGATCTCCGAATACTGGTTTGACGACCGGGAAAAACTCGCTTACTGGAAACAGTGTCTGCGTGGAGTATGTGATGACCAGAGATAGAAGGATCTACATAAAAAATATTTACTATATGCTCGCTTATGCCTTCCATGTGCTGAAACAGAAAAACTATGACAGAGTTGCCGCAGAATCTTTCGAACATGAGGAAGACCTGATGGCAGCGATCCTGTCCATCGGTGTGGCGCAGCAGGTCAAGCAGGGATTGTATCGGGAATATGTGTCTCAGAAAGAGGATCTGATCACGATCCGGGGCAAGATCGCATTTCAGGAAACATTGCAGAATCGTATGCAGCATAAGAAAAAGATCTGCTGTGAATATGAGGAACTTTCGGAGGATAATCTTTGCAACCAGATCTTAAAGACGACTATGTGCGCGTTGCTGCGCAGTCCGAAAGTAGCGGATATAAGTAAACGGGAATTGCGAAAGGTTCTTGTCTTTTTTGATCAGGTTCACTTGTTGGAAGTCAGCGAGATCCGGTGGCATCAGGTTACTTATCAGAGGAGCAATCAGAATTACGAGATGCTTTTAAATATCTGTTATTTTGCACTGCATGGTCTGCTCATGACGACCGCATCCGGCGATCGGAAAATGCCGGGATTTTTTGAGGAAGAGCCTATGCACTGGCTCTATGAAAAATTCATCTTGGAATATTACCGGCAGGAGCACCCGTGGCTGACAAAAGTAAGCCCGGCGCAGATCTACTGGAATCTTGTTGGCCCGCAGGATCCGGGCATGCTGCAGTTTTTGCCGGGTATGCAGACGGATATTACACTGGAATATAACGATAAGACACTGATCATAGATGCGAAATATTATCAGAGTATCCTGCAGCATGTCAATGGCAGGACAACATTGCAGTCTCCGAATATGTATCAGATCTACACCTATGTAAAAAACTGGGATAGGAAACATACCGGAAATGTAGCCGGTCTGCTGCTGTATGCGCAGACAGATGCTCCGTTACTGCCGGATTGCCGGTACAATATGGATGGCAACTGGATCGGGGCAAAGACATTAGATCTGAATCAGGATTTTTCGGAGATCCGTAAACAGCTGGACAGTATAGCAGAAGATTATTTCCGTATAAACAGGGCTTGAACACATGGTCTAAAAAAATCAAGACTGTATTTAAAATTTATGTGTGCTAGTATGTGAGAGGTCGTGTGTGTGACGGTTGAGAGGAAAGATGACTGTCGGAATTTTTGTGGGTTATTTCTGATTGAAATCGTGAAAAACAATAACCAGAATGTTGAAGATATTTTGTGGAATCTCATGCCGGATCGTATACAGAAACTGTAAATATGCATAATAAAGTACAGGGGTGGATGAAATGGAAAAAAGTATCAGGGTCGTTGCACGTTATCATTACAAAGCAGGATATTTTGTAGAGGTATCACAGGAAAATTCGGTTATTGCGGGACGGGATTACTGGCTGTGTAAGAAGAACAGTAAACGAAAACTTTTCATGTTCAGCAGTCCATTCTGCAGTGAAGAGAATGAGGAAAAACAGATCATCAGTCATATCAAAGACAGTGTTCAGAAATATGAAGAACCGGTGCTGATGCATGCATGAGAAATAAAGTCATAAGAAATAAAATGAACGGGGAAGGCAGAAAATTTTGCGCTTTCCCGTTTTCGTTATATAATAGTGGATAGGAATGCAAAAATTACCGTTTCCAATAAACCGGATGGAGGATTATATGAACATAAAACTTGCGCCGACACTTCGGCATTACGATAAGAAAAATCTGTCCAAAGATATCGTGGCTGGAATCATCATTATGGCTGTGTCCATACCGATCTCTATGGGATATGCACAGATTGCCGGACTTCCGGCAGTGTATGGTCTGTATGGTTCGGTATTCCCGATATTGGCATTTGCGTTATTTTCCACATCGCCGCAGTTTATCTTTGGCGTAGATGCAGCACCGGCAGCTCTTGTAGGTGCAGCGCTGCTGAGTCTGAATATCGAGAGCGGGACATCAGAGGCGATTGCGGCAGTAGGTATGCTGACATTTTTTGTGGCACTTTGGTTACTGGCATTTTCCGTCCTAAAGGCAGGAAAACTGGTTAATTTTATCTCTACACCTGTTATGGGCGGATTTATCAGCGGTATCTGTACAACGATTATTCTTATGCAGGTGCCGAAGATCCTGGGTGGAACGGCAGGAACTGGAGAATTGTTGGAGCTTGCGGAGCACATTGCAGAGACCGCAGCGCATATCAGCATACCATCGTTGCTTCTTGGTGCGATATCCCTTGTGATCCTGCTGGCGGCAAAAAAATGGATTCCGAAATTCCCTATGGCTGTTGTTCTGATGGCGGCCGGCGCGGTAATGACCGGCGTTCTGCCACTGCGGGAAATGGGCATTCAGACGCTGACAGCCGTTCAGCCGGGGATGCCAAAATGGGGAATCCCGGATTTTACGGCTGTGCCATTGCAGGAAGCGATTACTATCAGCCTTTCTGTTGCTGTCGTTATTATGGCGGAGACCTTGCTGGCGGAAAATAATTTTGCACAGAAAAATGGGTATAAAATTGATGACAACCGGGAAATCCTGGCATTTTCCATTGGAAACTTCATGGCGGCATTTACCGGCTGTTGCCCGATGAACGGTTCTGTTTCCCGTACTGCCATGAGCGAGCAGTATCAGGGAAAGACACAGCTGACCGGTTTGGTGGCAGGTGGCTCTATGATTGTTCTGCTCCTGTGCGGAACCGGATTTATCGGCTATCTTCCGGTACCGGTGCTGACGGCTATCGTCATATCCGCATTGCTTGGCGCTACTGAGTTTGAACTGATTCCAAAGCTCTGGAAAGTCAGCCGCACGGAATGTCTGATCTTCCTTGGGGCTTTCTTTGGCGTGTTGTTCCTCGGTACGATCAACGGTGTACTGATCGGTATCATTCTGTCCTTTGCTGAGATGGTTATCCGTACTGCCAGACCTTCCACCTGTTTCCTCGGCGTGCAGCCGGGGCATGAGCATTTCCGTGATCTGAAAGAAGGACAACAGGTGCATGCGGTAGAAGGTGTACTAATCTACCGTTTCAGCAGTAGTCTCTTTTTTGCAAATGTGCAGGTAATGCAGAGGGAGATTGAAAATGAGCTTCAGGAAAATACGAGGGCAGTCATCCTGGATGCCGGCGGTATCGGAAGTCTGGATATCACAGCGGCAGAACATCTGGAAAACATGTATCGTTCTCTGAAAGAAAAAGGTATCCGTTTTTACATTACTGAGCATATCGCAGAGCTGAATGAACAGCTGCGAAAACTGGGACTGGGATATATGATCGAAGAGGGAAGCGTGCGTCGGACGATCCATATCGCGCTGAAAGATATGGGTATCCAAAAACCATATCCACTGGAAGGCGGTGTGGAAAACGAACAGCGAAGCCAGTTACGAAAACGGATAGATAATCGGGTGCAGGAGTTTGTGTGGGCGTTTGGTTCAGAGACAGAGGTGCAGATTGAGAAGCAGATCCGTCGTCAGATTGAACTTTTAAAAGAAACCGGAGATGTGGAAAAACTGTTCCATGGTCGGTGGGTGCATATGGACGCTTTTGATGAGGATGAATGGCTGGAGCATCTGGAAGAACATTTGAAGGAAATCGTAAATATTTCCGGAAAAGACGAACAGACATTGGCTGCATATTTTGAAAAACACCGAAAAGAAGTGCATCAGCGGATCGCTTCCGAACATCCGGAGCTGGCGCAGCGTTTTCAGGAACGGCGGCACCGTCTGGATGAACATATGAAGCAGCATCGACCGGAGGTGTATGCTCTTGTGGAAAAATTGAGGGAGAAGTAATACATGATGCTTCATTATCGTTCAAGATGAGATTCTTTATAGGGTTTGGTCTGGGATAATGGGAAGGACGTATTTTAACAGACTTCTGAAGCTCTTAGGGTTATGGTTACAGAGAATTTTAGTCATTCAGAATTTGCAATAAAAATAACGAAAAGGGAATAGTTTTACCTCTGTCTCATATAGTATAATTTGATTGACAGAAATATCCGTATAACAAGATATATGGATATTTCGAGTGTTTCCGGAAGCGATTTTTATTCCGGGGTACATTCGTTGTGATAGGGGGATTATTTTGGACAGAGAATTAAAAAAACTGATGGGGCAGGCCCGAAGAGAAAAAAGAATCAGACGTATGCTTTCCTGTCTGTATGGGGATGAAAAAATGCTCTCTGTCAGAGAGGGAGCACAGGGAAAAATCTTTTGTCCGTGGCAGAAAAATACGTCCGATACAGAAACACAGGATATGCTTTTCTATTATCGTCAGATCCGAAGCGATGGCGATCGTGAATTTCAGGAACAGCAAAGAGAAATACTGGAAATGCTGGCAAGGATGCGCCTGACACAGTGTGAACTGAAGGATGTGCGAAAACGGATCGCACAATATGAAACAGAGGAAAAAGCACTTTCCGGCTGTGAAGGACGGTATCAGCAAAAATTAGAACAGATTCATGCCGAAGAAAATGAGATCCTGCAAAAAGAGATCCGGCTGGAACAGATGAACATTGATAAAACAGAATTACAGGAAGCTATGGACGCAGGAAATCTTGCCCTGGCTGCCGCACGAAGCGTATATGAGAGCCTAAGCATGGCAGAGCGCTGGGGAACGAGAGAACTGTCAGGCGGCAGTCTGATCTCAGACGTTGTAAAATATAACCATATGGAAACGGCGCAGAAACGGATGGAAAATCTGCAGGTTATGATTTCCCGTTTCCGTACACAGCTTTCCGAATTTCAGATTCAGGAAAAATTGCACGTGAGCATCTATGGATTCCGTCAGTACGCAGATATTTTTCCTGATAATCTGTTTTCCGATCAGGAGCTTCATATCCGCGTCAAAATGGCAAAAGAACAGGTTATGGGCATGGAGAAAAAGATCGACCATGTCATTGCCGGCCTGAAAGCAGCAAAACTTTCCCTGCTCGACCGGGAACGAAAGATAGAAAAAGAATTAAATCACTGGTCTGTTGCAGGATCTGCATAGGTACGGCGTTTTTTTGCATTGAAGCATACCCCGGTGGTATGTTATTCTTATCTAAAGCTGATGACACATTTATTTTTATGTAAGTGTACGTCAGATTATAAAGGGAAAAGATTAAGGATTATCCGGAGGAAAATGCAGACATGGGAAAAGTATTAGCAGTATGTACAAGCGAGAAAAAAGGAACACAGAAAGAAGACGTAGGCACTATCGAAGTGATTGAAGATTATGGTGTAAAAGGTGATGCGCATGCAGGAAAATGGCATCGTCAGGTAAGCCTTCTTTCTTATGAGAAGATCGAAGAGTTCAGAAACCGTGGTGCACAGGTAGAATTTGGTGCATTCGGCGAGAACTTTGTAGTAGAAGGATATGATTTCAAGACTCTGCCAATCGGAAGTCGTTTCAAATGCAATGATGTCATTCTGGAATTGACGCAGATCGGAAAAGAATGTCATCAGGGCTGTGCGATCTATCAGACAATGGGCGATTGCATCATGCCAAGAGAAGGTGTATTCTGCAAAGTCCTTCATGGCGGCACTGTAAAAAATGGCGATGAGTTTACTTTGATCGAAGAAGCATAAAATAAGTCTGGTATCCGAATCTGGTAGAATCTTATCCAATGTGTCGTAAAACTCCTTGATTTAGCTGTGGGGAGTGTCAATTGGAAAATGGCAGCAATATTGTTAAAATAACTGCAGAATAGAAGTATAGTAGAACATAAGAAGATCCTGATGGGAAATGTATCGTCTCTTGAATGTCAGATATAAATTCTGATGATTTGGGAACTTGGTAAATGGTAACATTCCTGTCAGGATTTTTTGTAAAAACAGTTGCTTTGTTTATCTGGTATTTTATGGGGTATAAAGAGTATGCATGTGGCAGATTTCCTGTTAAGCAAAGAATATTGATGGGGAGTGAAAAGTATTTTTCATACCATTATATTTTTGGCTGATGTTTTGCTTTTGGCTTAAGCTGGAAAAAAGTCGTGTTTTATGATAAAGTGTTGTTGTGAAAAGTTTTTGCGAAAAAGGGGAGGTTTTGCCATATGTGGGCTATATTGATCATCGTAATAGCGATCGTTGTATGGGTATCAAAAAAACAGCAGCAGACCAATAAGAATCGGGATAAACAGAATTCGAATGAAGCCTTACATCAGCATGCAGAAATTTATCATTCAAATCAGACATCACAAAGCAGCATACAGAAAAAACATAAAATGAATCAACAGACAGCATCTGCTTTTTGGCAGAACCAGACCAATGCTGCCGGCGGACAAAAAGAACAGAGTCAATCGGAAGAGATATATGCATCAGACAAAAGCGAGATGAGTGAACGGGAGATTCTGGAAGCAGCCGGAGTAGATGCAGACGACGGCGCTATCCTTGCAGCAGCGAAAGTCCATTCTTTTATGACAGAGCTTGACAACGATTCTGACAGTCAGGAAGACCTGATGCTGCCGGTGTATGATCTTATGATCAAAGGTCCTGATACATCCATCACATTTGAAAGGGATTTTGTGGGAGAAGCGACAGACATGCTCAACAGCATCCAGCCAGATGGTGCTATTGATGAATGCTGTCTGGAAACGACAGATTTTGACAGCCCATATGTAATATAATGAGCGCAAGAGAGTCAACATACTCGCATGATTGACGAACGGCGAGTGTTGGTCATGAACTGCTTTTGTTCATGATATGATTTGTCTGGAAGATATGAAGGGGAGTGTCTTTGAAGACAGCAATAGCGCATAGAAGGGAGTATAATATGCCACAGGGAAATCCGAAAGCAGGAGAAAAATATTTACATTTTAAAAAGAAACCATATCAGATCGTTGCAGTTGGAAAACATTCTGAAACAGACGAAAAAATGGTCGTATATCAGGCATTGTATGGAGACTTTGGAATCTACATCCGTCCGTTCGATATGTTTATCAGTGAAGTAGATCATGAAAAATATCCGGAAGTCACACAGAAATACCGTGTCCAGTATATGGAAGATCTGGAAGTAGGATTGCCGGAGATCGTTACATATACAGAAGCTCCTGAAAGAAATAGAGCTTTAGATGAGATGTCCGTGTTTGACAGAGAAAACAAGACTTCTATGGGAAATACACCGGAGATTTCAGAGGCAGAACAGAATTCATTATCAGATGGAGTACCTTTAGAAGAATCAGAACAGGCAAATCCATGGCTGATGAAATTCCTTGATGCAGAAAGCTTTGATGAAAAATATCAGATCGTATCCGAGATGTACGCCGATATTGACGATAAGCTGATCGATGATCTGGCAGTCTGCCTGGATGTCGTCATCCCGGAAGGCAAACTGACCGACCGATATATGGAATTGAAACATTGCATCCGCACCCGCCAGAAATACGAAGGCAGCCGGATGGTATAACGAAAAATGTTTCATCCCCCATTTGAGACAGGGATAGGTAAAAAATATGACGATTTGTGTCACTGGAAAACGTGTGGCATGAAAATTAATATGTAAAAAAATAGCTGGAAATCCGCAAACAATTATTTGAAAAAATGTTTCGATTTCCGGCTGTTTTTCTTTAAATTATATACGATTTTATGTGGACACTGGCTTTTGCCCATGCATCGCAAGATAACTGTTATGATATTCCTGCGAAAACGTCACATCCTTCACGAACCATTCCGGAGGGCAGAATGCTTCTGCTTCATCTATGTTTGGAAATTCCACTTCAGCCAGAATCATTCCGGCGAGATCTTCTTCAAACACATCCAGTTCGATCGTATATGGTTCCAGCGGAATGCAATACCTGCGCTTTGCGATCAGGACTCCCTCAATCTTTGGCCGCAGCTGCTCGTAAGCTTCTTTTGTCAGGGGCAGATTATATTCTTCCCGCACCATCATGCCGTTACCCTTATAAGTCAGTATATAATCATCATCTTGTCTGCGGATGCGTACAACAGGATTGGTGGTCAGATACCCCTGTTCGATCTGATGAAAAGGGTAATCAGAAAGATTTTCCGGCAGTTTTGAAATTAAAAATTTACGTTCAATCTCCATAATGAAAGAATCTCCTTGAAAAAAAGATAAAAACTGTGATAAAATACGATGCTGTATTTGAAAATAAGCAATTACAAATTGTTACATGAAATTATAACACAGAAAAGGATATAATAAAAAGATGAAAAATATATGCATATTTATGGCAAATGGATTTGAAGAAATTGAAGCTCTTACAGTTGTAGACATCTGCCGCAGAGCAGATATCAAGATCATTACAGTATCTATCGCAGGGCGCAGACAGCTCCTTGGCGCGCATGCCATTGCGATCCATGCAGATGAAGTATATGATAATGTGGATTTTTCACAGATGGACGGAATCGTGCTTCCGGGCGGAATGCCGGGAACCCGTTATCTGCAGGACGATGAGCATGTGGTAGAGTGTGTAAAGAAATTTGCAGACGAAGGCAGACTGGTGGCAGCAATCTGTGCAGCACCATCCATACTTGGAAATACAGGTGTGCTGGACGGTAAAAAAGCAACAGTTTATCCGGGATTTGAAACACCGGATGTGAACTGGACCGGCGAAGCTGTCGTAAAAGACGGCAATATCATTACCGGAAAAGGACCGGGCGTGGCAGCAGAATTTGCCCTTGCACTAGTGGAATATCTGGAAGGAAAAGAAAAAGCAGATAAGCTTCGCTCAGAGATGCAGATGAATTAGAAAAAGTCTGGAGAGATTTTTTGATTTGAAAATGAAAAAGTCAGAACTGAATTGCTATTAGGAACAGTAATGATAGAGAAAACTGTTATGAAAAAACTGACAGAACTTACCATTATAATTTGTCCACTTTCGTAAATACTAGTATCAGGGTAAGCAAAACGCTTGCTCTTAAGATACAGAAAGTCATAATTTTACGGAGGTGAAAAGCATGAGTCGTTCTTCTAACTCAAACACAACTAGCGTACCGGAGGCAAAAGGCGCAATGAACCGTTTTAAACAGGAAGTTGCATCTGAACTGGGCATTTCTCTGAAAGAGGGATACAACGGAGATCTCACATCCCGTCAGGCAGGTTCCATTGGCGGCGAGATGGTGCGCAAAATGATCCAGAGACAGGAAGAAGAGATGTCAGGTAAATAAGATACTCTCGGATAATACCGGACGGATAGCTGCTGATCTTGTGTATTCCGTTATCCGGAAAAGTGGATAACAAATGCAGAAACCCACAGAAAAGTGGAAAACAGCTGTAAAATCCGGGAAATTACAGAAAGGGATTTTCTATATCACAGAAGTGATGTGGAAAATCCCTTTTTATTTCCCTTGAAATTTATAAATGACTGTGCTATAATCTCTCAATGACTGTAAGTAGCCAAAGTACGCCCTTTTTGTATTTTTATGTGGAAAGTACTTCGCTGCATGACATATATGAAGGAGGAAATCATTAGAATGAGTGTACAGGTAGAAAATTTAGAAAAGAACATGGCCAAACTCACAATTGAAGTATCTGCAGAAGAACTGGAGAAAGCACTTCAGGCTGCATATAACAAACAGAAAAAGAGCATCAGCCTTCCGGGATTCCGTAAAGGAAAAGTTCCGAGAGTAATGGTAGAGAAAATGTATGGTGCAAACGTATTCTGTGATGATGCTGCAAACGCTATCTTACCAGTTGCATATCCGGCAGCAGTAGAAGAGAGCAAACTGGATATCGTTTCCAGACCGGCACTTGACATCGTTCAGCTTGAGAAAGGCAAACCTTTCATCTTTACAGCTGAAGTTGCTGTAAAACCGGAAGTTACCCTTGGCAAATATGTAGGTGTAACTGTTACTAAGATTGATACAACCGCAACAGAAGAAGATATCCAGAAAGAGATCGATGCTGAGAGAGAGAAAAACTCCAGAACAGTTGCAGTAGAAGATAGAGCAATCGAGAGCGGAGATATCGCAGTGATCGATTACGCTGGAAGCATTGATGGTGTTGCATTCGAAGGCGGCACAGCAGAGAACCATCCGTTAGAGATCGGTTCCAACAGCTTCATCCCGGGATTTGAAGATCAGCTGATCGGCAAAAACATCGGAGACGAAGTAGATGTAAACGTTACTTTCCCGGAAGAGTACCATGCAGAAGACCTTGCCGGCAAACCTGCTGTATTCAAAGTTAAGATCCATGAGATCAAGAGAAAAGAAGTTCCGGAGCTTGATGAAGAGTTCGTACAGGACGTATCTGAGTTCGATACTGTAGAAGAGTACAAAAACAGCATCAAAGAGAAAGTAGAAGAGAGAAAAGCAAAAGAAGCAAAAGCTGAGCAGACAGACGAGGCTATCAAAAAGATCGTAGACAAATCCGAGATGGAGATTCCGGAAGCAATGATCGAGACTCGCTGCGAAGATATGATCGATCAGTTTGGACGTCAGATGCAGCAGCAGGGACTTTCCCTTCAGCAGTACCTTCAGTTCACAGGTACATCTGTAGACCAGCTGAAAGAGCAGGTTCGTGAAGATGCGCTTGCACAGATCAAGAGCGACCTTGTATTAGAGCAGATCGTAAAAGAAGAGCAGATCGAAGCTACTGATGAAGATGTAAACGAAGAGCTTCAGAAGATGGCTGACCTTTACAAGATGGAACTTGATAAACTTACCGCTTACATGGGCGATGCAGAGAAAGACAACATCAAGAAAGATCTGGCTATTCAGAAAGCCATTACATATGTAATGGACAGCGTAAAATACAGAGCAAAAGCCAAAACAAAAAAAGAGAAAGAGGCTGAAGCAGCTGCCGCAGGGCAGACAGAAGCAACAGAAGAGTAAGCACACGTTACGTGGAGAGGAGATATGGGAGATTTGGCAATGCAAATCTCCCATATTGTTTACTTACTGATAAATGCTGTAAGTAGATGTATTCCTGATTGATATTGGAATCTATATTTCTGAAATTTCTGGAACTACAATTAAAGAACTTTATATAGAAAAGAAATTTGCAAAATCGAGTAAAATATAATTTTTACAATTATTGTGTTACTGGAAAAATGATAAAATGATAAGTGATATAAAAAATTATATTACTGCTATGCTGAAATATAGAGTGAAAATTAAATTATGTAGAAAATGGAGGTCAAGAAAATGAGTTTAGTACCTTACGTCGTTGAACAGACAAGCAGAGGAGAGCGCAGCTACGATATTTATTCCCGTCTGTTAAAAGATAGAATCATCTTCCTTGGAGAAGAAGTAAATGAGACAACTGCAAGCCTGATCACAGCGCAGCTGCTGTTCCTGGAAGCAGAAGATCCGAGCAAAGATATTCATTTATATATCAACTCACCGGGCGGAATCGTATCCTGTGGACTTGCAATCTATGATACGATGCAGTACATCAAATGTGATGTATCCACCATCTGCCTTGGCATGGCTGCCAGCATGGGCGCATTCCTGCTCGCAGGTGGAACAAAAGGAAAACGTTTTGCACTTCCGAATGCAGAGATCATGATCCATCAGCCATCCGGCGGAGCAAAAGGACAGGCAACCGAGATTCAGATCGCAGCAGAGAACATTCTGAAGACAAAAGCACGTTTGAACCGCATTCTGTCTGAGAACACCGGAAAACCGATCGAAGTTGTAGCAGCAGATACCGAACGTGACAACTACATGACAGCACAGGAAGCGATGGAGTACGGACTGATCGATGCAGTTATTACAAAACGTCAGTAATTATTAAGTTAGCTTTGGATATTTTGAAAAATGCTTTTGCAATTTTATAGATATCCGATCATGATAGAGAAGTAGAGAGGTAAAAACATGGCAGGAAAAAACAACGGCGATGACAGAATACGTTGTTCTTTTTGCGGAAAACCCCAGGAACAGGTTCGCAAACTGATCGCGGGACCGAAAGGAATCTATATCTGTGATTCCTGTGTGGAGATCTGCACAGACATTATAGAAGAAGAATTTGAAGAAAATGCAGCAAAAGCGCCGGATATGGACATCAATCTCCTGAAACCGGAAGAACTGAAATCCTTCCTTGATGATTATGTCATCGGACAGGACGATGCAAAGAAAGTGCTTTCCGTAGCTGTATACAATCATTACAAAAGAATCCTTGCAGATCCGGATCCGGAAGTAGAACTGCAGAAAAGTAATATCCTTATGCTGGGACCGACCGGTTCCGGTAAGACACTGCTGGCACAGACACTGGCAAAAATCTTAAACGTACCGTTTGCCATCGCAGACGCTACTACGTTGACAGAAGCCGGTTATGTAGGTGAGGATGTGGAAAACATCCTTCTGAAGATCATTCAGGCAGCAGATTATGACATTGAAAAAGCGCAGTACGGCATTATCTATATTGATGAGATCGACAAGATCACAAGAAAATCCGAGAACGCATCCATTACCAGAGATGTTTCCGGAGAAGGTGTACAGCAGGCGCTGCTGAAGATCCTGGAAGGAACTGTTGCATCCGTTCCACCACAGGGCGGAAGAAAACATCCGCAGCAGGAGCTGATCCCGATCGATACCACCAATATCCTCTTCATTTGCGGTGGCGCATTTGAAGGCATCGATAAGATCGTAGAAGCCCGCATGGATCAGACATCCATCGGATTTAACGGCGCACTGTCCATCAAAGAAGAGAAAAATGTGGGAGAGCTTCTCAGAGAAGTACTGCCGCAGGATCTGGTAAAATTCGGTCTGATCCCGGAATTTGTAGGACGAGTTCCGGTAACCGTATCATTGGATCTGCTGGATAAAGAAGCATTGATCCGTATCCTGAAAGAGCCGAAAAACTCCCTGATCAGACAGTATCATAAACTGTTTGAACTAGATGACGTAGAGCTTGACTTTACACCGGATGCAGTAGAAGCTATTGCAGAGAAATCCCTGCAGCGTAAGACAGGAGCCCGCGGACTCCGTGCCATCGTAGAGAAGACACTGCTGGATCTGATGTACCGCATTCCGTCCAATGAGAATATTACAAAATGTACCGTCACAAAAGAATTTGTAAACGGCGAAGCAGACGCCCTGCTGGAGTACAAAGAGAGTGACGAAAAGAAAGATAACAAGACAGCATAAAAAACACAACCACACAAGGTGAAAGGAAAATCATGAGTGAATTACTGAGAGAGCTTCCGGCAGTTGCCCTGCGTGGAGTAGTGATCCTGCCGGGAATGGTCACACACTTTGATGTGAGCCGGAAAAGATCCATTCAGGCAATCGAGACCAGTATGCAGATGGACAATCAGATCTTTCTGATTGCCCAGCGTGATATGGAGACAGATGAACCGGGCATGGAAGATCTGTATAAGATCGGTGTGATCGCCAACATCAAGCAGATCGTAAAAATGAAAAACGATATCATACGCGTATTGGTAGAAGGAATTGACCGGGCTGAACTCGCTTTTGTAAAAGAAAATGAGAACTATCTGGAGACAGCAGTTGTAAAAACAGAAGAAGAGAGAGAAGAGTTTCCGGCAGGCGTGGAAGAGGCAATGGTCCGTGCCATGCAGGAAGCACTGGTGGAATACTGCACAGCAAACGTAAGAGTAGGCAAAGAGTTGGCAAAACAGGCAGACGATTATGACGACCTGTATAAGATGCTCAGGCATCTGAGTAGCAATGTTCCACTGGATTACGAAGACCGTCAGCGGATTCTGGAAACAAAAAATACTACAGAACATTATGAAGTGCTGATGGAACTTCTGCTGAAAGAGACGAATGTCAACCAGATCAAAAATGACATCCAGAAAAAAGTCAAAGACCGGGTAGATAAAAACCAGAAAGATTATATCCTGCGGGAACAGCAGAAAGTGATCCGGGAAGAACTGGGCGAGGACAATGCCGATTCTGATATTGATGAATTTTATAAAAAGACAGAAGTACTTCAGGCATCGGATGAGATCAAAGAGAAGATTAAAAAACAGATTGAGCGCTATAAGAGCGTAGCGGCAAATCCATCCGAAGGAACCATCGTCCGTACATATATCGAGACCCTGTTGGATCTTCCGTGGGACAAAGAATCCACAGATAACACAGATCTGGACAATGCCCAGAAGATTCTGGACGAAGACCATTACGGATTAAAAGATGTGAAAGAACGCATCATGGAATTCCTTGCAGTCCGCAACCTGACAAAAAAAGGCGACAGCCCGATCATCTGTCTCGTAGGACCGCCGGGAACCGGTAAGACCAGTATCGCCCGTTCCATCGCAAAAGCGTTGGAGAAAAAATACGAGCGCATCTGCCTTGGCGGCGTGAGAGATGAAGCAGAGATCCGAGGACACAGAAGAACCTATCTCGGTTCTATGCCGGGACGCATTGTGCAGGGACTGCGCAGCGCAGGCGTGAAAAACCCGCTGATGCTTCTGGACGAGATCGACAAGATGAGCAGCGACTACAAAGGAGACCCGTCATCTGCAATGCTGGAAGTGCTGGATTCCGAACAGAACAGCCACTTTATCGACCACTATATTGATATGCCGGTAGATTTGTCCGAAGTGCTGTTCCTTGCTACAGCCAATGATGCATCCAACATTCCGAGACCGCTCCTTGACCGTATGGAACTTATCGAGATCTCCGGTTATACGGCAAATGAAAAGATGCATATTGCCACAGAGCATCTGGTAGAAAAGCAGAAAGAGAAAAACGGCATTGCGCCGGAGCAGCTTTCCATCAGTGAAGATGCGCTGCAGCATATCATTGACGGCTATACAAGAGAAGCCGGTGTCCGTAATCTGGAGCGCCGTATCGGACAGATCTGCAGAAAAGCAGCCAGAAAGATCTATCAGGATCAGGAGACATCCATCGAAGTGACCGATGCGAATCTGGAAGACTATCTCGGAAAAGAGAAATTTGCACCGGATAAAGCAAACGAGACTGATGAGATCGGAATCGTCCGCGGACTGGCATGGACCAGTGTTGGCGGCGATACACTGGAGATCGAAGTCAATATTATGCCGGGCAAAGGTGAAGTTGTATTGACCGGTCAGCTGGGAGACGTCATGAAAGAATCTGCGCAGACAGGGATCAGTTATCTTCGTTCTATCGCAGACCAGTATGATGTGAAGCCGAAATTCTTCAAGGAAAACGATATCCACATCCATATTCCGGAAGGAGCCGTACCAAAAGATGGCCCATCCGCCGGTATTACTATGGCGACCGCCGTGCTGTCAGCCATCATCAAACGTCCGGTTCGGGCAGATGTGGCAATGACAGGCGAGATCACGCTTCGGGGAAGAGTACTTCCAATCGGCGGACTGAAAGAAAAACTTCTGGCAGCCAAGACAGCAGGCATCAAAACCGTATGCGTACCGGATAAGAACCGCAAAGATGTGGAAGAGATTTCCGAAGAGATCAAATCCGGTATGGAGATCGTATTTGTCAGCCGGATGGACGAAGTGCTTCCGGTAGCGTTGGTTTCAAAATAAAAATATTTCAAAAAAATTATTTTAAGTTTTGGTATCATTTACAAGGTGGGAATAATCAGAAAATATTTTTCATAGCTGCTTGAATTATCAATTTAAGACTGTGGAATAGATATTAGCAGGAACATCTGATGTGATGCAATAAGATAAGAGAATGGCAGGTGATTCAAAAATTGAAGCTGAAAGCCCAGTAGTCTAAAGCGATGGGAAGCCCATAAGAGTTTGATTACCTGTCATTTTTTGCAGAAAATAATGTAAAAAATCACATGTTTATATATGTGAGCATGAAAATGTATGGTTGGTTTTCGACAAAAGGATTAACACATTGCTGAAAAATTGTGGAAAAAGATAGGAAATCACGATCATAAAGAAATAAAAATATCGGATTTGTAGAAAAGATGTTTTTACTCTAGGTATTGCATATTTAGACTTGCGATATAGTTCATGGAATGATAAACTAATTTGTGGCCTACAAGGGAAGTTTGCGTTCCAGATGGGATATGATAGTAGAAGCAGCAAAAAGATTTACGAAAAGGAAGTGTCTGAATGAACTGCGGGTATTGGGATATACACAATCATCTCCTGCCAGGGATCGATGATGGTTCAAGTTGTATGGAAGAGACGATGCAACTGATCCGTACAGAATATGAACAGGGAGTTTATAATATAGTATTTACTCCACATTATCGACCGGGAATGTTTCAGATCAAACCGGAAGACCGGGAAGCCGTTTTTCATAAGGTATGTGAAATAGCGCAAAGAAAATATCCGGAGATGCATTTCTATCTCGGATGTGAGTATTTTGTACATAATTACATGATGGCGAATTTGCGGGATACGCGGTGTCGTATGGCGGGAACAGAGTATTTGCTGATGGAGTTCCCGACAAATGGTCATTTCTCTTATATGCACAATGTTATTTCACGCTTGATCAAAGTAGGATATAAACCGATCATCGCTCATATAGAACGCTGTATGTGTCTGACGATAGATTCAGACCGCGTGAAGATGCTGAAAGATCTCGGAGCATTGCTTCAGGTCAATGCAGACAGTGTTCTGGGAAAATCGGGAATTACAAAAAAGAGATTTTGCAACGAGGTTCTGAAGCAGGAGCTCGTAGATTTTATTGCAAGCGATGGTCACAATATGGAACATCGCACTGTGCATATGGAAGAGTGTATAAAAAAAGTTGAAAAAAAATTCGGGAGTCAGTATACGGAAGACCTGTTCCGTAAAAACCCGGCTCGGATTTTTGAAAAATAAATTTCAATAACATGAAAAATCTGTATGAAATATTTTTAATCTCATTACGATCAGATGACAGAAATCTATGATGTAACGATGACAGTATAAGGACGAAAGTTAAAAATACAGAGGAAAACAGGAGAAAGAGTATGCAGGAACTGAAGTTGAAGGAAGAGGTCGTGACCACTCCTTACATAAAAGATATTTATCGCCGTCTCCGGACTAATATTGAATTTACCGGAATCGAAAATAAAGTTATCGCAGTTACAAGCTGTGAATCCGGCGATGGAAAAAGCACCATTTCTTATAATCTGGCAAAAATTTTTGCGGAAAATGATAAAAAAGTGCTTTTTATCGACGCAGATATGAGAAATTCTTATAATTATAAGAGACTTGGATATGGAAAAGAGATCAAAGGACTGAGCCACTATCTTTCCGGAAAAGAGAATATGACAGATGTTATGTATACGACAAATTACCGGAAACTGGTAATCCTTCCGACCGGCGTATTTCCTAAAAATCCGACGGAACTTCTGGGAAAACAGAGATTTGCCAATCTGATGGCAGCGGCGAAGAACGCATTTGATTATGTGATCATTGATACACCGCCTCTGGGGGCTGTTATCGACGCGGCAGTCATTGCCAAAGAATGTGATGGAAGCATTCTGGTCATTTCATCAGATAAAGTAAGCCGCAGAGAAGCGAAAGTAGTCAAAGAGCAGCTGATTCAGGCAAATGAGAATCTGCTGGGTGTGATTCTGAACCGTGTAGATGCGAACGCCACATCCTATGGTAAAAAATATGGCTATGGTTATGGATACGGATATGGCTATGGCGAAGAACATAAGAAATAATAAGGGGAGAGAACATGAAAGAACATCAGAATGAAGAAATGGAAATAGATCTGTTGGAGCTGTTCTTCCACCTTTTAAGTAAATGGAAGTTCCTGCTTCTCGGTCTTATTGTCGGTGCAGTCGTTGCCGGCGGCGCAACCTTTTTGAAAGCACCTGTATATGAATCAGAATCCATGCTTTTCATCTTATCTAAGACGACAAGCATTACATCTGTAGCAGATCTGCAGATCGGTTCCACCCTGAGTGGAGACTTTGCACTGATCGCAAAGAGTAAACCGGTACTGGATACGGCTATCGATCAGGTAAAAGAAGAGACTGGAAAAAAACTGACCAGAGATGAGATCCTGAAAATGCTTACAGTGACAAATCAGGATGATACCCGAGTGCTGACGATTGCAGTACAGAATACAGATGCAGAAGTAGCATGTTCTGTGGCAAATGCAGTGACAGAAGCCACAGCATCCCAGATGGCCAGCATTATGAAGTCCGACCCGCCTACAACTGTAGAGAAAGCAGAAGTAGCGACAGAGCCGGAAGATAATGGAATGACCAAGAACGTTGCCATCGGTGCGATCGTAGGTCTGCTGATCATAGCGATCCTGTTTACAATCCCATTCCTTACCAACGATAAGATCAAGACACCGGAAGATGTGGAAAAATATCTGGAAGTTGGCATTCTTGGAGTTATGCCTGTAGATAAGTCACAGGAATATAAGAGCAAGACAAAGAAAAAAGGAACACGGAGAAAGTAGATAAACCAGAAGACATACATATACATTTTATAAATAACAAAGACAGATAGAGCGTGAGAAATACTTTTTCGTGACTATTTGTGTTACCGTAAAACTGGCGAATGGACATTAAAATGTATATAAAAGACGATATAAATTAAGGGATATCATGATGAAAAATAAAAAATCCAAGATCATATTTATAATATGTATGATTGTTTTTATCGCCGCAGTGGTTACCGGCGTTGCTTATAAAGTGCATCAGAAAAAAAATTCTGCTGTATATGATAAGCTGCAGGAGCAGAGCAATATCTCCACACTGCCGGATACTTCAGAAGAGAAGCCGGTGGCACCGTCTATCCCGGTGGATTTTACAGCACTGAAAGAACAGAATCCTGACATTTATGCATGGATCCATATTGACGACACAAAGATCGATTATCCAATCGTGCAGAGCCAGGGAGAAGACGATTACTATCTGGATCATACCATCGAAGGAAAAGAAGGGCTTCCGGGATCTATCTATACTGAATATACATACACAAGTCAGGATATGTCAGATCCGGTTACTGTGATCTATGGTCATAATATGCGTGATAAATCCATGTTTGGAATTCTGGATAGTTATCTGGACGAGGATTTCAGAAATCAGCATTCAGAGATTAAAATCTATACACCGGAGCATATATTTACTTACAAAGTCGTATATGCAGTAACATATGATGACCGTCATATTCAGAAAAACTATGACTTTCAGACAACCGAAGGATATCAGAATTTTCTGACATCCCTTCAGACGGAACGAAAACTTCCATCCTGGATGGAAGAACCGTTCAATGTAACTACGAATGACAGAATGATCGTTCTGTCCACCTGCAACGGAAATGAATCACAGCGTTTCCTGATAGGAGCAGTACTTACAGATGAAGAATAATGAGAAAAACCATTTGCCGGATGCGGATCGTACAGTAAAACAGAAACAGCTCCATGGAAAAGCCGTGCTCGCTATTGTATTAGGGGCAGCGGTACTTCTGGTATCATCCCTGAATGGCTGTGGTTTCAAAAAAGAGAATACTACGGGAAGTTCTGCCACAGAACAGTCCCAGTCTATTGATAATACCATTTCATGGAAAGGAAAAAAATATACATATAATACAGATCTGACAAATATTCTGTTTCTCGGTATCGATACATCAGATCCCATTGCAACAGAGAACACGCCGGGAGAATCCGGACAGTCAGACTGCGTCATGCTGTTGTCTCTGAACAATAAGACAAAGCAGGCAACAATCCTTCAGATCAACCGGAATACGATGACAGATATTGATGTCTATGATTTTTCTGGAAACTATCTGAAATCCATGAGCGGTCAGCTGGCATTGCAGTATGCATATGATATCGGAGGTCAGAGCAGCTGCTGGGCAACGAAGAAGACAGTATCTGAACTGTTATACGGACTGAATATCGATGGATACTTTTCCATGAATATGGAATCTATCGCGGAGATCAACGATGCTCTTGGTGGCGTAGATGTGACTATGGATCAGGACTATACAAGTATCGATCCTGCTTTTAAACAGGGAGCAACGGTTCATCTGGAAGGTCAGCAGGCGGAAAATTTTGTCCGAAGCAGAGACCTGAATGAATTCAACAGTGTGGCAAACCGAATGGAGCGTCAGGTAGATTATGTAACATCACTGATCTCAAGCATGAAAAACAAAGGAGGCAAAAGCCTCTATGATATATTATCGCCGTATCTGGACACGGATATCGTGACGGATATGGATTCCTCACAGCTGAATGCGCTGACAGGATATGAATATCTGACAGATCAGGTACAAAGCGTACCGGGGGAAGAAGTAATGGGAGATGTTTACGAGGAATACCATGTAGACGGAGACGCATTACAGGATCTGATCATTAATACCTACTATACAGAAGTTACAGAGTAACATACTGAAAATATAAGAGAGAAGCTTCTGCCTTGTAAGATATAAGAAAGAGCTTCAGTGTTATGGAATCATCAGAATAAGAAAGAGCTCAGTATAAAAACATAAATAAGAAAAAGAGCTTCGGTATAAAAAACATAACAAGAGAAAGAGCTTCAGTATTACAGAATCATTAGAAATATTCTGTATGCAGGTATTATAATGACTATGTCAGTGAGTATCTGAAGAAGTTTTGTGTAGTAGGAAAAGCATCTGAGATAGATGCATGAATATCGTTAAAATTTATTTTATATAAATTTTAAAAATCTTGGGGAAAGGAGGAAGATAAAAATGAAAAAAGTAGTAGCACTTTTACTTGCAGGCGTACTGACACTTGGCGCTTCCATGACTGCATTCGCAGCACCGAGCCCAAGCGCAAACGCTTCAAAAGCAACCGTTACAGCAACCGCTGACAAAGGTACTGTAGTTATTTCTCAGAACTACAAATCTGAGGCTGATAAAGCAGCAGCAAATGCTCTTGCAGCAGCTCCGGCTGACACACTTACAAGTGTTGTAGGCGCAGAAGAAGCTAAAAACATGAGTCTTGTTTCTGTAATGGACGTTACTTTAGAGGGAGCATCTCTTCCGGCAACCATTACTTTTAATGTTCCGGGCGTAACTGCATCCAGCAAAGTTGTAGTTCTTCACTACATCAATGGACAGTGGACAAAAGAGGCAGCAACTCTTGGTAACGGAACAGTAGCTGTTAAATTTACTAGCCTTTCACCAGTAGCTATCTATGTAGATAATGCTACAGCTGCAAATGCTGGTTCTACAGCTTCTAACGGCAAAGCTCCGAAAACTGGCGAAGCTCCAGTTATGGGCGTTGTAGTTGCAATCGCAGCTATGGCAGCAGTTGGAATGGCTGTAACAGCTAGAAGAAAAGAGGCTTAATCTGTAGAGATTCAGTTTCTTGAAAACAGGAAACTCCCGTCCGTAAGGACGGGGGTGTCTGTTTGTAAAAAAGAGTTTAAACATGTAAGATGACAAATTTCAGCAAACTTCAAATCGTCGCCTTGTCGCGTTTGGAACTGCTGAATGACAGATAGACATCTGTTGCAAATGTACAGCATATAAATAACCGGCTGTACAGAGCAGCAGAATACAGGAATGAAATCAGCCTGAATGAAGGCTGAGTGGCGAAGCATACCTTGCTGCCAGATGGTCAATAGATTTCTTATGGGACAAAATCAAGGAACAGATGATTAGTAGAAGGTATTTTGTTTTATAGGAAATGGATTGAACACTGGTTCAGACAGATTTCTGAAAAAATAATTTTGAAAGACATATATTATGGTGTATGTGTAAACCAAAATGTCTTATAAAGAGACAAAAGACAAAGATCCGATGATAAAGCAAGGGCAGATAGAAAGACGGGGAGAATAAAGAATGGAAGCACTAGTATCAGTAAACCCAACGATGGCGCTTATCGCAGCAGCGGCTGCAATCGCAGTAGGAATCATGGCATTTATTATCAGAAATCGGAAATGGGCATAGTGAAAGATGAATACAGAAACAGATAGACAGAAGGAACATATGAATACAGAGGCTGACAAAGGACAACAGAAAAAAGCTGAACGGCAGAAAAAACAACAGGAAATAGAACGAAAACGCAGCAGTATGACAGAGTACAGCTGGTTTAAGAAAGCGCTGATCTTTATGCTGGCAGATATATTGGTCATTGCATTTTCTTATTTTGCAGCATTAATGATCCGGTTTGATTTCGTGTTTTCCAGCATTGAAACAAAATATGTATTAGGTTATGTCTGGTCCATGCCATATTGGATCATAGCAACAATTGTAGTATTTTATTGCTGCAGGCTGTATCACAGTATCTGGTCATATGTCAGTCTGGCAGAATTGTACCAGATCATCAAGGCATATTTAATCCTGATCATTGTATATATTGTCGGTGGTATCTTCATGCGGCTGCATATGCCGAGATCCTATTATGTGATCGGTATCATGATCAGCTTTTGTCTGACCGTAGCCAGCCGTTTTGCTTATCGTTTTATCCGTTCATACCGGCACAGAGGCGAGAGCGCAAGAAGTGACGCAGCGGCAGAGCATGTAATGATCATTGGAGCCGGAGCCGCAGGTCAGACATTGATTCGGGAACTTCGGAACTCTGAAAAAACCCATGTCAAAGTGTGCTGTGCGATCGATGATAATGAAGCTAAAAAGGGAAGAACGATCATCGGTGTACCGATCGTAGGAAACAGGGAAGAAATCTTTTCTGCGGTGGAAAAATATGATATCGACCGTATCATCTATGCGATCCCAAGCAGTTCCGTACAGGAGAAAAAAGAGATCCTGCACATCTGCAAAGAGACCGGATGCAAGCTGCAGACTGTTCCTGGCATCTACCAGATGGTCAATGAAGAAGTCAGCGTCAGCAAGCTTCGTGATGTAGAGATCACAGACCTTCTCGGCCGTGATCAGATCAAAGTAAATAATGATGAGATCTTTGCTTCCATCAAAGGCAAGACCGTTATGGTAACCGGCGGTGGCGGTTCTATCGGAAGCGAGCTGTGCAGACAGATTGCTAATGCAGAGCCAAAACAGCTGATTATCTTTGAAATCTATGAAAATAATGCATATGCCATTCAGCAGGAACTGAAACGGAAACTTCCTGATCTGGATCTGGTAGCGCTGATCGGTTCTGTACGAAATACGAGCCGTATCAACTGGGTTATCGAACATTACCGCCCGGATGTGATCTTCCATGCAGCAGCCCATAAGCATGTACCGTTGATGGAGGACAGTCCATGTGAGGCAATCAAAAACAATGCGATCGGTACCTATAAGACTGCGAAAGCAGCAGCAAAATATGGTGTGAAGAAATTCGTGCTGATCTCCACAGACAAAGCAGTAAATCCGACAAACATCATGGGAGCATCCAAACGTCTCTGTGAGATGGTCGTACAGATGATGAACCGCAAAAGTCCGAATACAGACTTTGTAGCAGTACGCTTCGGAAACGTACTTGGCAGTAACGGAAGCGTAGTTCCGCTCTTTAAGAAGCAGATTGCAGAAGGTGGTCCTGTAACAGTAACGGATAAAAACATCATCCGTTATTTCATGACGATTCCGGAAGCAGTATCGCTGGTATTGCAGGCATCCCATTATGCCAAAGGCGGCGAGATCTTCATCCTCGATATGGGAGATCCGGTTAAGATTGATGACATGGCGAGAAACCTGATCCGCCTCTCCGGTTATATCCCGGATGTGGATATCAAAATCGAATACACTGGTCTTCGTCCGGGCGAGAAGCTTTACGAGGAACTTCTTATGGATGAAGAAGGCATGCAGGATACAGAAAATGCCCTGATCCATATCGGCCATCCGATCGAGATGGATGACGAATGGTTTGAAGAAAAACTGCATGAACTGGATGAGGAAAGCAAAGCTGAATCTGAACGTATGAAAGAGATCGTGGCAGAGATTGTGCCGACGTATCACTACCAGAAGACAGAGTAAGCGTGGAAAATTCTGAAAACTTCTGTGTGTATGTGCATAAGATTTCGGCAAAACAAGATTTTGTGGATAATAGAGCAAAATGCAGCCATTCATTTTATCTTTTTCCGGCAAGAAGACTCCGACTTCTAAGGAGAAGATGAGTTGCGTACGTTACTTCCTTGATTCGAAAAGAGATAGTTGTTAATAAATCAAATACAATATCAGATAAGATATAGAAGCTGTGGTCAGATGATGAAAATCATCTGGCCATCTTCTATGTGGAGGAAAAACTATGTGGTATGTCGTCCAGGTAAGATCAGGAACAGAGCATAACATTCGTATCCAGTGCAACAAAAAAATACCGGATACG
>OLRJ01000563.1_pt1 | contig 38078 bp, 36 predicted proteins | sample 1672741 | NCBI WGS metagenome assembly OLRJ01 (sample SAMEA3136719, study PRJEB25190) | human gut metagenome | biome: human gut; feature: human-associated habitat; material: faeces | place: Austria | collected 2013 | reverse complement strand
ACCGGAGCTGTTCCCGGCTGCTGTGCATATTTATTAATATAATTCTCACAGTTGCTGTCCAGATTCATTAACGCATGGTATGCATACCATGCCTTCATCATATCCTCCGAGTTCGGATTGATAATTCCAACGCTCAGACCATTCTGCATTGCCATCGTATAAAAGATGGAGTTTACAATCGGTCTGCTTGGGAGACCGAAAGAAATATTTGATACACCAAGCACAGTACACACACCAACTTCATCACGGAGTCTGCGAAGTGTCTCAAGTGTCACTTTCGCACCTTCCGGTTCTGAACTGATCGTCATTGCCAGGGCATCAATTACAATATCTTTCTTCTCGATACCGTATTTTGCTGCCTCTGCGATAATCTTCTTCGCAATCTGTACACGTCCCTCGGCTGTTGCCGGGATTCCGTCCTCATCAAGTGCCAGGCCGATCACAACACCGCCATACTTCCGGATCAGTGGAAACACTGCATCCATTGACTCCTGCTTTCCACTGACTGAATTGACCATCGCCTTACCATTGTAAATGCGAAGTGCATTCTCCATCGCAACCGTATCAACCGTATCAATCTGAAGCGGAAGATTCGTCACACTCTGAAGTTCCTGGACAACTTCCTTCATCAATGTCGGCTCGTCAATATCCGGAAGTCCTACGTTAACATCCAGAATATGTGCACCGTTATCCTGCTGTGCAATTCCTTCTTTTAAAATATAATCAAGATCATGTTCCTTAAGCGCCTGTTTAAAGCGTTTCTTTCCGGTTGGATTAATACGTTCACCAATAATCTTTGATCCGGTTCCAAGGAACACACTCTGACCATAAGAAGATACCACAGTATAACTTTTCTTCTCAATCGGCTTCACCGGAATGTCTTTACACTGCTTCACCATCTCTGCAATATGTGCAGGAGTTGTTCCGCAGCATCCCCCAATCACAACTGCCCCAAGATCAACAACATGACGCATAACAGAAGCAAATTCTTCCGGAGAAACATCGTAATAAGTTTCTCCGTCTTTCTGCTTAGGAAGACCTGCATTCGGTTTGACGATCACAGGCACAGAAGAGTACTTCATGATCTGCTCCAGGATCGGCAGCATCTGCTCCGGTCCCATTCCACAGTTGATTCCAAGGGCATCAATCCTTAATCCTTCAAGCATTGCCACAACAGACGGAACATCTGCTCCGGTCAGAAGCTTTCCACGCTCGTCAAAAATCGTCGTAGCGAAAACCGGAAGAGATGTATTCTCTTTCGCTGCAAGCACTGCTGCCTTCAGTTCATAAGTGTCACTCATGGTCTCAATATGGATCAGATCCGCACCGGCTTTCTCTCCGAGGATCATAACTTCTTTGAATGTCTCATACGCTGTCTCGAAATCCAGATCACCCATCGGTTTTAAAAGCTTTCCTGTCGGTCCGATATCCAGTGCTGTGTAGATTCTTCTTCCACCACCTGCCTCTTCAGCCGCATCCTTCACATGCCTGATTGCAAGACGGATAATTTCTTCCAATGGAAAATCATCGCAATGGAATTTCAATGCATTCGCTCCAAATGTATTCGCAAGTACAATATCACTTCCTGCTGAAATATATTGTTTGTGAATGTTTTTGATTTCATCCGCATGTGTAACATTCCATGTCTCCGGTAACTCTCCCGGCTGAAGTCCCTTTGCCTGAAGCAAGGTTCCCATTCCGCCGTCAAAATATAATAACTCTTTTCCCAGGCGTTCTCGTATCATCTTCTTGTATCAATCCTTCCTCTCTTATCTCTTGCTTATCGTCGGTATTCACAATCTTTTTTTGTACAGACCTCACATCCTGAGATTGGACATCTGTCCTTCTGTGTACTGATTCCAATTACTGCTGTTACCGACTTTGTTGGTGTCATCATAAAGCTGTCTGTCAAAGTCAGCCCGATTGTCTTTGCACAATTCAACATTCGTACGATCGGTTCTTGATAACAGATGTCAAAATCTCCATATCCGGGACTGAATCTCGGTCTTAAATACAAATGTTCTTCTTCAAGCTCTGCCGCAATCTTCTTCTGACACTCATCACAATATTCTTCTAACATTGCTGCTGCACAGGACTGCAAAACAACTGCTCTTGCCATGTCTGTCAAAGAGATCCTGCGCATCAGCCGGTCAACTCCGGCGCCAAGTGTTGCTCCAAAAAGAACAACCCGACGGCATCCTTTCAGATTTCTACTCAGGCTCTTACTTTGAATCTCCATCTGTCCAATAACCAGTCTTCCGTCTTCTGTATGATTCAGGTCAAAAATTTGGCAGATGGACTTAGGCCCTGCTTCCTGTTCCAGGTCTTTGAAAGACTGTTGGATCAGTTCCAAGGTTCGCTCATCTGCCTCATTTCTTCCAAATCCCAGATAACGAACTGCTTCACGTACTCTCTTCTCTGTCTCTATCATCTGGTCATCCACTTTCTTAACACTTGATAATCTCGGAAAGATTATTCATAATTGCTACTGCAATTTCCGGCTTATTCATAGAATAAATATGAATATTGTTCACACCGTTCGCAAGAAGATCAATAATCTGATCTGTTGCATAGGCAATTCCTGCCTGCTTCATCGCCTCCGGAGAACTTCCGAAGCGATCTAATATTGCAAGAAATCTTCTCGGAAATACTGTTCCGGAAAGTTCCTGGCTTCGCTTCATCTGAGCAGCACTGGTAATCGGCATGATTCCCGGCAGAACCGGAACTGTGATCCCTGCTTCTCTGATTCTGTACAGGAAATTATAATGGATATCATTATCAAAGAACATCTGTGTTGTAAGGAAATCAACTCCACTGTCTACCTTCTGTTTCAGATAACGGATATCATCCTCTTTATGTTCCTGCTCCACATGTCCTTCCGGATAACATGCTGCACCAATACAGAAATCCCCATGTTTCTTGATTTCCTGTACCAGTTCATAGGCATAATGGAATCGATCTCCATCAGGGAATGTCATGCCTTCCGGAATATCTCCTCGTAAAGCGAGAATATTCTCGATTCCATGAGCCTTCAGGTTTTCAATTACCTCTCCAACTTCTTCTTTTGTGGATGAAGCACATGTCAGATGTGCAAGACTCATCACTCCGAGATCATCCTTAATATGGGATGCGATCTTCGCTGTGTTCTTGCTTGTTCCGCCACCGGCTCCATAGGTTACGCTGATATAAGATGGGTTCAGTTTGGCAATCTCATCTGTTGCTGATAATACTTTGTCAAATCCTGCATCTGTCTTCGGCGGAAACACCTCAAAAGAAATGTGGATGCCTTTCTGGTTCAGTTTGTCAATAATTTTCATCGGGTCTGTTACTCCTTGCTCTTGTGTTACTCTTGTATTACTTCTTTGTTACTTCTTATAATTCTTATTCTCCGATCAGACTTCTGTACAGATCTTCATACTGTCTTGCGGAATTCATCCATGAAAAATCCTGAGCCATCGCGCGTTCGATCATCTTGTTCCAGTCACGTTTCTTGTCATAATAGATTCTTTCTGCATAACGTACAGTGTTCAACATCTCATGCGCATTATAATTAGAGAAACTGAATCCTGTACCTGTCTTCTCAAACTCATTGTACGGTTCTACAGTATCTTTCAATCCTCCTGTCTCACGAACGATCGGAAGTGTTCCGTATCTCAGACTCATCAGCTGGCTGAGTCCGCATGGCTCGAATAAGGATGGCATAAGGAATGCATCACATCCGGCATAAAGTCTGTGAGAAAGATCATCGGAATAGAAAATATTCGCTGAAACCTTTCCTGCATACTTCCATGCAAAGTGACGGAACATATTCTCATATTTCGGATCTCCTGTTCCAAGTACTGCAATCTGTACTGCATCCTGACACATCTCATCCATCATATAATCGATCAGATCAAATCCTTTCTGATCTGTCAAACGGGAAACGATTCCGATCAACATTACATGATTGTCTTTATCCAGTCCAAGTTCTTCCTGAAGAGCAGCCTTATTCACCGGTTTGTTTTTCCGGAAATTCTCAACGTTAAATGTCTTTGCGATTCTATAATCTGTATCCGGATTCCAGTCATTGTAATCCAGACCATTCACAATACCACAAAGATCATTTGATCTTGCTGCCATCAGTCCGTCAAGACCTTCTCCATAGAACGGTGTCTTGATCTCTTCTGCATAGCTGTGACTTACTGTTGTCACCTTATCTGCATAAACAATACCGCCTTTGAGCATATTAGCATCTTTATATGCCTCAAGCTTATCCGGAACGAAATAATAATCCGGAAGTCCTGTGATTCCCTGTACAGTCTTTGTATCCCATACCCCCTGGAACTTCAGGTTATGTATTGTCATAACTGTCTTGATTCCTCTGTAATATTCTCCAAAGAAACGGAAATTATCCAGATATACCGGAATCAGACCTGTCTGCCAGTCATGACAGTGAATCAAATCTGGACGGAACCCAATAACCGGAAGAATACTTAAAACTGCCTTACAGAAGAAAGAGAATTTTTCAATATTCCACTTCGGATCTCCATCATATGGAGCAAATCCTGAAAAATAAAATTCATTATCAATAAAATAAAATGTAACTCCGTTTAATTCTGTCTTAAAGATTCCGACATAGCGATCCTCTCCTGCAAAATCCATGTAGAAGTTTGTGATATACTCCAGGCGCTCTACCCACTCCTGTTTCATACACATGTACTTAGGTAAAACTACACGGCAGTCATATTTCTCTTTATCAAAATCTTTTGGAAGTGAACCTACAACGTCAGCAAGACCCCCGGTCTTTATAAATGGTACACATTCTGATGAAGCGAACAAAATGTTTTTCATACTTAGATCCTCCACTTTCACTTGCCCTCTTTCGGCAATTACTTATAAAATATTATACCGCATTTTTATCATAATGCAAAGGATTTCTCATTGTAATTTACTTCTTATTTCCCATGCCTGTATTCCAATTGTATTGTATCTGCGATCAGAGCAATAAATTCAGAATTTGTCGGTTTCCCTTTTCCATTGCTTACTGTGTACCCAAAAAGTTCATCCAGAGTGTCCAGCTTTCCTCTGCTCCATGCCACTTCAATCGCATGTCGGATCGCACGTTCTACTCTGCTTGATGTTGTCTGATACTTCTTTGCAACGGTTGGATACAGGATCTTTGTGATCGCATTGAGCACATCCATATCATCTACCGCCATCATAATCGCATCTCTCAGATAATGATACCCCTTAATATGAGCCGGTATTCCGATCTCATGCAGCATATTTGTCACTCGTGTCTCCAGACTTTCTCCTCTGTTATCAGATGCCGCCTCAGAGCTTCTTGTTTCCATACCGTGTGACATCCGCCCCGCACTTCGGATTCGTTCTAACAACATCTCATTTTGAAACGGTTTCATCATATAGTAATTTGCACCTTTATTAAAAGCATCTTCTGTAATCTTTTCTTGCCCAACTGCTGTGATTACGATAAAATACGGATGCTTGCTGACAGTTTTGTCATGATTGATCCGGTCCATAACCGTCAATCCATCCATTTTCGGCATAATCAAGTCGAGAAGAACAACATCCGGCTGTTTATCTTTGATGATCTGACACATCTCTTCACCATTTTTCGCCTTTCCGACCAGATTCATGTCTTTTTCCATCCCGATCACACGATCCAAAAGGTCCAAAATTTTCTGGTTATCATCAGCAATGGCTATTTTCAAATGTTCCATCTTCTTCTCTCCTTTTTCTGAGAACGTTTGTCTTGTTACACCACTTGTGTATTATATTCCAGCTTTTTTGTCGGATTCAAGAAAATCTTGCAGTAGTATTTCGACATCCTTTTCGACCCTTTTCACGATTCTTCCTCTTTCAACATATTTTCAATAAAAATACCGTATCCTTTTGTCGAATCCTGTACAAACACATGCGTCACAGCTCCGATCAGTTTTCCATTCTGAATGATGGGACTCCCACTCATCCCCTGAATAATGCCCCCTGTCTTTTCCAGCAATTCCGTATCTGTCACCTGAATTACCATTCCTTTGTTCACCTGGTCGGATTCTTTATCAATTTGCGTTACACGGATTGAATATTCTTTCACCTCCCCGTCAATGTAGCAGCGAATCCTTGCCTCCCCCGTCTTTATTTCCTCTTTTTCCGCTACCTGTATAGGAACCTCTTCTCCTATCCAGCTTCTGTCTGAATTTAATTCTCCATAAATACCCTCATCCGTATTTTTCTCAATCACTCCAAGCTGATGAAACCGATTATAAACAATAATCCCTTCCATTGTTCCTGGATTCCCTTTGCTTCCCTTTTGCACTTTCTGAATACTGGTTCTATAAAGCGTTCCTCTTTTGATCGTAAGAAGTGTACTTGTATCAACATCATGAATGCCATGTCCCAGTGCTGCGAACCTGTTATTTTTTGTCAAAAATGTGATCGTCCCAAGTCCCTGTACATTATCTCTTACCCAGATTCCCAGGCGATAATTTCCTTTTGAAATCTGCACAGGAGTCAATTTCTTTTCTAATATCGTATTTTCGCGTCTGACTGTCAGAAGGACCTTCTCTCCATCCAGATGTTCCACCAGATCCATCAACTGTTTTTTCCCTTCAATCTTCTGGTGATTCACTTCCGTAATATAATCACCGGAACTTACCACACCCTGCGCAGGTGTATATTCCTTTCCATCCATCCCCGTCATTTTCTCCGTGTCTAAAACCAGTACACCATCCGTTTCCATATAAATTCCAACCGGCATTCCTCCAAGTAGAACCGTATCGTCTTCCTTTTCCGCAGCCAGACTTTCCACTTCCCGGCCACTGACTTCCGTATTTTCCATAAATCCTGTAATCTGTGCACAGCCACATAGCATCAATAAGCAGAACATAAACAACAGACCTGTCCTGCTCATATTCCTTTTCCTGCGTTCTTTCATGATCCACACTCCTCTCTTGCAAATATTAAGAGCAGATGCTGTTTACATCTGCTCTTAGTATGTGTGGATCTTCTTCTTTTCACACTGGTATTATTTTTCTCTTTTTGCCAGTTCTTTCATTTCTCTGGCACTGTCTATGATTCCATCTGTCACATTTGCTCCCCCAAGAAGCCTTGCAAGCTCTGCAACAGAGTCTTCCTGATCAAGTCTCTCGATCTGTGTTCTCACAGAATTATCTTCTGCTTCTTTATGAATACAAAAATGAACATCTGCTGCCGCTGCGATCTGTGAAAGATGTGTAATACAAATCACCTGACGGCTCTTTCCGATCAACTGCAGTCTCTCACCGACACGACCTGCTGTGATTCCTGATATTCCACTATCAATCTCATCAAATATCAAAGTCGGTGTATCTTCTTCATCTGCAAGTACGGTCTTGATTGCAAGCATAATACGGGATAGCTCTCCTCCGGATGCGACATCCCCCAGTGGACGCACAGGTTCTCCCGGATTAACCGACAGATAAAACTCTGCATCATCTTTTCCTTGTGCAGAATAACTTTTTGCTTCTGTCAAACGAATTTCAAAACGTGCATCCAGGAAATTCAGTTCTGACATCTGATGAACAATTTCCTCGGCAAATTTAACTGCGTTTTGTTCACGCACTTCATGCAGTTCCATCGCAGCCTTTTCCATCTGCTTTTCTGCTTTTTTCTGTTTCTCCAAAAGTTCCTGCATAAAAGAATCGTAATCTTCCAGTTCTGATAGTCTCTGTCTTTTTTCCTCACAATATGCAAGGATATCACTGACAGTGTTTCCATATTTTGCCTTTAAATGATTCACTTCATTCAGGCGGGACTCAACTTCTGAAAACTCTTCTTCCGAATATTCAAAACTCTTTGCATATTCTGCCAGATCCCGGTTGAAATCATTCAGCAGACTATCGATCTCCACGATCTGATCATAAAGCTGGCTTCCCTTTTCATCAAAAGATGCTGCTTCCTGAAGGCTTCGGATTGCACGGCTTAAGTAATCACTTGCATTTCCACGTTCGTCCTCTGCAGTATACTGATACGCTTCTGCAACTCCTTCTGTGAGTTTTCTGCTATCTGTCATCTTGCGATACTGTTCTTCTAAAAGTTCATCTTCACTTTCTTTAAGAGCTGCTTCTTCAATCTCATTCACTTCAAATTCAGCAAGAGAAAGTTCTCTTCTTCGGCTCTCTTCATCCAGCGAAGATTGTTCCACCTTCTTACATACTGTCTTCCATTCCTGATAGCAGGAAGCCATTTTTTCTTTTAACGGATCCGTCTGTTCTTTCCCATAAAGATCAAGCAGTGTTAAATGATTCTTTCGATGAAGCAATGTCTGATTATCATGCTGTCCATGAATATCGATCAAAAGACTGGCTACATCTTTAAGGACGCTCATATTCACTGTCTCACCGTTAATCTTACTGACACTTCGGCCTTCTAAAAGGCGGCGGCTCAATGTCAGATATCCGTCTTCCGGATAAATGTCCAAGGCCTCCAGCTTCTTTAAAATCTTTTCTTCTTTGATGTGAAAAGTAAGTTCTACCAATCCGCTTTTTGCCCCGTTTCGAAGCATCTGTGCATTGTATTTTCCACCCAGTGCAAGCGTAACAGAGCCAAGAAGGATTGACTTTCCTGCTCCGGTTTCACCGGTCAGAATATTCAATCCTTCCCCAAACTCTACTTCTGTTTCATCAATCAAAGCAAGATTTTTCACATACAGATTCTGTAACATATGTCACCTATGCTTTCCTTGAAACCAATTTTCTTATATTCTCCATTACTACAGCTGTATCTTCAACTGTACGAATTGCGCACATGATCGTGTCATCTCCCGCAATACATCCGACCACTTCATTCCATTTCATTGCATCTACTGCAGCAGCAACCGCCATTGCCATTCCGGCAACTGTTTTGATCACAAGGATATTCTGTGCCATATCCATGGAAACAAACCCGTCACGAAGCACACGGATATATTTTTCGTTCATTCCGTCATCTTCCTGTCTATGGACAATATACTTCTGACGCCCACCGTTTACAGACAGCTTTGTCAGCTTCAGATCTCTGATATCTCTGGAGACAGTTGCCTGTGTGACCTTGAAGCCGGCATTATTCAGATATTCTGCCAGTTCCTCCTGCGTCTCTATGTCATACTGACTGATCAATTCAATTATCTTTGCATGTCGGCTCACTTTCATAGTATCAATTTCCTTTCATCTTCTCGCGCATTGTTATCATAAAACTTTCTTCACTTAATTTTACTAGATGCGCTTTGGCATCTGATTTTCTGATCTTCACTCTGTCTCCGCTAACCAATTGTCTCTGTACAGCACCGTCATAACATAAAGCTACTTTCTCCTGCCTTCCATAACGGCCCTCGCAAATCTCAACTTCAACATCATCCTCTGCTGAAAGCACCACACTGCTCGTGTTAAGTGCATGGGAACAGATTGGAGTGATAACGATTAGACTTGCTGTTGGCTCTACCACCGGTCCACCTGCGGAAAGATTATATCCTGTACTTCCCGTCGGTGTACAGATGATCACACCGTCTGCCTGATATGTGTTCAACAATGTCCCATTCACATATACATTAAACTGAACAATACGAAGATTCCCTTCTCTTGTCAGGACGATATCATTTACCGCCAGATCTTTTTCACCGGATGACATTGTCCCCTCCAACATCATACGTTTCTCAACTTTAGGCTCTTCCTCGCAAAGTCTGTCAATCGCAGATTTATAATCTTTCAATTCTACATCTGCTAAATACCCCAATGTTCCGATATTGATTCCAAGAAGCGGAAGTTTATTTCCTTCCAGGTCACGTATTGCACGGATCAGAGTTCCATCCCCACCTAAAACCAGTCCGCAATCAACGTTCTCCGGAATCGTTCCCGGAACAATAAATCCTTCCCCGTCCTTTTGCGCAAGAATAACATGTTTGCCTTTTCTCTCAATATAATCTTTTATCTCAATCGTAACAGAATAATCTCTGTCTTTTAATTGATTTGTTATGATATAAAAAGATTCCATACCATCACCTTTTTACTTTGCCAGAGTAGCGAATGCTTCATCCACTACCTGATCCAGTTCCTTTGTCTCAATCTTTGCTTCCTCTTCCGGACATTTCTTCAAATGTACAAGGTATTCGATATTTCCTTCTGGTCCCTTGATTGGAGAGAATGTGATCTCAAGTACAGAAAATCCGATGGATACCGCAAATTCTGTCACTTTCTCGATTACTTCATGATGTGTACTCTTTTCTCGCACAACACCTTTCTTTCCAACCTTCTCACGTCCTGCTTCAAACTGTGGTTTGATCAATGCTACGATCTCTCCATCATCTGTCAGATACGCTCTGATTGCACCAAGCACTTTTGTGAGAGAGATAAATGAAACATCAATCGACGAAAAATCAACAGGTTCTCCAAGATCTTCCGGAGTCACATAACGGATATTCGTCTTCTCCATACATACCACTCTCGGATCCTGACGCAGCTTCCAATCCAGCTGTCCTCTTCCCACATCGATAGCAAATACTTTCTTCGCTCCATTCTGAAGCATACAGTCTGTAAATCCACCAGTGGAAGATCCAACATCTGTACAGACCTTTCCATCTACTGTCACATGGAATTCTTTCATTGCTTTCTCAAGCTTAAGACCTCCACGGCTCACATAGGGGAGAACATGTCCGCGTACCTCAATATTTACCTCCTCTGGAAATGTTGTTCCGGCCTTATCTTCTCTCTGACCTTCTACAAATACATTTCCTGACATAATAATTGCTTTTGCTTTTTCTCTGGAATCCGCCAGATTTCTCTTTACAAGCAATACATCCAAACGTTCTTTCATGTTACTTTTCTTCCTTTATTCTCCGATCATCTGCAATGACCTTTTTTACAATACTCTCTCTGTCGAGACCAACTTCTTTTCTTAAGACATCTACATTTCCATGTTCAACATAATCATCTGAAATACCGATTGTGAGAACTTTCAATGGGATACCCTCACGCATCACAAAATCTTCTACCTGCTCACCGAATCCACCTGTAAGCACATTTTCCTCAATTGTCACAAGGATTCTGTGATTTTCTGAAATCTTCCGGATCATTTCTGTATCCAGAGGTTTCACAAATCTTGCATTGATCAGACTACACTGATACCCTGCTGCCTTAAGATCCTCACGCACCTGTTCTGCAAGGAAAGACATATGTCCGACAAACATTACCGCGATCTCACTCTCTTCATATAGAAGCTCACTCTTTCCATATTCGATCGGAGCACGGAATTCCTTCAGTCCTTCGTATGCTTCTCCTCTTGGATAACGAAGCGCAACCGGGTACTGGAAATCCACTGCAAAGCGCACCATATCTGCCATCTCCCAACGGTTCTTTGGTGACAGGATTGAAAGATTCGGGATCGATGATAAAAATGATAAGTCAAAGACTCCCTGATGTGTCTCTCCGTCACTTCCAACAAGACCCGCGCGGTCTACTGCGATCACAACCGGCAGATTCTGAAGACAGACATCATGGATTGTCTGGTCAAATGCTCTCTGTAGAAAAGATGAATACACCGCAAAAACAGGCTTCATTCCCCCTGCAGCAAGTCCTGCCGCAAATGTCATCGCATGCTCTTCTGCAATTCCTACATCAAAGAATCTTTCCGGAAATAGCTTTGCGAATCTGGAAAGTCCGGTTCCGTCTGCCATCGCTGCAGTAATAGCTACAACCTTCTTGTCCTTCTTTCCGATATCTGCAAGCACTTTGGAAAAAATATCTGTATAAGAATCCTTCCCCGATCCTCCGATCGTTTCTCCTGTTGTCACATCAAAAGGTCCTGTTCCATGGAATTTTGACGGATTCGTCTCTGCCGGAAGATAACCTTTTCCCTTCTTCGTCACAACATGTACAAGAACTGCATGATTTACCCGTTTTGCTTCATTCAATGTCTTTATTAATGTCTTCAGATCATGTCCGTCTACAGGACCCAGATATGTGATTCCCATATCCTCAAAAAACATTCCCGGAACAAATAATTGTTTGATCCCGCTCTTCGTCTTCTTCACCTGATGGACGATCCGTTCTCCTTTGCCGGGAATTCTCTTAATCGTATCTTCGACACCTCTCTTCAGGTCTGAGTATACCTGTGTCGTCCGAAGCCCATTCAGGTAATTTGACATACCACCCACATTCTTGGAAATGGACATATTATTATCATTGAGTACAATAATAAAATTACTTTTCAATCTGGAAGCGTTATTCAATGCTTCATATGCCATACCGCCGGTCATAGAACCATCTCCGATCACAGATACAACGTTATAATGCTCCTGTTGAAGCTCTCTTGCGGCCACATAACCAAGCCCTGCTGAGATTGAAGTCGAACTGTGTCCTGTATCAAACGCATCACATTTGCTTTCTTTTCTCTTAGGGAATCCACTCATTCCTCCGTATTTCCTAAGATCATCAAATCCTTCTTTTCTTCCTGTCAGAAGCTTGTGTGTATAAGACTGATGTCCCACATCCCAGATCAGTTTATCCTCTGGGAAATGAAGTACTTTATGCAATGCCATCGTAAGCTCAACAACTCCGAGATTGGATGCCAGATGGCCTCCGGTCACACTGATCTTTTCGATCAGAAACCGCCGGATCTCATCCGATAATTCTTTCAGCTCTTCCTCTGTCAGTTCTTTTATATCGTTGGCCTTTTGAATCTTTTCAAGTGCCATAAGTTCCTCCTCACCGACAATCTTATTTTTCTCTATATACAAGAGATTTCAAAAGCTGCTCAAGGAAATTATCCCCGGCAGGGAACTTTTTCAGTTCATCGATTGCTTCTTCTGTCATACGTTCCACCTCTTTATGAGCCTGTTCGATTCCTTTAAGTGTTACATATGTTGTCTTTTCATTCTTCTCATCACTATGTACCGGCTTGCCCAGCTGCTCTGTCGTGCTTGTCACATCCAGAATATCGTCCTGGATCTGGAATGCCATTCCGATCTTTCCTGCGACTTTCTGCATACTCTTTACATCTTCTTTTGATGCTCCCGCAAGGATTGCTCCAATCATCATAGCAGACTCGATCAGTGCACCTGTCTTCAGTCTGAAAATAAAATCAAGAACTTCCTCATCAATCTGATGTCCGGATTCTTTCACATCTACAACCTGTCCACCGATCATACCATAGATTCCGGCCTTTCTTGCCAGAACTCTCATCGCTTGTCCGATTCTAAGGCTTTCCTCTGGAAATTGCTCAAATGCCTTGCATGCTGTCTCAAATGCATAGTTTAAAAGCGCATCCCCCGCAAGGATTCCCATATCTTCTCCATAAACGATATGTGTCGTCTTTCTTCCTCTACGGTACTCATCATTATCCATTGCCGGGAGATCATCATGAACCAGTGAATAGGTATGGATCATCTCCATTGCTGCCATAAACGGATAAATCACTTCTGTCTCTCCACCAAACAGACGGTATGTTTCCATCATCAGCATTGGGCGAAGGCGCTTACCTCCTGCCATCAGACTGTATTCCATTGCTTCCATGATCACACTCTGATATCCGTTTGCTTCCGGAAGATATTCTCTGAGTATTGCTTCAATTTTTTCTACTTTTTCTTTCTGTTCTTCTTTAAAATTCATGACTCTCTCCATTCTCATCCAAGGCAAGAACTTTCTTTTCCACATCGTTAATTGTACGATTACAACACTTCACAAGTTCCATGCCTTCCTGATATAAATTAAAAGAATCTTCAAGAGAAAGCTCCTCTCCTTCCAGTCCGCCAATGACGCGATCCAGTCTCTCAAATAACTCCTCAAGACTTGCAGCCTGTTCTATCTTCTTCGTGTCTTTCATCATTTCCTCCCGGTTACTGTTTATGGGAACTTTGTCCTCTTTCCCCTTCTAGTTTTACAGTGCCTGTAACGTAAGTCTCAATCTGTCCATCCGTTACATAAATCTGCAACAAATCTCCTTCTCTTACCTGATCTGTTTTCTTTATATTCTGTCCTTGTGCATTGCAGACATAAGAATATCCCTGACTTAATTTCTCAAGGGGAGACAATCCCTTCATCCGTTCTGCACAAAGTGCGAGTCTGTGCTTTTCTTTTGTCAAATGCCGTTCCATAAGCGAGCGCAGTGTATTCTCAGCGTCAACTGCTCTCTGTCTCTTCTCATTGAGTTTCTGTCTTGGATGGAGTGCCTGAAGTTTCAATCTGCTGTGTTCCAGATGCATACGCTCGTTTAGCAGCTTCTGATTTATTGCTCTTCGAAGTAAACTCTCACAATTAAGAATCTGTTCCTTCACTTCGGAATATTCATACACTGCAAGCTCTGCCGCTGCAGATGGTGTCGGTGCTCTTAAGTCTGCCACATAATCGGCAATCGTTGTATCTGTCTCATGTCCGACTGCAGAGATCACCGGAACACGACAGTCAAAAATCGCACGCGCAACAGCCTCCTCATTGAATGCCCACAGATCTTCAATGTTTCCTCCGCCTCTTCCGACGATCATGACATCCACCTGCTTCTCTTCCAGCATATGGATTCCTTTCACGATGCTGCTCACGGCACCATCACCCTGTACCAGTGCAGGATAAAGCAGGATCTGGACAAATGGATTCCTTCTCTTTGCCACATTGATGATATCTCTGATCGCTGCTCCTGTCGGTGCGGTCACAACCCCGATCGTACGTGCATAGCGTGGAATCGGCTGTTTGTACTCTGCTGCAAACATTCCCATCTCTTCGAGTTCCTTCTTCAGTGCCTCGAATCTTTCATACAAAAGTCCCGCACCGTCCAGAATGATCTCTCTTGCGTACAGCTGATACTTTCCATCCCGCTCATAGACACTGACCGCCCCCAGCACTACTACCTGCTGTCCTTCCTCCATATGAAAAGAAAGCCCAGACCTTGAGCCTGCGAACATCACGCAGGCTATCGTGCCGGACTCGTCTTTCAATGAAAAATATATATGCCCTGATGTGTGGTACTTTAAATTAGACACCTCACCCTTTACATAGATTCGGTTCAGCATGAAGTCCTGGGTGAACATATTCTTAATATAAGAATTAACCTGCTTCACCGTATAGACATTTTTCATTCTTTCGTCTCTTCCAGTGAACGCGCAATCTTGCCAAGTACTCCGTTAATAAATGACGGAGCCTCATCTGAACTGAACATCTTTGCCAGTTCTACTGCCTCGTTAATCGCAACTCCTACCGGTACCTCGTCATCCCACTTCATCTCATATACCGCAAGTCTCAGAATGGACAGATCTACTTTGTTCATTCTTGTTGTCTTCCATCCCTTTGCATTGGCATTGATCAGTTCATCAATCTCTTCTGTCTTCTCAAGTACTGCTGCATATTTTCTCTTAATATATTCTTTATCCTTATCCGCTGCATCTTCCAGTGTAGAAAAATAGTATTCAATCTGCTCCGGCATCTCCTGCGGATCATTAAATTCTATCTGAAACAACATCTTGAAAATGTGCTCGCGAAGTTCTTTTCTAACCATGTTGGCTGATTCCTTTCCTGTTCGCTTTTATTCCTGACTCTCCATCTCGACTCCAGCAACCTTAATGTTCACATCAGCCACTTCAAGTCCTGTCATATTCTCAATTGCATTCTTAACTTTCTCCTGCACTCTTGCAGACACCTCAACGATGCTGTAATTGTACTTCAGGTTCAATGCCAAGGATACAGTCACAATACCTTCCAGTACATCAACCTTCACACCTTTGGAAAGATTCTTCATTCCGAGCTTTCCGATCAGTTCATTCGTGATGTTTCCGGCCATAGAAGCAACACCTTCCACTTCTGTGGCAGCAAGCGCTGCAATGATCGCTACAACTTCATCTGCAATCTTAATCTCACCTTTGCTTGCGTCGTTCTGTATTGTATAAATATTTCTTTCGTCCTTTGCCATAATCAAAACCTCCTGTTTTGTCTGATTCTTTCTACATTATATCAAAAATCTTTCTATTTGAAAAGATTTTTATGAACGTCCGAATTCTGACAAAATAAGTCCTTCATTTCGCTCTTCTGTCATACGGATACTCCACTCATGCGCAAAGAGAAGAAGCGGACGACCCTTCAGATCCATGATCTTCTTCATATCAGATGTTCCGCTCAAGCGATCCATATCGATCTCTTCATTCTCAATCCAACGGATGTACTCATATGGCAGATTCTCCAGACGGATCTCTACATTATATTCATTCTGGAGACGATACTTCAAGACATCAAACTGGAGTATACCTACAACACCTACGATGATCTCTTCCATACCCGTGTTGAATTCCTGGAAGATCTGGATCGCACCTTCCTGTGCAATCTGATTGATTCCCTTTACAAACTGCTTTCTCTTCATCGTATCAACCTGACGGACACGTGCAAAGTGCTCCGGTGCAAAGGTCGGGATTCCTTCGTAAGCAAATTTCTCTTTTGATGTTGTCAATGTATCTCCGATTGAAAAGATACCCGGGTCAAATACTCCGATGATATCTCCGCCGTAAGCCTTATCGATCATCTTTCTTTCACTTGCCATCATCTGCTGCGGCTGGGAAAGACGCACATCCTTTCCTCCCTGCACATGATAAACACTCATACCGGCCTCAAATTCTCCGGAACAGATTCTCATAAATGCAATTCTGTCTCTGTGGGCTTTGTTCATATTCGCCTGGATCTTAAATACAAATGCTGAGAAGTCTTTTTCTGTCATTGGATCGATCTCGCCATGATCTGATTTTCTCGGAAGCGGAGAGGTTGTCATCTTCAGGAAATGCTTCAGGAAAGTCTCTACACCAAAGTTGGTAAGAGCGGATCCGAAAAATACCGGTGAAAGCTGTCCCTTATCAACCAGTTCCTGATCAAATTCAGCGGCTGCTCCATCCAGAAGTTCAATCTCATCTGCAAGAATGTCTTTTGCATCTGAACCGATCAGTTCTTCTGTCTCCGGGGCATCGATCGGTACTGTCTTCACCTCACCCATCGCAGTACCTTTTTTCGTATCTGAGAACAGCTCAACTTCACGCTTCGCTCTGTCGTAAACTCCCTTGAATTCCTTACCGGAACCGATTGGCCAGTTGATCGGACAAGTTGCGATTCCAAGCTCTTTCTCTATATCATCTAACAATTCAAATGTATCTTTCGCCTCACGGTCAAGCTTATTGATAAATGTAAAGATCGGGATGTGACGCATCACACAGACTTTAAACAGCTTTCTTGTCTGCGCCTCAACACCCTTGGATGCATCGATAACCATAACTGCGGAATCCGCTGCCATCAAAGTACGGTATGTATCCTCTGAGAAGTCCTGATGTCCCGGTGTATCCAGAATATTAATACAGTATCCACCATAATTGAACTGAAGTACAGAAGAAGTTACAGAAATACCTCTCTCCTTCTCAATCTCCATCCAGTCGGAAACCGCATGCTTCGCAGTTGCTTTTCCCTTAACAGATCCTGCCTGGTTGATGGCTCCTCCGTACAGAAGGAATTTCTCTGTCAATGTTGTCTTACCGGCATCCGGATGGGATATAATGGCAAATGTTCTTCTTTTCTTTATCTCATTCGTAATTTCTGACATTTCTAATCTCCTATCATTTTCACGCAATAGATAACTGTCCGCAGGCATCCCGTAGACAGTTACATAATAAACCAGTAAATAGTGTATCACAAGTCCTCTCTGACAGCAAATCTTTTATTAAAAAGTTTTTCCAAAAATATACTTTCTATTCATGAATTGGTGTAATTACAATCTTCTCCGGCTTTACATCCGACTTTCTTGTCACAATATCCTCAATCTGGGCACGGTTTGCATCCGTAAGCTCCTCTGCATTTACAACAACATCTGCACTATCTTCCCCCAGACTTACCACTGCCTCTGAAAATCCTTTTGTTGCCATCAATGTCTCAATTTCCATCTCCGTCTCTGATTGTTTTGTAAGCTCCACCATCTGTGCAACTGCATCTGACTTTTCCTCTTCACTGAGCTCCGTATTGTCTATGATCGACTGCAGTGTTTCTTTATTCTGGGCACGCACCTGTTCTCTTGTAACTTTTGCCTGGGCTACCGTAGTCTGGGCTGAACCATTTGTTAGAACCGCCTCTCCAGGTGTTCCTTCTGTTTCAGAATCATTACTTTCAATTTCTTCGCTTCCTGCTTCTGTATCTTCCTGTGAAATATCCAAAAGTTCCTGATTTGTAAGATCTGCATTAGCTTCTTTTGTTCCTTTCGCATTCTCGCCAAACAGACGTCCCGTGTAGTTCAGATATCCTGCTGCCGCGATCATAACCGCAAGTGCCACAATGATCAACTGGTTTTTCTTCACTTTCCCTTTCATTAAGATAAACCTCCTTTTATGTAGGCGCACGTTTCATTATTTTTATCTTATGCGCTTCTACACCAAATAATGCCTGCACCGCTTCTGTCAGATTCTTCGCGACAACTGCATTCCCACCTCCATCTGCTATTACAAGAATTCCCTCCACTTCCGGTGCATTTTCTTTACTTACATATGGGATCTGCGTTCCGTCTGTCCCCTGACTGTACACGGTCGTTTTATCCAGAGATTTCTCTTCACTTTCTCTTGTCTCTCCCTGGTTGCCTGCTTCCTTCGTCGTCTGATGTGTACTTTGCTGATCTTTTTCAACCACCTTCTGTCCTGTAGACTTTAATGTGATCATCACCGTCACCTTTCCTGCCCCATCTACGACACCAAGTGTCTGCGCTGTCTTCTGTTCCAGATATTTTTCATAGTCTGCCATGGAATCTGTCTCATACGTCTCTCCTTTCCCGGATTCCCCGTCAATCTTTGTATCCTTATCCACCTCCCCTGTCTTCGGAACCGGAACCGCAACTACAAGAAGCAGCAGTCCACACAGGAATAAAATGGCTAATCTTGTTCTTTTCTGACCACGATCCGCCTGTTTTATCTTCCTTGTGTATCCCACGATCCTTTCCTTCCACTCCTGCCAATTATTGTCCAATTCCGATTTCCTCCCGTTTTATAGAATCCGACATCCGCTCTATTTCTTTCTCATATTGCTGATACACTTCCCTTTGATAAAACTGCTCTGCTTTCAGTCCTTTCAACGCCGCAACAGGGGATAGTGCAAGCAGGATCAGGACAAGTCCACAGAAAAAACGAATATATTTTTCATAATCCTTTCCCGGAATCACCTGCAGAACTGCACTCATAATGAGAAGAATTGAAATAATTTTTTGTATCCATTGTGTAAGCATCCGGCAGATTCCTCCTCTCTCCTCTGAAACCTTAAGATGTTACAGCCACCACAAGTGCAATGCTTAAGACAAACAACAGTGTTGTGGATGCTATTACCTTCACCATAAGCTGATAACCTGAACTAACTCCAGATATGCATGTTGTAATTCTCCGGTCAGAAACCGGTTGGACTAATGCCGCCACAAGTTGGTACAAAAATGCCAATATCAGAAATTCCACCAGTGGAATAAGTGCCAGGACAGCTATAAAAATCATTCCTGCTACACCAATTCCATTCTTAAGCAGTACTGCAACTCCTAATGCAACATCCATTGTACCTCCGGCAACATCTCCGATCCACGGAACCGCCTCCAGTGTTCGTCCTGCAGCAGTCATTTTCAAAGAATCAATTGCCGGATTCAAAAATCCCCGGATCAGACTGATCCCACTCACAGCGGCAATCATACTTTTCAGACTCCATTGGATACATTTTTTCAGAAGTTCTGCAAATTCTGAGAAAAGATCTTCTCCGGTCAGGCAGGATAAGACCCTCACCATCCCGTAGATCTTCACAGCCGGTAAAAGAAAGTGAAGTACAAGCAGTTCCACCAGATAGATCAGGAACAGTATTGTATTATAAAACATCAACGCCGAACTGCTCTTTCCGGTAAATGCAACCGCCAGAAAGAAACTTGGGCAAAACACCTGCATCAATTGGACAAGCTCTCCTGTTTTTTCTTCGGCATATAAATTCATCGATTGATATGCTTCCAGACAGATTGCGATCACAACAAGATACAAAATATAAAAACCCGCTTCCGCTGTCTGTCTGTTTTGAAAGATACTTGTAAAATTCGAGAAAAATGCAGCCGCCACTGTAATCAGCAGCAAGCGCGCCAGATTCTTCCTTCCTTTCTGAAAAACAGAGAACACCTGTCCTGAAAAAAACTCAAGAAATCTTTCTCCCAATTCCTGCGTATTTCCGCTGATCAGCATCTCTGTAAGATCACGAAACCGAACTTTTTCTCCCAGTTCTGTCTCTCCTGATAACTGATCGATCTGTCTGAAATCAAATTCATCCAGCAGACTTTCTTCCATTTGTTCCAGCTCATCCTCCAACATCCCGGAATGATCTTCTGTTTCCTTTTCCTCCGCTGTACCATGCTCTGCTGCATACACGCTGCCACATCCTGTCACAATAGTAAATAAAAACACAAGACAGAAGATCTTTTTCCAAAAATGTTTTTCCCTTTTCATATCAGAAAATCTCCGATTAGTTCCAGCAGCGCAAGAAGTACCGGCATTCCTATCGCAAGGATCGTCAACTTTGTAAAAATCTCAATCTGTACAGCAATATTCTGATACCCTGCATCTTTACAGATTCCGGATGCAAATTCAGCCACATAAGTCACACCGGCCATTTTCAACAGAATACCCATCTGTCCGGCATCCAGTTTTATATAATTTGCAATTTTCTTTACTGTCCGCACAAAGATTTCAAGTCGTGAAAGCATACAAAGAAATAAAAACAGGCTGACTGCAAGACTTACATAAATGCCATATTCACTTTTCCCACTTTTAAACTGCAAAGCAAGTAATGTTCCAACGACACCAAAAAGTGCGATTTGTATACTGTTCAATTCTGTTCCGCCCTCCTTAAAGAGAAAACAATTGCCGGATCGAAGAAAATAAGTCATAAATCGCCGGGAGAACCCAGGATAATACAAGAATCAGCCCTGCAAGACTTGTCAGGAATGCCTGTTCCTCTCTGCCGCTATGCTTCAAAACCTGACTCAGAATAGATACAAGAATTCCCACCGCCGCAATTTTAAATATCAGATTGATACTCATACTCTCCCTCCTCTCCCTCTGTTTCCACCCTTTTAAAGCAGAAGGATCACAAGAAAAATCCCGCCTGCTGCCCCCAGCCAGCTACCGAGCTTTTTCTTCTCAGACGTTTCCGCAGTTCTCTTTTCAATTTCCATATCCAGCCTTTTCAAATGATACTCCAGCAGACGAACTACACCTTCTCTGTCTCCTATTTCAAGCAGTTCCCCAGGTTCGCAGATCAGAGGATTCATTTTTCCTCTCCATTTCAGTTCCGGAAGATCTTTTTCTATCGTATCTGTCCACAAGTCAGCAAACCGCTTTTCCTGTGTGCCCTGACATTGAAATGCCAAATCCATCAGCCAGTTTTCATAGGGTTCCTTCTCTCTTGATGCAATATTATAAAAAATTTCCGAAAGCGGAAGTCCTGCATACAGTAATTCGCCTTTTATTTGTTCTATAATTCTGCGAAAATGACTCAATTCTTCCAGATAATTCCGAAGTTCTTTTCCATACATCCATCCTGCTCCGGTCGTCGCCAACAAGATCAGAAAACATCCGACTAATTTCTGCACAGCACACGCCCCCGCTCATCATAGATTTCCCGGATCTTGCCAGGACCGTGATCCTGTCCAAGCACAACATAACGCTGAAACATTCTTCTGCGGATCAGTTCGCCCAGGATCGGCTTTTTAGAAGCCTCATCCATATCAAGGCTGTGTACACTCGCGATCAGCCGGCAGCCGCACTGCATGGCATATTCAATGGCATGGATATCCTCACTTGTGCCGATCTCATCCACTGCGATCACACGCGGCGCCATAGAACGGATCAACATGATCATCCCCTCCGCTTTCGGACAACAGTCTAAAATATCAGTCCTTGTACCCAGATGATTCTGCGCGATTCCAAGATAACACCCACCGAGCTCCGATCTTTCATCTACCACACCGACAGAACACCCTTTTATGTATTCATTTCCATCCGATATCTGACGGATCAGATCACGGATCAAAGTAGTCTTTCCGCAACATGGCGGAGAAATGATCAATGTATGGCAAATCTGTTTATTTTCCGTAATATATGGAATCAATGCGTCAGCACACCCAAGTACTTCGTGAGAAATTCTTACATTTAGCGAAGAAATATACTGTATATTTTTTACTTTTTCATTTTCTATAATTACTTTTCCTGCCACCCCGACCCTGTGACCTCCTTCCACTGTAATAAATCCCTGTTTCAACTCATTTTCATATGCATAGAGCGAATAATGACAAATATATCCCATTGTCTCACCAATATCTTCTTTCGTAACCAGATACGGGTGTACCGGGTCCGGAAGAACCCGTTCCTGCCCTTTCATCTGAATCAGCAGCGGCTGACCTGTACGTATCCTGATCTCCTGCAGTTCCTCCGGATTACTGACGGATTCTTCTACAAGCTTACGGATTTTTTCTGCCAGCAGATTCCAGACCTGCATCTTCTTGTTCTGTCTTTCCATTTCCATCTTGTCCACCTCTCCAGTTGTTGTCCGTACCCCTCCTCTCTACACAATATATGGATAAGATTCTTAAAGTATTCCTTGCGCATACAAGAAAAGAGGAACAAAACCCAGTTTCCTGAATTCTGTTCCTCTTTTCTTATTCTTTCTGATTCTTATTCTGCAACATCTTTCATGCTGAAGCTGAATCTTCCCATCTTATCTTTACCAAGGCATACAACCTTCACAACATCACCGATGCTTACAACGTCTTCTACCTTGTCAACTCTCTGCTTAGAAAGCTTGGAAATGTGTACCATTCCTTCTTTACCCGGTGCAAACTCAACGAATGCTCCGAATTCTTTGATGCTGATAACCTTTCCTTCAAAAAGCTGTCCTGCTTCGTAATCTGTAACGATTGTCTGGATGTACTTCGCAGCTTTCTCCATGTTCTCTTTCTCTGTACCGCAGATAGATACATTTCCTTCATCATCGATGTCGATCTTAACACCTGTCTCGTCGATGATTGCATTGATTGTCTTACCACGCTGTCCGACAACATCACCGATCTTCTGTGGATCGATCTGCATCTGAATAATCTTCGGTGCAAACTCTCCAACTTCTTTTCTAGGCTCAGCAATTGCTTTACTCATAACTTCATCCATGATGTAAGTTCTTGCTTTCTTTGTAGCAGCGATTGCTTCTTCGATGATCGGTCTTGTCAGTCCGTGGATCTTGATATCCATCTGGATTGCTGTGATACCTTTGTGAGTACCTGCCACCTTGAAGTCCATGTCTCCGAAGAAGTCCTCGAGTCCCTGGATATCTGTCAGTACAAGGTAATCATCATCTGTCTCACCTGTTACAAGTCCTGCAGAGATACCTGCTACAGCAGACTTGATCGGCACACCTGCTGCCATCAGTGACATACTGGATGCGCAGACACTTGCCTGTGATGTAGATCCATTAGACTCAAATGTCTCAGATACTGTACGGATTGCATATGGGAACTCAGACTCGCTTGGAAGTACCGGAAGAAGTGCTCTCTCAGCCAGTGCTCCATGTCCGATCTCACGACGTCCCGGTCCTCTGGAAGGTCTTGTCTCTCCTACAGAGTAGGACGGGAAGTTGTAGTGATGCATATATCTCTTTGTCTTCTCTGCTTCATCAAGACCGTCAAGCTTCTGTGCTTCAGAAAGTGGAGCAAGTGTTGTCATTGTGCAGATCTGTGTCTGTCCTCTTGTGAACATAGCAGAACCATGAACTCTCGGGATCAGGTCTACTTCTGCTGCAAGCGGTCTGATCTGATCGATCGCACGACCATCCGGACGCTTATGATCTTTGAGGATCATCTTTCTTACTGTCTTCTTCTGATACTGGTAAACAGCCTCACCAAGCTTCGCAAGATACTCTTCGTTGTCTGCAAATGCTTCCTCGAGTCTCTCTGTGATCACACGGATATTCTCTTCTCTTGTCTGCTTGTCATCTGTAAATACAGCCTCTTCCATCTCAGCAGCCGGAACGATCTCCTGGATCGCATCAAAGAGTTCCTGCGGAACAGCAAAGCTCTGATACTCATGTTTCGGCTTTCCACACTCTGCAACGATCGTGTCAAAGAAAGCGATCACTTTCTGGTTCAGATCATGTGCCGCAAAGATTGCTTCAATCATCTTCGCTTCCGGAACTTCCTTCGCACCGGCCTCGATCATGATAACCTTTTCCTTTGTAGAAGCAACTGTCAATGCAAGATCAGATACTTCCTTCTGTGCTGCTGTCGGGTTGAATACGAATTCTCCGTCAACAAGTCCAACCTGTGTTGTAGAGATTGGTCCGTCAAACGGAATATCAGAAATACTTGTCGCAAGTGCAGCACCAAGCATAGCTGTAAGTTCCGGGCTGCAGTCCTGATCTACAGAAAGAACAAGATTCTCCAGTGTTACGTCATTTCTATAATCTTTCGGGAACAGAGGACGCATCGGACGGTCGATGACACGGTCTGTCAGGATTGCATTCTCAGATGCTTTACCCTCTCTCTTATTAAATCCTCCCGGGATCTTTCCTACAGCGTACATTCTCTCATTATACTCTACGCTGAGTGGGAAGAAATCAATTCCTTCTCTCGGCTTGTCAGATGCTGTTGCTGTACACAGTACAGTTGTGTCACCATAATGCATCAGCACTGCACCATTCGCCTGTTTTGCCACACGGTCAACATCCACGCGCAGTGTTCTGCCGGCCAGTTCCATTTCAAACTTTTTATACATGGTTTTCTCCTTTTTATCTTATCTTCGTTTTATATGAGCAGAACAATTCGCTCCGAAACTACTGAAAAATGTACTATTCCATAGCAATTGAAGCCCACTGTAATCGATTGATAATACACTTTTCAGTGGTCTCGGTTCTTCTCTGCCCACAAGCTTTTAAATTATATCATATTCCATAATAAGAAGTAAATAGTTTTCCAAAAAAAGAACAAAAAGTACCAAAAATTCAGACAAAAAGAAACAGACCAGAAACCACATCATCAGATGCAGCTTCTGATCTGTCAATTGATCTTCTTTTTTGGAAAATCTTATTATTTTCTCAGACCAAGTTTCTCGATCAGAGCACGGTATCTCTCGATATCTACTTTCTTGAGGTATGCAAGAAGTCCTCTTCTCTGTCCAACCATCTTAAGAAGTCCTCTTCTTGAGTGGTGATCCTTCGGGTTAGCTTTGAAGTGATCTGTCAGCTCGTTGATTCTTGCTGTAAGGATAGCAACCTGTACTTCCGGTGATCCTGTATCTCCCTCTGTTCTTCCAAATTCTTTGATGATAGCCTGTTTCTTCTCTTTTGCGATCATTGTAATATCCTCCTTAAAATTCTTAGTTAAACCGCCTGGCATTAAGCAATGGTCGGAGTGATCCGATTACCGAACACCGGCTGATTTGATACCTCGGATAGTATAGCACAGAGATATCTGCTTGTAAAGCACAAATTTAAAATCTTTTATCTTTCATCGAATGGATGATTTTTCAGATATTCCTCTCCGTACCGCATATCTTTCATCACGCGGTCTTTGAGTTCTTCAACCGAATGAAATTTCGTTTCCGGACGTTCGAACTCCAGAATCTGCACTGTGGCAGTCTTCCCATAAGCATCGCCTTCATATCCGTAAACATAAACTTCGAACAACCGTCTTTTCTCTTGCGCAACGGTCGGTTTCACCCCGGCATTTCCCACACCGCCATACCATACACCATCCACAAGGACGCGACAGGCATAGACACCGTACTTTGGCAGGATTTTCTTTTCCTGCGGTGCAAGATTCATTGTCGGAAATCCAAGTGTTCTTCCAAGCTGTTGTCCATGTTCCACAACACTGGTGATCTCATACGGATACCCCAGAAGCTTATTTGCAAGAGGAACATTTCCATCGAGGAGAAGTTCCCTGATATAAGTGCTGCTGATCTCCCGGTCTTTGTAATATGCTTTCTCGACCACATCAACTGTATAGCCATATTTCGCTGCATATTTCTCCAGCATCTGATGATTGCCTCTTTTTTCATGACCAAAATTAAAATCCGTTCCTACAACAATGTGTGATGCGTGCAGTTTCTTATGCAGGATTTCATCGATAAATTTCTCTGCTTCCATCTCCATCATTTCTCTCGTAAATGGAATCTCGATCAGATAATCTACCTTGTCCTCAAGAAATGCTCTTCGCTCTTCATTTGTCATCAGACAGTCTCTGTCCATATCAAAGGCACAAACGACACTGTCGCAATCTTCCTTCTGCGCATATTTCATTATTCTGTTGAGCAGCTTCTGATGTCCTCTGTGCAATCCATCAAACTTTCCAAGCGTTACCGCTGTGTGATTTCTTCCGTCAAAGGCATCTAATCCTTTTATATATTGCATGTCTGTCTTATTCGTCCTTTATTTCTCAATTTTCTCTGCTTCAGGATCCAGAAACATTTTCTTAATATGGAACAGCTTCTTCGGTGCACGATACTGATAAAGACCGATAAAATTCTTTCTGGAATCATATACTCTGACTTCCTGTCCATCTGTCCACGCTTCTTTTTCTAACAGAAAACGCTCCGGAAGATCATTTCCGTTATAAGACATCCATGCCTTCGCATCCGTCACAGTAACGGCCGGCAGTTCCGCGAAGATCTGATCCAGCGGAGTGAAAAGTTCTGCACCTTCTCCCTGTTCCATCTTCTGTCGCACTTCATCCAGTGTTACCGCATCTTCTTTCAGGAAATGGCCGACTTTCGTACGCTCAAGTTCTTCCATACAGCCGCCCACCTGAAGCTTCTCTCCAATGTCATGGCACAAAGTACGGATATATGTTCCTTTAGAACAGTCCACCTCCATACGCACATGCGGAAGATTCATCTCCAGAATGCGAATTCCATGGATCTGGACTTTTCTGCTCTTACGCTCCACGGTCTTTCCTTCACGGGCAAGCTCATAAAGCTTCTTCCCATTCACTTTCAACGCAGAGTACATTGGCGGAATCTGATCATATTCTCCGATAAATGATTCGATACAGGAACGTACTTCCTCTTCCGTCAGATCGCCCGGATCCCTCTCCTCCAGAACCTCTCCGGAAATGTCCTGCGTATCTGTCGTCTTTCCTAAAAGCAGCAGAGCCTCATATGTCTTATCATGATCTGTCAGAAGCTCACAAACCTTTGTTGCTCTTCCAAGACACACCGGAAGGACTCCCGTTGCATCCGGATCAAGCGTACCTGTATGACCGATCTTCTTCTGTCCGACAACTTTTCGAAGAACTGCAACCACATCATGGGAAGTATATCCTTTTTCTTTGTAAATATTAACTATTCCGTTTATCATTTTTTCTCGTTTTTCTCTTCTGCCGCTCTAAGCTGTCTTTCAATTAAAAGTGTCAGATTGTTGATCACATCATGCGGGGAACCTTTCATTGTAACACCTGCTGCTCTCACATGACCGCCACCGCCATAATATTTCGCAACTGCACTTACATCAACGATTTCTTTTGATCTAAGGCTTACTTTAAATGTCTGCGGTTCGAGCTCGTAAAGAAGGATTGCAACCTCCACACCTCTTGTCTGACGCAATACGCTGACAATTCCATCCAGATCAGACGGTTTTGCCTGGAAGAACTCCATTTCTTTCAAACGTATCACTGAGACAACCGCTTTCTTATTCAGGATCATCATACTCTCAAGAAGTGCCTTCCCAAGCATCTGATTCTGAACATAGGATTTTTCAAAATATGTTCCGTCAATGATCGCGCTTCCATTGATCCCTTTTCTTAAAAGTGCAGCACCGACTTCCATTGTCTCCGGTGAAGTACAGGAATACTGGAACACTCCGGTATCATGCACAATCCCCATATAAAGGAAAGATGCGATTTCTTCCGTAATCTTCTCCTCATCCAGCAGACGGAAAACAAGTTCCGAAGTAGAACTTGCATCCGGCACGATATAATTCGTGTCTGCAAAAGACTCGTTACTGACGTGGTGATCCACACATAAAGTTTCCTTTGCATTTTGGAACACCGGCTCGGAAAAACCAAGACGTCTTTCGTCCCCGCAATCCAGACTCATGAAAAGGTCATAAACTTTGCCTTCTACAATCTCATGCTTCGGCACATCTCTGTGTCCCATCATCTGAAATGCTTCCGGGATCTCCTCCAGATACAGATCTGTCTCAATCTCCGGATAATAAGTGGTCAGATAAAGATATAATCCAAGTGTAGAACCAACGCAGTCCCCATCCGGACGAATGTGTCCGCCAATGGCTACACTGTGTTTCCCTTTTAATACATCGTTTAATACGATCATCTATTCCTCAGCTCCATCCTTCAAATCTCTTGTCACTTCGTCAATTTTCTTGCTGATATTTACTCCATATTCAATGGACTGGTCTACGATAAATGTAATCTGTGGTGTGTTGCGCATATTCACTGTACGTGCAAGTTCTCTGCGGATATATCCCTCTGCACTCTGAAGACCTTTGATCGTATCTTCCTGTGCTTTCTTGTCTCCGAGAACACTGATATATGCCTTGCATGTCTTAAGATCCGGTGCTACTTCAACAGCAACAACAGATGTCAGCGGTGCAACACGTGGATCTTTGATCCCGCCACGCAGGATATTACTCAGCTCACGCTGTACTTCTGCATTGACTCTTGTATTCTTAATACTGTTCTTTCTCATGTTCTAACTCCTTTTTTATACAGAAAAGTTACTCCTGCAATGTATGACCCCTGCACGAGTAACAATTCTGTCACCTGCTGACAATTACAACACTCTGCAAATGTCAGCATCTTTTATTCTTACTTGCGTTCTGTCTCTACCATCTTGTAGGCTTCAACCTGATCGCCTTCTTTAATGTCATTGTAGTTCTCGAATACGAGACCACACTCATATCCTGTTCTGACTTCCTTCACGTCATCTTTGAAACGCTTCAGAGATGCCAGCGGTCCGTCGAATACAACGATTCCGTCACGGATCAGACGAACAGAACAGTTTCTCTCGAAGATACCGTCAAGCACATACGCACCGGCAATTGTTCCAACTCCTGATGCCTTGAATGTCTGACGTACTTCCGCATGACCGAGAACCTTCTCCTCAAAGACAGGATCAAGCATACCCTTCATGGCTGCCTCTACATCTTCGATGGCATTGTAGATAACTCTGTAAAGTCTTAAGTCAACACCCTCGCGCTCAGCGATATCTTTCGCTGTTGCATCCGGACGAACGTTAAATCCAATGATGATCGCATTTGATGCAGATGCAAGGATAACGTCAGATTCATTAATTGCACCAACACCGCCATGGATGATCTTAACAACAACTTCATCGTTACTCAGCTTCAGAAGACTCTGCTTGATTGCCTCTACAGATCCCTGAACATCAGCCTTAACAACAATATCAAGTTCTTTGAGGTTACCTTCCTGGATCTGGTTGAACAGATCATCCAGAGACATCTTGGACTTCGTCTCTTCCAGAAGTTTTACCTTGTTCTGGGAAATAAATGTCTCTGCAAACGCTCTTGCTTCTTTATCAGACTCACATCCTACGAATACTTCTCCCGCATTCGGAACATCATTCAGACCAAGGATCTCAACCGGCTGGGACGGACCTGCTTCTTTCACACGTCTTCCCTTGTCATCCATCATCGCTCTTACACGACCATGAGCGCTTCCTGCTGCGATCGCATCTCCTACGTGGAGTGTACCTTTCTGTACAAGAACAGTTGCAACAGATCCCTTACCTTTATCAAGCTCAGCCTCGATCACAAGACCACGTGCGGCACGGTTCGGGTTCGCTTTCAGTTCCATAACCTCTGCTGTCAGAAGGATCATCTCAAGAAGATCCTGGATTCCTTCATGTGTATGCGCTGATACCGGAACAAAGATTGTGCTTCCGCCCCAGTCTTCCGGAATCAGTTCGTATTCTGTCAGTTCCTGTTTTACACGTTCAACATTCGCACTTGGCTTATCGATCTTGTTGATCGCAACAATAATCTCAATTCCTGCTGCTTTCGCATGGTTGATCGCCTCAATTGTCTGTGGCATAACACCGTCATCCGCAGCAACTACAAGGATTGCGATATCTGTAGAGTTTGCTCCACGCATACGCATTGCAGTAAATGCCTCATGTCCCGGTGTGTCGAGGAATGTGATCTTTTCTCCGTTAATCTCAACAACAGATGCACCGATGTGCTGTGTGATACCACCGGCCTCACGACCTGTTACATTACTGTTACGGATTGCATCCAGAAGAGATGTCTTACCATGGTCAACATGACCCATAACACATACAACCGGTGGGCGTTTCACCATAAGGCTTTCGTCTTCTTCATCCTCTTTCAGAAGTTCTTCGATTACATCTACAACTTCTTCTTTCTCACAGAGAACATCGAATTCCATCGCGATCTCTTCTGCTGTCTCATAATCAACTTCCTGATTTACAGTTACGATCTTGCCCTGCATGAAAAGCTTCTTAACAATAACAGAAGGAACGATCTTCATCTTATCAGCAAGCTCTTTAATTGTAAGAACTTCTGGAATCACGATCTGTTTGATCTGCTCTTCCTGCTTCTCTTCCTTCACCTGTGGCTTCTTCACTTCCACTGCCGGTTTCTGCTTCTTGCCTTTTCTTCCTTTTCCTTCGAAAGCTTCATCTCTGTATTCTTTCTTCTTATTATCTCTTTCTTTGTCTTTCGCTTTGTTTCTCTGTGTCTTCTGCTGTTCTACGATCGGTGTAGCGTCACTTCTGTCGTTTCTGCGATTGTCATTTCTTCTGTCAGAGCGCTGTCCCTGTCCGCGTCCGTCTCTTCCGTCACGGTTCTCTCTTCCATCACGGTTGTCGCGTCCCTGGAATCCGTCACGTCCTCCTCTGTCAGAACGCTGTCCGCGTCCGTCTCTGTCCTGACGTGGTCCTCTGTTTTCGCCTCTGTTCTCGCCATTAGAACGTCTGTCTCCAAATGGTTTCTGTCCCGGTCTGTCAGAGCGTACCTGTCTTCCCTCACCACTCGGACGTCCTGTTCTTGATCCCTGCGGTCTCTCAGAACGTGCTCCGTTCTGTGCCGGACGTGCCGGTCTGTCCTCTGCTGCACGAACCGGTCTTTCGCTTTTTGCTGCCGGTTTCTCTGTACGAGCCGGTTTTCCTTCACCATTCGAACGGCTCTGTCCTGCTGCCGGGCGTTTTCCATCACCGTTTGGACGACCCTGGTTCTGTCCCTGACGTCCCTGTCCCGGACGTTTTCCCTGCAGTCTGCTGCTGTTCTTTGAATTCTGTGGGCGAACTACAAATGCAAGATTTTTCTTCTTTGGAGCACCCTCTTTTTCTGTTGTTTTATCTGCAGCCATCTCAGCATCTTTGCCAGCTGCTTCTCTTCTAATATCTTCTGCCACGTTATCCTCCCTGGTGTTTAAACTCTTTTTATTTTCATTCTGCATCTTCTCATCTGCCATATAAATCTACCTCCTTCAAGCAATCAACGGGGAACCTTTGTCTTCTACTCCCATTCATCAGGTACGGGATTTCAGTTCTTTTAATATTCCTTTTGCAAATCCTTCGTCTAATATCGCCAGAGATGCACGGAATTGTTTTCCCATCGCATGCCCCAAGGTATCTTTATCTCCGTAAACTATCATTGGAACTTTATAAAATTTACACATATCACGGAATTTTTTCTTTGTATTATCTGAAGCGTCTTCTGCAACAACTACAAGGCTTGCTCTTCCGGACTTCGTCTGTCCTTCTGTCATAAATTCACCGCTTGCGCAGCGCCCCGCTTTCGTTGCCAGACTGATCAGAGACAGTACTTTATCTCTAGCCAATCTCATCCATCTCCTTTTCCAGCCGTTCATATACTTCCTGCGGTATTGCCTGCTTAAAGGAACGCTCCAGTCCTCTGTTCTTCACAGCCTGCTCAAAACATGCCTTCTGCGGACAGAGATACGCTCCACGTCCGTTTTTCTTTCCGGTTGTGTCAATGACAAATTCTTCTTCCTCTGTTCTGAGGATCCGAATCAGTTCCTTCTTTGGTTTCATCTCGCCGCAGCCTACACATTTACGCATAGGTACTTTCTTCTTTACTGCCAAACAATTCACTCCCTCAGATCTTACTCTTCGTCTGTCTCAACGAATTCAATCTCATCTGCTCCGTCTTCATCAGCTGCATCTGCCGGAACATCATCGTACTCTTCTTCCTCTTCTCCGACTGTATAGCCTTCTTCTCCGACCATACCCATCTGCTCCATGTAGTTCTCCGGAAGATCTCCACACTCAATTGCCTGTGTCTCACTCTTGATATCGATCTTGTATCCTGTCAGACGGGCTGCAAGTCTTGCATTCTGGCCTTCTTTACCGATTGCAAGTGAAAGCTGATAATCAGGAACAATAACTCCTGCAATCTTCTCATCCGGATCAGCCATAACAGAAATAACCTTCGCCGGGCTGAGTGCATTCTCAATCAGAAGTGCCGGATTCTCATCCCAGTTAATGATATCAATCTTCTCACCACGAAGCTCTTTTACAACTGCATTTACTCTTGCACCGTTCATACCAACACAAGCTCCGACCGGATCAACATTCGGATCGTTAGACCATACAGCCATCTTTGTACGGGAACCAGCCTCACGGGCAATGCTCTTGATCTCAACTGTTCCGTCCTTTACCTCTGCAACCTCTGATTCAAACAGACGTTTTACAAGTTCCGGATGTGTACGGGATACAAGGATTTTTGGTCCCTTTGGTGTGTTCTTAACTTCTACGATATAAAGCTTAATACGCTCTGTCGGCTCGAAATGCTCTCCTTTCACCTGTTCGTTCTCTGTAAGGATTGCATCTGCTTTTCCAAGATTCACACTGATATTCTTGCCAATATAACGCTGTACGATACCTGTTACGATATCCTTCTCTTTCTCGAAATACTGATCAAATACTGCCTTGCGCTCTTCTTCTCTGATCTTCTGAAGAATCAGGTTCTTTGCATTCTGTGTTGCAATACGTCCGAATTCCTTGGAATGAAGCTCAACCTGTGCGATATCTCCGATATGAAGTGCCGGATTGATCTTCTCTGCATCCTCAAGACTGATCTCGATTGCAGGATCAAATACTTCTTCAACAACTTCTCTCTCTGCGTATACAGAGTAGTCACATGTGTTGCGGTCCATAACGATCTTAATATTATCGGATGTTCCGAAATGGTTCTTACATGCACTTAAAAGTGAATTTTCAATGGCCTCCAACATGACATCCTTGCTGATGTTTTTCTCTTTTTCAAGAATATCCAATGCTTCGAGTAATTCTGTGTTCATTTTTCTTTCCTCCTAAATTAAAAATCCAAAGCCTGACGGATCAAAGCGATTTCTTTTCTGTCAAATGTCTGCTCTGTCTCATCTTCGTATGTGATGGTCACTGTATTCTCATCATAACTCTTTAAAATTCCGACGAACTCTTTCTGTCGGTCGATCGCACGGTATGTGCGGATCTCTACTTCTTCTCCAAGATTTCTCTTAAAATCCTTCTCTTTCTTAAGTGGTCTTCCAAGTCCCGGAGAACTTACTTCAAAGATATAGGAGTCTTCAATATAATCCTTCTCATCAAGGATATCGGAGAATCTCCTGCTGACTGCCTCACAGTCATCCACGGCAATTCCGCCTGGTTTGTCAATATACGCGCGAAGGTACCAGGTACCTCCTTCTTTCACATATTCTACATCTACCAGCTCAAACCCGAGTTCCTCTACGATAGGCTCGAGAAGTGCTTCTGTCTGCTGTTCATAATCTTCTCTTCTGGACACGCTGCGTCAAACTCCTTTTCTTCTATAATATAGTTTGTGATCTGATTCATAAAGAATTTTCCATATCACCAAAGAAGAGTGAACTTTCGTCCACTCTTCTGCCAATTCCTTATGTAACTATATTTACTCTAGCACTTTTCTTTGAGGAAATCAAGGGGTTTTTGCACATTTTCTTACAATACCTTAGAAATCCCCTTAACTTTCTCTTTCTTCACCGTCTCCGCTTCCGGCAAGACTTCTAGCGGCTTTTGGTTCCTGTTCCATCCCGTTTCGCCAGTTTCAGGCGGTTCAGTGAAACTGTCTTTTCTCCATAAGTAATCTTCGTCTCTGTTCCTTCTTCAAAAAGATAAACTTCTTCTAATTCATCCTTCTTCTGAAGCTTAATTCCTCTGACACCGACAGCTGCTTTTTTCTTCTCCGGAACATCCACAGATAAAAACCTCAGGAAATATCCGTTCTTCGTCTGAAGGACAACATTCTGATACTCCGTCACAACCTTCACTGCGACAAGCCTGTCTTCTTCCTGCAGCTTTGTTGCCGCGATCGTGCGCTTGGATACCTGGAACTCACTTCCATCCACACGCTTGATCATTCCCTGTGCTGTTGCAAACAATAATTTTGAATAACGCATCTGCTCTTCTTCACAGATCATAACAATCTGTTCTTCACTGCTTGAATAATTACTTACATTATCAATCGGAATCCCTTTGTCTCTGAACTTTCCATGTGGAAGATCAAGCACCTTCACCTGATGCATCTTGCCTTCATCTGTAAACAGACAGAGTTTTCCAATGTTCATACAATGCACAATGTATTTATTCTCTTTGTCTGCAGCTTCTTTATTCCTCTCATAGACTCCGGTATCCACTGTCTTCGCGTAACCAAAGCGATCCATCAGAAAGACGACCTGCTGCTCTTCAATCTTCTTCTCTTCAAAAACAGCTTCTTCTGCATTCTCCACAACGGTACGACGCTTTCTTCCGAATTCTTTTTTATAACTGTCAAGCTCTTCCATGATCACGCCTGCCATAGAATCATAGTTATTTAAAATATCTTCATAACGGGCAATATTTTCTAATGTCTTCTCATGTTCTTTCTGAAGTGCTTCAATCTCCAGACCGATCAGACGATAAAGACGCATCTCCAGAATTGCCGTTGCCTGACGTTCTGTAAAACGGAGCATTGCCGCCATCTTTTTGGAAATCGCAGACTTGAACTTAATGTTTTCCGTCTCACCGTTTACCAGACAGGCACGCGCATCTTTTACAGATTTACTTCCTCGTAAAATCTCAATGATCAGGTCGATCACATCACATGCTTTGATCAGACCTTCCTGAACTTCACTCTTCTCCCGCTCTTTGCCAAGCAAAGTTGTATATTTCCTCGTTGCAAGCTCAAACTGGAAATCCACATGATGTTCTATGATCTGTTTCAGACTTAAAGTCTCCGGTCTGCCATTCGCAACCGCCAGCATATTTACGCCAAATGTATCTTCCAGACGTGTCTTCTTATAAAGCATGTTCTTCAGGTTCTCAACATCCGCACCACGCTTCAATTCGATCACGATACGGATTCCTTCTTTTGAAGACTGGTTTGAAATATCAACGATATCTGTCGTCTTCTTGGATTCCACAAGATTGCAGACATCGTTTAAGAACTTTCCGATTCCGGCTCCGATCATCGTGTATGGGATCTCTGTGATCACAAGCTGCTTCTTGCCGCCTTTTAATTCTTCCACTTCCACTTTTCCACGCAGCTTGATCTTCCCCTGTCCGCTCTCATAGATTGCCGGAAGATCATCCTTATTGACCACAATTCCTCCGGTCGGGAAATCCGGTCCTTTGATATATTTCATCAGCTGCTTTGTAGTGATCTTGTCATTCTTCATATATGCCTTGACCGCATCGACCACTTCGCAGAGATTATGTGTCGGGATACTTGTCGCCATACCGACTGCAATTCCTTCCGCACCATTGATCAGAAGGTTCGGTACACGCATCGGAAGCACAAGCGGTTCCTTCTCCGTCTCATCAAAGTTCGGACCAAAATCAATAACATTCTTATCCAGATCGGCCAGACATACTTCCTGCGTGAACTTCGTAAGGCGCGCCTCTGTATAACGCATCGCAGCAGCTCCGTCTCCCTCAATGGATCCAAAGTTACCGTGCCCGTCAACAAGAACCTGTCCCTTCTTGAAGTCCTGCGCCATTACTACAAGAGAATCGTAGATGGAACTGTCTCCATGCGGATGATATTTACCCATCGTATCTCCGACGATACGTGCACTCTTACGATAAGGCTTATCATAACGGATACCAAGCTCGTACATATCATAAAGTGTACGACGCTGAACCGGCTTGAGACCATCACGGACATCCGGAAGTGCTCTGGCGATAATAACACTCATCGCATAATCAATATAAGATTTCTTCATAAGATCAGAATATTCTGTCCTTATGATCTGTGATTCATTACTCATTCTTCTTCTCCTTAGATATCCAGTTCTGCCTCTGTCGCATTTTCATAGATAAAATTACGACGCGGCGGTACTTCAGTTCCCATCAGCATCTCCGTTACACTCGAAGCCATTCGGGCATCCTCAATCTCTACTCGTTTCAACATACGTCTCTCCGGATCCAGTGTTGTCTCCCAGAGCTGCTCCGCATCCATCTCTCCAAGACCTTTGTAACGCTGAAGTGTGAACGGACCTGTATGTGTCTTTCTATAATGTTCCAGTGCCTTATCATCATACAGATACTCTTCTTCTCCACTCTTTGGCATTGCCTTATAAAGTGGCGGCATCGCAATATACACATGTCCTTCAAAAATAAGCTCCGGCATAAAGCGATAGAATAAGGTGAGCAATAAGGTAGAAATATGTGCACCATCGACATCGGCATCAGCCATGATGATGATCTTATCATATCTCAACTTTGTAATATCAAAGTCATTTCCGTATCCTTCAGAAAATCCGCAGCCAAATGCATTGATCATCGTCTTGATCTCTGCATTGGCAAGCACCTTATCAATACTTGCTTTCTCAACATTTAAGATCTTACCACGAATCGGAAGGATTGCCTGATAATTTCTGTTTCTCGCTGTCTTCGCAGAACCGCCGGCGGAATCTCCCTCGACGATAAAGATCTCACACTTCTTCGGATCTCTGCTCTCACAGTTTGCCAGCTTTCCGTTACTGTCAAAAGAATACTTCTGCTTTGTCAGGAGATTGGTCTTTGCCTTCTCTTCTGTCTTGCGGATCTTCGCAGCTTTCTCCGCACTGGAAAGAACTGTCTTAAGTGTATCCAGATTTCGATCGAAGAAACGAACAATCTCTTCTCCTGTCACCTTGCTGACTGCTTTCGCCGCATCCGGGTTATCCAACTTTGTCTTCGTCTGCCCCTCAAATCTCGGATCCGGGTGCTTAATGGATACAATTGCAGTCATTCCGTTACGGATATCTGCACCGGTAAAATTCGCATCCTTTTCTTTCAGGATTCCTATCTCTCTCGCATACTGGTTCATGACAGTTGTAAAGGTTGTCTTAAATCCTGTCAGATGTGTTCCGCCCTCTGCATTATAAATATTATTACAAAATCCAAGTACATTCTCATGAAACTCATTCACATACTGCAGGGTTACCTCTACTTCAATCCCGTCTGCTTCCCCTTTAAAATAAACCGGGTCATGAAGTACTTCTTTCTTACGGTTCAGATCCTGGATAAATCCAATGATTCCTTCCGGTTCGTGATAAACGATGTGCTCAACACTTCCATCTCTCTTATCATCAAACACGATCGTCAGATTCGGATTCAGATACGCAGTCTCATGCAGACGGCTCTTAACCTCTTCCGCTTTGAACTTCGTCTTCTCAAAGATCGTATCATCCGGCAGAAAATTTACCGTTGTTCCCGTCTTTCTCGTCTTTCCGATCTTAGGAAGAAGTCCATCTTCCAGTTCGATCACCGGGATTCCTCTCTCGTACCGGTCATGATGAACAAATCCATCCCTGCTGATCTTCACATCCATATAAGTAGAAAGAGCATTTACAACAGAGGAACCTACTCCGTGAAGTCCACCACTTGTCTTATATGCAGAATCATCAAACTTACCACCTGCATGGAGTGTCGTATAAACCAGACGAGCCGCAGATACACCCTTCTGATGCATATCAACCGGAACTCCACGACCATTATCTGAAACGGTTGCAGATCCGTCTTTTTCCAATGTCACCTGGATCTCACTGCAGAATCCTGCCAGGTGCTCATCTACTGCATT
>OLRJ01000562.1_pt1 | contig 38096 bp, 50 predicted proteins | sample 1672741 | NCBI WGS metagenome assembly OLRJ01 (sample SAMEA3136719, study PRJEB25190) | human gut metagenome | biome: human gut; feature: human-associated habitat; material: faeces | place: Austria | collected 2013 | reverse complement strand
TAGCAGCAACCTTCAAATTTGTTTTTGTGATTTCAACATTTTTGATTATATTATTCATTGCTGTTATTTTGCTACTTAATTCAGAAAGTCCATCCGTCACACTCAACAAACTCTTCACTTCTGTAACATTGATTCCGTCATAATGCACTTCAAAAGCCGGGCATTCATCCACAAGATCTCCATTCTGCAAATTTCCCGAAGTGTATGCCGGCACTGCCGGATTACTTGCAACCGGTTTTCCCTGGATTACCTTCCAACTGCAGTTTTCAACCTCTGTCTCTGCATTTCTGGTATACCGATTTACAATAAGATCAATCCTTTTCATTCCCTGACTACCATTTGTCAGTGTAACCTCATCATAAGTACCAATATCCACGCAAGATATACAGCCGTGATGCGCCATCATCCCACTTCGGATTTTCAGCAGATTATTACTGCTAAGTTCCGGCTTCAGATTCTCTCCGCTTGTTATAATATAACTCCCCTGCCCGATAATCCCCTCCAGCATCTGCCGGAACTGTTGCGAAGTCACATGTGGTGATCCAGTTCTTCCAGATACAATTTTCATTCTTCATCTTCTCCTTCCAGTTTATAAGTAATTGATTCCACATCATTCGTAATCTCATAAATGATATTTTCGATTGGTTTTGACATATACATCCCGGTCAGGTAATCCCGGCCACCGACAATATCTCCAATCCCAACCTCGATGCCAAGCTTTGCAACATCCATCTGAAATGTCTTTTTATTCATCAGCTTCTGCAATTGTTCCGCGGACGTTTTCTCCAGCTCTGCTGTTTCTGTGCTCGTATTTTCGTATACTGCTGAGATCTCATTCAGTCCTTTGTAATACTGCGTCTTTCCAATGCTTCCATCTTTCTGCACATACAGATGGAATATGTTCCTCTCCTGCATTTCCCCTTTTCCGGTTACAACCAGATGATTTACGCCATTTTGTTTATCATCCATCGTGAAATTCATTCGACTGTCCTGTGACAATTCAATCTGCGCAGAATAATCAGTAATCGGAACTGCTTCAACCAGAATATAACATGGTTCGTCCTGTTCTTTGATCAACCGGATCTGCAGGCGGTATCCAACACTTTTCAGCATTTTGGTAAGACCTTCCAGTAATGTACAGTACCGGTCAAATTGAAAATTCTTTACAGATATACCCGTATCTTCTGATGAAACCCTGAATAATCCATCAAACTCCGGCTCGATCAGTGTTTTCATTACCTGATTCAGTTCTCCGGATACTGTTTTATAATTCGATCCGGCAGGCGGTTCGATCACCTTATACTGCAGTCTTCCCCGCCATGTGATTCCCTTCAGCTCCACATAATCCAGCGTTGTATCTGTCAGCACCTCTCCGATAATGCCTCCATATTCTGTCTCCGTAATATAGACATAGCTTGAAAAGGTCAGCTCCGGATACCAGTTCGACCTTGCAATCTGTACAGAAAATTCGTACTCACCATTCGTATCCACTGTGATATTTGAGTCCAAAATCGCTCCCAGTTCTCTTCCATCACTATCTGCAAGAATTATGTCCTTTACCACGGCGGCTCCCTCCTGTTCAAAAATAAAGTCAGGTCAAATCCATAATCCCCGGACCAGTTAATATTTAAAAGCCCGGATGGTATTCTCTCGAAAACAGTTTGTTTCTGTGCTCTCTGATTAAATAAATTTTGTACCGTTCCATTCGTCAAATACCTTCGGATCGTTCTTCTCTGGCTATCTATGATCAGATATTCCCTGCTTTCAAGCGTTACGAAAAACTCATAAGGATAATCGTTGATCAGAATCTTCGGATTTACACATGGTCCGTAAATGATCATCCGGTACTCGCTTGGAATGATGTGATCAACATTCCATGCTGCGATTCCTCTTTTTTCTCCGGCAAAATCAAACGGATAGTCATACTGAAAGTCGATTCCGGATGCTGCCGTTTCTTCCAATTGTGGAAAAAACTGCCTTGTCGCTTCTACTACCCATACAAGTTCCGGAGTCTGGAAGGTGATCTCCACTTCCGAATACACATATCCCTTTCATCCTTCTTTCGCTGACTTCAACACCTTGCATCTTAAATATGCACCATTCACGTACAGCTTCCCGTAGGTATCATTTTCTGCATCAACTGCAATGATCCGGTATAGCTGCTCCATATTCGCCTGAAATTCTTCCCGCTTTCCAAACACATCAATCGTCACTGTTTTTTCATATCCGTCCGAAGACTCTGACCAGTCCGCATCGAACCAGTCAGTCTTCGTTGTACGAAAAGGAGCTTTCAAAAGATTCAGCTTTTCGCCATTCATATTTTCATAATACACAATCATACCTGTGGCACTGCTCCTTTCGGTAATGGTCTGTCTATCCGTTTCGTATCCAGGAATACCGGCTTATTGCCATTTTCTTTTGCAATCTTCCTCTGGATACGTTCAAATCTGTCGTAATCAAATCCTTGATCCTTAAAGATCGGATTATTCTTTATTCCGCCTACCGTTTTATCCGGATTAACGGATGTCGTAAGCTGTACACTTCTCTGCAGGCTCTGGACTGCTTTTTGTACTCCGGCATTCATGGATCCGACCGGAATATTCTTCTCAAATCCGATTCCCATACCAAGAGCCATCATCTTACCAACCTGGTCCCGGAATACTCTCGATGGCGAATGAATACCAAGTTTTGACTTGATTGCATCTAATGCGCTACTTGCCGCAGATGTTGCCGCGCTGATCAGGCTTCCTACCGCACTGGATATACCACTTGCAATGCCGGAAATGATATTCATACCAACACTGCCCCAGTTTACGCTGGTAAATGCATTCTTGATCTGGCTGATCATGGATGGAATCTTACCAAGTAACGCCGGGATTCCCTGAACCAGTCCGACTGCGAGCTGCGTGATAATCTTCACACCAGTCTGTATGATCTTCGGCAAATTCGTGATAATCGTAGATGCCAGCTTGCCGATGATAACCGGTGCTTTCGCTGCCACCTGCGGAATCGCGTTTGCAATTCCCTGTGCCAAGCCTTCCATTAACTGTAATCCGGAAGTTATTAACTGCGGAAGATTACTGATCAGCGACTCAACCAGAGTCAGGATCATCTGTACCGCTGCCGGAATTAACTGCGGAAGTTGTGCGCCCAGGCTGCTTACTAACGTTGCTATGATGCTTGCGCCTACAGAAATAAGCGATGGTAGATTTGCCGTAATCGCATTCATCAATCCCAGTATCAGGGTTGCACCAGATGAAATCAATCTCGGAAGCGCTGCTGTGATCCCGGCTCCAAAGTTGGATATGATCTCCGGTCCTTTGGTCTGCGCCAGAAGCAGGATCTGGTCAATCTGTGTACCAAACTGACTGTAAACCAGTCCAAGACCGGCTACCACAACGGCTGCAACTGCACCGAAATTCATCAACCCTACAAATGACGGAATAAAGCCGGCTACTGTTCCAAGAACTCCCTGCAAAGCAGAACCAATCTGTCCGCCCCATGCTCCCAGATAACCGGCAGTATCTCCAAGTAGTGAAAACGCGCTTGTAATTCTGGGGATTTTTGATGCGATTGCAGAACCGATTTTGCCGACTGCCCCACCAATTTTTCCCGGAACACTGGAAACGACCTTGCCGATTTTTCCGACAGTAGCTGACAATTTCGGAGTCAGTACCTGAAACGGTCCTGTAACAGCGCTACCGAGCCCTTTCAGGCTACCCGTAAAATCTTTCTGGAAATTTGCAGCCGATTTTGTTGCACTTTTGAATCCCTTCGGAAGCTTTCCAAGCTCAGACAAAACACCAGTTGTAAGTCCGCTGAATCCGGATACGGCTGACTGTACATTACCGATCTGTGATCCGAATAATGAGATCACTGGTCCAGCTCCCGCAAGAACTGCTGCAGTCTTGCCAAGATTCATGAGCTCATCCGTGCTCATGTTCTTTAACTTATCTGCTAATTTTCCGACACTATCTGTAAGTCCCTTTAATTGTGGAACCGCTTCACCGATTTTTCCGGATAAGGATTCCACCACATCCATTCCGGTCTTTCCCAGACGCGGGATCATTTGACCAAGATTATTTAAGATATTCTTTGCCGCTGTCCAGAATGTGTCAACCAGGTCGTTCGCACTGATTACACCGGCTTCAAAATTTTCCCAGGCGGCTTTAGCAGAATTAACAGAACCTTCAATCGTTGTAGAGGCTTCTTTTGCGGAAGTTCCTGTGATTCCGAGATTTTGCTGGACTTTGTGAATTGCCTGAATCATCTGGTCAAACGTTACATTATCCAGATCTTCTATTTTTTCATTTAAGATACCGGAATCATTAATCAATCGGATCATTTCCGACTGTGTACCGCCGTAACCTAATTTAAGGTTATCCAACATTGTGTAATTCTGCTTTGCAAAGCCCTGATAGGCATTCTGGATATCCTGCATATTCGTACCCATCTTATTGGCATTGTCTGCCATATCAATGATTGCCATATCTGCTATCTCTGCAGCCCTTGCAGTATCTCCGCCTAAGCCCTGTAGTAATGATGCTGAAAAGCTTGTAACCGTTGACATGTAATCATTAGCAGAAAGCTGTGCTGTTTTGAACGCATTGTTTGCGTTTCTGATCACTGTCTTGGCACTATCTTTAAATAATGTCTCTACACCACCGATCTGCTGCTCCATATTGGCGACTACACCAAGAGAAGACTTTACAATCGCCGCCGCTCCAGCTCCTACAGCTGCAACAGCTCCGGTCATTGCCTTGCTGACTACAGATAAGCCACTTTTTCCAAGACTTCCAAGCTTATTTATGCCTTCATTGAACCCACTCTCATTGATTTTGGTATCAAAATTCAAATATCCATCTGCCATACTATCGTCCTTTCTGATAGCACGGCTCAGGGGCTCACAAGTGCTTAATTCTTAATTTTTATCTCCACCTCCCGTCGGCATTTGCGGCATTTTACATACAGTCCGCTGCACACTGCAGTATCTGCGTAAACAAGCAGATGCTGACCGCAATACGGACACGGATACCACTCACGCCGTGTCGGTATTTTAATTTCCATCATGAGAACATATCTCCAATCTCATAATCATCAAGCTTTCGCTGTTTCTTTTTCAGCGCAACAGCTCTCTGGATCTTCTTGATCCGTTTACGTTCGTCCTTATCCGGAACCGTTCCTGGATCAATCGAACGGTACATGATGCGTTGTTTAATCTCTGTGTCATCCGGCAACCAGTCAAACAAGCTCCGGAACTCCCACCAGTGCATATAATCGATCTGCTGCAGGTCGATTCCATATGCCTCCCGGAACGCTGCATAAATGCAGCCGGCATCTTCCGAAAAAGAAAATACCGGCTTCCCTCTTTTCTGCTGCCCTTCCTCTTCATCTTCCAGATCATCCTGGTACATCCTTTTGCACATCAGGAAATCTCCAAGTGCATAAATTGCAGCTTCAATATCATCCGGAATCTGATCCAGATACCACTGCAACAGAAGTCCGCACTTCATCCGCCACGGAACCGAGTCGTCTTCAACCAGCTCCGTAAAACGGATCCATTCACGGAAATCTGTCACGATCGGGTAGTACTCCCCGTTCACCTTGACTTCTTCCGGGAACTGCTCATATAAAATATTCATGCTCTGCTACCTTCCGGTATTGGAATATTTTCCCTTACCATACTGTTTCTGGTAGTTTCTTCTCTGCTGACGGTTTCCATTTGGCTGTGACTGCGGATGCGGGAACTGCTGCGTTGTATTTTGATTTGGTACATACTTATCATATTTATCGTCCAGTTTCTTTGCTTCTGCTGTTTCAAAGTCTAACAGTGATCCTGCCGCTTCAGTGCACAGCTTGATACTGTTCTTTCCGCAAAGGATACGCTCCCCGGCTCCATCGCCAAAAAGGGTATCGAAGAACACATAAAAACACGCGCACTGCGCACGGATGATATCACTCTGCTTTCCGGTTATGGGAACCTTTTTCCCTGCTTCAAACATTTCTGCTTTTGCTTCCTCTAACACATCTAAAAAATCCGCATCCGTGAAATCCACTTCTGCTTCAAAATCTCCAAATTTCCAAAGGCTCATAGGCTCACTCTCCCATTTCTTCTTTATTTTCCGCCAGCAGTGAATGTACAGGTCTTCCATCCGTCTGTGGTGGTTGCAGTACCCTTTGTGATTTCTCCGGCCGCTTTAAAGCTGCCTTTGTAGATCAGGGCATCTGTGCCGTCCCCTTCATTGTCCGGAATGACGCTCCATGTTCTCTTCCGTGCGGTACAGGTTGTCTCAGAGGTCTTCTGCTCAAACAAATCTACCACCACAATATCAACCTGTGCTTCTGTTCCGAGAATCTCATCATCGGTAATTGCTGCAATCTTTTCATGTACCGGATCATTGGTATACCGGTCAAATTCGTAATCGATCGCCGGTGCGTAACCAACTACGTCCGATCTTTCAGATGCTTCATCCACATACTGCCGGCTGTACTCTGTCGAGTTCTTTCCATCCGACAGCGATGTAAATCCCGTCATTCTGGTAAATGTTTCTCCTGATCCGTTAGCATCCATAAAAGCCACTCTCTTATGTCTGCCAACTAACATTTTTTCACTTGCCATTTCTTCACACTCCTTACTTATAAATCAATCTGCATATCATCTGATACCGTCCCAGATCGACCTCTGTACTAAATAAATAGCCGGACTGCAGCACTTCAACTTTTATAGCATCGTGCCCGTCCAGCTCTGGAACAATATCATTCAAGTTGTTCTGTTCTGTCCACTCTTCAAAGTTCTGATAAAAACCACTGTTGGCAATACCGGTTCTTGCATCCCCATCGTAGGCTTCCTTACTTGTCAGAGCGAACTGGAACTGCTTCAGGCAGCCCCCATCCACATATCTCTTATAGATAGGATCTACGCCGATTGGATCAATGGAATATTCCATTCCATCACCAAGATAATCAATATTGATCTTTCGGTTATCAATATCCGGATACATCCTCACATATTCCCGGATGCTCTCAATAATCGTTTTTCTTTTACTGTCCGGCAAGTTTCTCAGCTCCTTCCCTGATGGCATCTTTGTGGCTTGCCTTCATTGTCTCAAACCATCTCGCCTTGGTTTTATGCTCGTAATACTGCCGGCGGGCATATGGGGCAAGGTATTCAATAGAACCAGAACCAACCACCGTACCAAGCGTCCCGGACTTAATCAGCATCCCGGTTCTTCTCGGTGTCAATGGATTCATGTAGCGCAGACACTCGGAATCCACAAATGCCTGCGCCCTTGAAAATCCCTCCGCTTTTTTCTGTGCGAATCCCGGAGCCCATTCCAGCCGTGCCGTGGTAGAACCATTCTTACCAGTCACCGTAAATACACTGCCTCTCGGCGTTGTGATCCGGAATTCTTTCTTTCCAGCCATCTTACTCGCCTCCGATCCGCCAATGCGGAACCGTACCAAACCGGTTGTCCGACCAGCTTGTAACCTTGCAGTGCTTCTGGAACACGGCTTTCAGATCTGCAGGCTTTTCAATTGCAATCTGACACTCTCCCAGGACAATCTGATCATCATTCTGTATGGTCCAGTATCCATAACCGCCACAGCAGGCGAACTGATCCGGCGGAAGATACTGCCCTGCTTCCGGAATATCCGCGGGAATCCGGATTTTGTAAACCTCCGCACTTTTCAGTCCATTATCCGTAACTGCAGTCTTATGGTCCACATGGACGTGGACACCATGCAGAACGGTTCGGATCCAGGTATCGTAATGTGTGGAATCACCGCTTATTCTGTTATAAACTGTCACATCTGCATTTGTGATCACACCGCACCCCTACCTTTCTTGACAGCCATCCAGTAGGGAGAAGATAAGGATATACCGCATCATACACCTTTTTCTTCACCATCTCTTCCGCTGTCTTTCCATCCGTCTGCTCTGTGACATAGGTCACACTGTAGCCATCGTTATTTTCTGACTTCACCAACGGGGTTCCTGACTGTTGCTGCGCATTGTATTTGTAATAAACCTCTGCTGCAGCACAGACCGCATCCTTTACCACGTCATTTTCCACGGCAAAGATATCACCTTTCACATAGGTCAGATGCCGGATATAGGCTTCCGCCTGCCTTTCGGCTTTTCGGAAGTCCTGTTCCGGAATGGTTTTTCCTCCATATTCATCTGCATAGTATCCATACGTGATCTGCATGGATTATCACCTTCCCTTACTCGCCAGCTTTCAGAATTGCAAACGGGCATCTCTTGGTTTTATCGGTCTTCAGCGAATTGATCGGATTCGGGATCTCCCATCCGAGACGCATCACTGCACGAAGCGCAACCATATCGTTCTGCATCAGGTTGTATGCGATTGTGCCATCTGTATTCTGGACAACACCTTCCGCAAACAGCTTGAATGTAATATCCTGTCTGATGGAATATACCAGCTGTGAGAAATCTCCAGAAATCATAAGTGCCTTTGACTTATCAAACGCTCCATTGTTCGGGAAGTTCATTGGTGATCCATCCAGTGCGTACTGAGTAGAACCCTGCAGATCCTGTTTGAACAGCGGATCACCGTTTGCGTTCTTCAGGCCTCTGAGTTTTGCTCTCATGGAAATGTCCGCCATGTGACCGTTTACGAAGTATCCGCAGTCTTCGACATGAGCGATCACACCATCTTCTGCCATAATCTTGTCATACAGACTGTCTGTAGCTCCTAATGTTACGACTGCTCCCGCTTTTGTCGCAGTTGTAACCACGTCTTCTCTCCATGTGTTCGGTTTATTTTCACCGAACAGCACTGCGCTGTCGATAACCTTCCCAAATGCTTCTGTAACTCTCGGTTTTACTTCTCCCCAGATGTCATACTCAGAATCATCCAGAACTGCTTCCGGAATTGGAACAATAACCGCAATCTCTTCGGCAGTGATAAACTTCTTATCCCATGCCTGCTTTGTGGTTTTCTTCTGTCCGTTATCACCATTTACAAAATAAGCAATCGGCAGCATATCCAGTACCGGCATTTTGTACTGCTTGCTTGTCATATTTGCCAGCTTATGACCTCTTGACAGGACTGCTGACTGTGCGATCGTTCCCTGAATGATCTCATTTGATTCCTGAATTGGAATCAGAGATTCTGCTCCGGTACGGTCAATGATGTTTGCGTCTGTGTCAAACAATCTTAAATTCATTCTTCTATTCTGCATTTACTCTACCTCCGTTATCTTCTCGCGGCAGCTCTGATTCGGTCATTGATGGAAGCGTTCATGTTTCCGCCAGAACCATTTGAAGCGTTACCTGCTGAAGAATCTGCGATCCGGTAAGAACCTCCACCGGCAAATCTCGGATTCTCTTTTAGGAACTTCTCTGCTGCCTTTTCAAATGTCGTGTTATCATCTACCAATTTGGAAACCTTGTAAGTCACATAGTCCAGATCATCAGCCTTGACACCTTTTCCGGATAAGAACTTCTCGTTCTTCATCTGCTGGACTTCATTTCTGGAATTTTCAAGATCCTGCTGCAGCTGTGTCACATTCGGCTGATTCTTTTTCTGCTGTTCCTTATAATCGGCAATTGCCTGATTCACCTGCTGCTCTGTCATTCCCTGCTGCTGAAAATAGGAACGAAGCGCCGCTTTTTCAGCTCTGTCTGCTCTCGCATTGGCAATCTCTTCTGCCTGCGCAAAGCTGTATGAACCCTGGTTTCCTGATCCACCGGCATTTCCCTGGCTGCCGTTACCCGCTCCAGCGTTTCCACCCTGTCCACCAGAGCCAGCCCCGCCGCCGTCTTCAAAGAGCTGTAAAAACATTCTTTTTCTCATGCTTACCTCCAAATATGAGTGTTTTCCAGAGCTTTTTCTGTCTTCATGTTTTGGACATAATAAAAAGCACCCTCACTGGATGCTCGTTTACTCAAACTGTATGCAATTGTATTCCTGGCTGGTTACTGCAATCCCCAGAAACCATGAATCCACCAGAAGTTTTCCACCATCTGACAGATCTTCCCATTCGATCACAGTCATTCCGCTGGCTGTTTCTCCCCGGATTCTGTCACCTGTCAGATCTTTCAGGGAATTGATCAGGTTGCAGGTCAGTGCTGATACTGCCGCACATACCCGATCAATCCCATCCGGACTCTTCTTGCCGGCATGACCATTCATACAAATGCTGTGATCTGTTATTTTTATTGTTATCATAAATTCTTTACTCCTTTGACTCTATGATGGTTACTGTTCCTTCAAAGACTCCAAAATTTGACTGCTGTTGGAATGTATGGGTTTCAGCAATATCCTCATTAGTCATTGGTCTTGTAAGGTACCATAAAGAATCATCTTTCCAGGTAATTTCTTCCAGTTTCTGATTTGGCTCAAGCTTTATCGTTGTCTTCCCACCATAACTTTTCGTGGCGGTCTGGCATCCAGTTAAACCTGCTATCAATATGCTGATAGCCGTTAATACTGCTACTGCTTTCTTTTTCATTACCGGCCTCCTAAAAATAAGTACAAAAATACCACCGGTCATTTCGACTGGTGGCAACTATTCAAACTCTTTAAATTTAATTCCGTTTTTGCATTCCTCTTCATAACCAGAAAAAATTACATCCTCCGGTATTCCATCTGGAAATGCTTTACAAGTCATCTCTTCACTATTTTCATTGAAATTACTGCACAGCATACACTTTGGCAATGTCATTCTAAACCCTCCGCCAATGAAGGATATATTTTCTGATAAGTTTTCTTGCTTCATCTGGAATCCACTCTCCGTTTCTATACCTAACAAACGCCTCCGCTAAGCACTCTCGACCGTCTTTGCTTCTATCTGCATATCCTGAAATTCCTGCTATGAACTGCCTTCTTATTTTTTCATTTAACTCTATATATTCCACTTCTGATACGCAGTTCTGAAATGGCATTATATGCGCCATTTCATGCGCAATGTAATCTTCAAAATTCTTTCCCGCCATTACACCATCATTGTACCATCTCGGCATAATAGTTTCAACTTTTCTATAATCTTGTTTGTAATTCAAAACAAGTCCATGTCTCAGCATTCCATTTTCATCCAAGTAAGCACCTGTTGCAAAAATATCATTTTTCTTTAGTTTTCCGCCTTTAATAGAATCTAAGTAAATCACGTATTCCGAATCCAACTTCTTTATCGCCGCATTGATTTTCGCTTCAATTTCTTTGCTCAAACCTGCTTTCTTAGCAACTGTGTCTGGAATAGAAATTCTCATTTTCAGATCATACTGACTCGGTGCAATTCTTCCTCGTCCATCAATATAAATCCGCTCTCTTTCCTCTTTCAGCCTCATTTTCCGAGAAAACGCCGCATATTCATCAAGCTGTCCCTGATATTTGGCTTTTTGGAGCATAACTTCCTGCCGATCAGCACCGCCATCCTGAAGCATCTGCACTTTCTCACGCTGTGCCCGCATTGCTGTCTCCATCTGGCGCTGTCTCTGCTTTGCTTCATACAGAGTATACTCTTTGCCCCGGAACTCTTTTGGTTTGCTTTCCTTCCGGTTCTGTTCTTCGAGCCAGTCATCCGACCAGTTGCGTTCCGATATTCCCGGAAAGAACGGATAGTATGTGTGGTAGCAGTTAGCTCCCAGAAGTCCAGTCACGGTACCAAGTCCACAGACCGAATACAGCTGCTCCTTTGTCCAGACACGTCCTTGCCATACCGAATGCGCAGGTCGTGCTCCGGCATGCCATTCAACCTCGAAATACTCTGTTCCAAGCTTCTTGGCATTGTAGTCTGCTATTTCTCCGGTAAGATTCGCCACACCAGTCATCACAGCTCTTCTGGCAGCCACTTCTACCCGGCTTGCATATCCGGAGCCGTACTCAATCTTCCGAAGTCCGCTGTTCGTCAGCTGCGTGACCACCCGACGTAATACACTACCATAGTCAAAAGCACCGGTCACAATATCATAACAGGCATTGTCCAGATAGTTGCTGTAGACCTGTGATAGTGGTGTCAGGACTTTCTTGCCATTGTAATCTAAGTAAAAGCCAAGTGACTTAGTTACATTCTCCAGATCTTCCAGACTCTGCTGAATGACCGCATCCGTGATCTGCTGCAGCTGCCTGTTCTCCTCATATGGGATAAACTCTGCATTGATCTGTTCGTAAATGTCCTTGTTCCGGACGTATTCCCAGTCGATCACTTTATCATACAGCTCAAACATTTCCGGATAAGACGCATCCAGTGTTTTCTTGATCTCTCTTTCGATATCCTCGGAAGAATATCCCAGAATCCGAAGTCTATTGATCTGCCAGTCTGCCGTACTGGTGATCTCGCCGGTCTTTTTGATCCGCCGGGCAATGTCCTGCAGGATCCGTTCTTCCAGACCTATGTACCGCGCTGCAATCTTATCGGCAACTTGATCTTTGTATTCTTTTCGCATCCTACTCCATCACCTGATTCTGCTCTGGCAGATTCTTTTTTGCCTGTTCCACTGTTTCACCGTACCATTTTGCACGGTACTCTTCATGCCGCATCACGCCCATACTGACGTCCTGACGGTCCTGCTGCCGCTCTGCGCCCTTATCCTCAATGATAGAATCATCAAAGTCAATCACAATATCTGTGTTCTGGTCCAGTGTATTTCCTGTCACAATACCGAGCCGGATAATGATTCTGACCAGCCGCTTTATGACATCTTCCAAGATTATCTCATGCTTCTTCAGCATACGGTACATATCTGAGTTCTCCGAAATGATCTCAGTTGCTGTCTTCGCTCCTGCTCCGTCAAACCGGTATCTTTCCGTACCGAATCCGCATTTCAGAGACAGATAATTCAGATCATCATTGATTGCCTTGCTGTGCTGTTCTACCCGGAGGCTCATGTCCACTTCCTTGATCAGACCGGTCTGGCTCTTATCGTAATCTTCCGGAAGCGAATAGAACACACCATCATCCGGATCAAAGGTTGGGGATCCGTCCTCATTCGTCAACATTTCCGGAGCAACAAAGATTCTTTTTCTTCCCAGACCGAACTCATTGCAGTAGGAATCAAACTCCGTGTCCAGTTTTTTTAAGGTATCTATGGCGTTTGCAAAAATCGCAATTCCCATTGGATTACATTCGCCCGCATTGTTTGTGATATTCAGCCTGTCGATAACAAATTGCGGTTCTGTGGATCCTGTCTCTGTTCTGGATGCCAGATTTGCAAATGGTTTCAGTTGTTTCCATTCCTGTTCTGTCAGCTCACGACCTTCCACACTGCCTTTTGCACATTCCAGGACGCTGTTTTCAATCACATACATTCCTTTTGATTCAATCCTGTGAAACTGAATCTGCACGTATTTCTTCTGACGAACTGTATGCACGAACGTAAAAATGCACTCCGTAACCTCCCCGTTATTCCAGCTGACCGGATAAATGTTCTTGGCATCCACATAGTTGATTCCAATCTCACCTGCAGATATCGTTCCATCTTCCCGCACAATCGCATTGTACAGATAAGGGATGTATGCCACGGTCCCGGAATACGCTTTCCGTTCCTGGTAGTCATTTCCCATGACCAGGAAGTGATTGTTATCCAGAACCTTCTGCACAAATTCCTGTGTCGTTTCATCTTCCAGTGTGATCATAACTCTCTCATTAAGGAGCAGATCTGCAATATCCTCTGACAGTTTCTTTGCCATTCCCATGCTCTTCCTACGGCATCGTTTACTTGTACCTCGTCCGGTATTCACCTTGTAGAACGTAAACTGCCGGACATTGGAATTGTACCAGCTGATCCACTCATCGATCTTCCGGTAGAACGAAGCATCTACCGTATCGATTCCTTTTTTCCTGAAATAATTAAAGATATTCATCCTCTTCTCTCACCTCCCTGCTGATATCGCATATGTCTATTTCTTCCGGCGTTTCATCTTTAGGTAGCCAATGTTTGATCTTGCTCCAGGCGCCCATAACCACATAGCGTATGGCATCCATGCAGTGATCCGCTTCCTTCACCGGCACTTCTTTCCCCTTTTCAATGGATTTCTTATCATACTCGTATGTTCCAAACTCCTGCACCGCATATTCCTGCTTCGGGGAAATCGACATGATATCGAATACCAGTGCTTTCTGTACCCGGCTGATTCCAAGAGCCACATCATTTTCCGCATCCCGCAGAAACACCTGATAGTCCAGTCCGGTTCTAGTGGCTCTTCTAATCTCTTCTGCCAGACCTTTTGCAGACGGATCCAGAAAAATATAAAAGATCCGGTTTTCATACTGTTCATGTAACTCATCCATGAACTCAACCAGATCTCTTGCATATTCAGACGGGCTCTTCTGTCTTCCAGATTCCCGTCCACTGTGATAATACTCTCCAAGTCCCGGAAATTTCTTCCGGTAAGTGTCCAGACCAAACGCTTCAAATGTTGTTGCATTCTGCTGACCATAGTCACCGCCAATGTAAATCCGGTCATATCTTCTGTCCGGATCCGGCTTCTTTCTGTGCCGATCAGAAAACATATAATAGATCAGCTCATCCACGCCGATCGCTTCACCGAGCCATACCCACCGGTACATTTTCGGATCTGCTTTCTTCATCATCTCCGCCGATGCAATCAGATCAGGACCAAGCCAGTCCACCGGCACATCCCGGTAATCTGTGTGAATGTGAATGCAGTCCTCACGCTTCTCCATTTTCTTGCACCACAGATTGATCGGAGCATTTGGGTTCTTTGGCGGGTTGTACAGATAGATCATCTGGAATCCACCCTCATTTCCACGGACAAACGTTGCTTCAATGTTGGTCAGCTCATCTTCGCCTTCACCATCATCAAAGAACTCTGTCAGTTCATCCAGGACAACCAGCTTGATCGGTTTATCCTCGTCAATGATACCCTTTGTATCGTCAATACCGTCTGATCCGGCAAAGTACATTGTTGTCCCGTACTTCTTGTAAGTGATTTCCATCGGGGATTTCGTAATTCGGAACTTGTTTTTCGGTATCTGCAAACGGCTGATCCCCCGCAGCATTTCCTTGTATACCGTCTTCCGAAGCTTGTTATGATGCTTACGTAGAACAACTACAGAGCCATTGGCATCCGATACAAGCTGATAATCTGACCGGATGGAAGCATAACTGGACTTTGTTCCCGCTCTCCCAGAAGTCAGGATGATGTGCTTGATACTCCGGTTGTTAAATATCTGCAGATACTTCGGAATTATGATCTCCGATATCCGGACCTGTTTCTTCTGGTGCGTCATTGATAATCTCTACTCCTTCATCCTCATCACCGTTTCCACCGCTCATTCTGGCGGTATTTGTACGAATCTGCTCAATTCTGGCTTTCTGCTCTTCACTTGCAGCTTCCCAATCTTTATGCAGCATCTCATCATACTGCTTGATCATTGCCCGGAGCTCCCCTTGTGCTCTTGCCTGCGCCTTCAGGAAGTTCTCCTGTTTGTCCCAGGCTTGCTGCACTTCCCATTTCTCACCAATCACATTCCCGTCTTTCTCTTCTACCTTCTCAACGGTCTTATCAGCCTGATCCTTAACATATGCAATCCTCTGCGCCCTAACAATCGCAGCATAGGCAATCTGTATCTGATGCCATAGCAGATCAAGTGGATCAGCCTGTTCAATGGCAGAAAAAATCTCCCGTGTTTCCTCCGGGAGATACTTGCTGAAGAATCCGTATTTTTCAGCATTCTTATTCTGTTCTGGTGCTCCGCCGTCATTCCCGACAGCATTTTTATTCTTTGGCTGTCCGCCTCTTTTTCGTTTCCGAACGTTCGTTTTCTTATCCGAGCGTTCGTTTTCCCATTTATGAGTACACTTCCAACGCCGAACTGTTCCTTCTGGCAAACTTAGCTGACTTGCAATCTCAACTAACTTTATGCCCTGTAAGTACATGGCTTTCGCCTGTTCGATTCGTGGATCCGGTGCTCTCGCCATGTACCATCACCTCTCATTCGTGTTGTTTTGACTTTAACTGCTTTAAACTATTCGCCCAGGATTTTTGAGATATCCTTACCAGTCTTTTCCTCTTGTTCCAGCAATATTGCTTGAATCTGACCTCGCAATTCTAGTTCGGTGGTTTCGTCAGTAACTGTAATCAACTCTTCTCTATCCGAAAAGGCAATCGTTTTCTCATAACCTGTACATTTGGTCAAAAAAACGTAGACTAGCTTTACCACTGTCACAATGGCAGTTATATCACCTACAATATGCACCCCTTTCTCAAATTCAGAAATCATGACCTGAATAAAATCTGGTGGTATCGCTGCGGGCAAGCATTTAAATTCTACCGATGCCTCACACACATCTTCTCTAAAAGCATCGCGTGTAAATTTCTCTATAGCTCCTGATTCAATTTCGACTTTTTTACCATTGTAGTTATTTGTATTAACCTGAATATTAACTTTCATCTTCATTTCCTCCACCGATAAATCTAACCTCATAATACCTCTTTTTCTGGCACTTGGCAACGAAAAAGACGACCTGTCACCAGATCGCCCTTTTACCACACTTACCGTCGGAGAACTTATTGTGAAAATGTCACATCCGAAAAGCTCTTTTCTTTCGCTTCTCGATGTTATCATAATACCACAGATGCTACTGACATTCACTGACATCTTTTTCCGGAAGCCGAAAATTTACCAGTGCCTTCCCGTGAAATCGATAGATCTGCCGTTCTGAAAACTTCATCTTCTCTGCAATCTCCCACCAATCCATCCCACGGATATACCGGTAAAACAGCACGTCTTTCTCATTTTCGCTCCGCAGCCTTTTGATCTGCCGTACAATCTCCTGATATTCCACCATCCGTACATATCGTTCTTTTATCAGCTCCGATACCATACGGTCAAGCTCTGCTGCATAACCGGACAGATCTCCCTGACTGCTCCCGTGTGGCATCCCATCATTATTCATCGATGGGGAAATCTTCATAGATCGCAACTCTGCTATTTCCGCATTGATTCTATGTATCCTCCGGACATGGATCCTGTACTGTCTCAGATACTCTTTCTTTTTCTCATTTTCCGTCATTTCTTTTTCTTCGGTCTGCAATGGTATCCACCTCCGCTGTAATGTCATACTTCTTTGCCAGATATTCTGCAACGCTTACGCTCTGATAAGCCGGTCGCTTAAATCTCTCCAACGCCTTTGCATCATGCCGGCTCTCCAACTCTTCATAATGCTGCTGCCTGTCCCGCCGCTGTTCTTTTCTGCTTCGTTTCTCCTGCAAATTATCACCTTCTATCCATCATCACTCTAATATAGCCGGAATGCAAAACGCCCATAAGCACCACGCCGATCCCGTCCATTTCATTGCTATCAGAATGGTTATAGCTGTTATCATCCAGATACAAATCTTTTTTACCGCATACATTGTGTATTTATCCTCTTCCATTTATCCCTTATACCTTTCCGGAAGCGGCATCCACGCCACAACCTTATACGGTTCTCCCTTTTCATCGAACCAGACACCAGTCTGGGAATAATACAGCGTTGTTGCCTTATCAGCTCCCTCGATCGTGACCAGAAACTCTGCTGCATATGCATGTCGGACATAAGCCTCAATAAATTCCCGTTGATCCGGAAGACGTTCTGTTGTTGGAATCCATTTCATTTCCTTCCGCTGTTTAGTTTCGTGTGGAACCACTTCAAAATATTGTTTTTTCCAATCAAACACATAATCCAAACAATATGAACCGTAACCGATGTAGCAAAAATCATCACCAACTACTCTATATCTAAGTTCGTAATAAGGTTTACCGCCAATCTCTTCAACTATTACATTGATACTCTCGACTTTTATTTTTTCTTGTGTAGCACTCGGTACTGATTCTAATGTTTTTTCATCATCCATCTCTTGCACCTCTTTCATTTTATGCTCCTTTTCTGCATTTGCTCCGTATATTCTGTAACCCTGATCTTCTCTCCACAGATCGGGCACTCTACAAAGTTCCCAAGCTCATTCATTCCAACCTGAATGTTTGTAACATCTTCTTTCTCGCAAGTAATTCCGATTCCACATGCATCACATTTCCCCTGGTATTTAATCTTACTGATAATCCGTATCATTTTGCACCTCACATCACTTGTATTAAGAGTTCCTTCATGAGTCGTCCTCTTACACTTTTCACGATCTCCAAGTTACATCTGGTACAGTCTTTCATCCCGTTTTCTTCCAGATACGTCTGGAAATCTTCCAATGCGGTGATTGTCTCTTCAACCTCCGTCTTTGTCAGATTTATAAACATCTTCTTACCTCCAGATTTTTTCAAAGCATCCGCGATGCAAGAATATTTCTGTCCCGCGTTTTGTTTTTATGTATTCAACCTTTTCCAGTTCATCGTTCTCCCGGATATATTCCTTACATCCGGGACAAGTAGCACATTTCCCGTACCGTTTCCTGTACTTCTCCAACAGACTCTTTTTTTTCTTGTCCGTTAACTCAATCACATTATCCCCTCCTGACGAATCTTCCGGATCCTTGCTTTCAGGCTTTCCATTACCCAGTTCTGAACATCCTCTTTCTTCTCCAGCGCCAGCATAACGTCCTCATCACGGGTTCCGCTGCACACCAGATGATGGATGATCACTTTTTCTTCCTGTCCCTGTCTGTGTAATCTTTTATTTGCCTGTGTGTATAATTCATAGTTCCAGGTCAGCCCAAACCAGATCACGTGGTTTCCACCCTGCTGCAGGTTCAGTCCATAGGCACTGCTTGCAGGATGTGTCAGTAGAACGTCCACCTCATGCCGGTTCCAGGCATCCTCGTCCTCAATTGTTTTCAGTTCCCTTACCCGAAGTTTTAATTTTTCCAGTGCTTTCAGAATCCGTACCCGGTCATGCTGGAAATTATAAAACACAAGGACAGATTTTCCATTCAGGCTCTCTATCAACTCCAGAAATGCCTCGATCTTGCATCCGTGGATTTCGTGAACCTCATGATCCTCGTCATAAATCGCCCCATTTGACAGCTGCAGTAATTTATTACTCAACGCCGCTGCACTGGTAACACTGATCTCCTCTTCGTCTTCCGGAAGCGCCAGAACCATCTTTCTCTCCAGTTCACGGTATGCCTTTTCCGCTTTCACGTCCAATGTGACCGGGATCTGATGGTAAATGATATCCGGAAGCTGCAGGTAGTCTTCCGTTTTCATGCTGATGCAGATATCCGAGATCTTTTCCAGAATGCTCTCTTCCGTTCCTGGTTTTGCCTTGTAGTTATAAATCACATTCTGTCCTCTGTCTCCCGGATCAAAATACCGCTCCCGGAACTGGGTATATCTTCGGCCAAGTCTTTCACCGCCGTCCAGTAAAAAGATCTGGCTCCAGAGATCTTCCAGTCCGTTCGGTGAAGGTGTTCCGGTAAGTTCCACCATCCGGTTAATGTGACCACTCATACTTGCCAGTGCTTTGAACCTTTTCGCTTTGTGGCTTTTGAAGGATGAGGACTCATCCACGATCACCATGTCAAACGGCCATGCCTGTTTATAATAATCCACCAGCCAGCATACGTTTTCCCGGTTGATGATATAAATGTCTGCCGGTGTATTCAGCGCCCGGATCCGTTTTATCTGGCTCCCCAAAACCTGGGATACTCGAAGCATCTTTGTATGCTCCCATTTATCTTTTTCTTTTGTCCAGGTTCCTTCTGCCACTTTCTTCGGTGCAATCACAAGCACCTTCCTCACCAGGAACCGGTTGTATTTTAATTCTTTTACTGCCGTCAGTGTTGTGACGGTCTTTCCAAGTCCCATATCCAGGAACAGCCCGATCTTGTTAATCTCTAAAATTTTTTCGATGCAGTGTGCCTGGTATGCGTGCGGTTTAAATTCCATTCCACACCTCCCCCAAAAAATTTTCTACGTCCTTCGCTCCATACAGCACTCTCACATTCTGACCAAGTTTTTCCAGTCTTGTGATCTGCACTTTCTGCAGACTGGATAATTTTCCCGATTCCGTTTTCAGTTCCACAAACATCGGTGCCGTATCCGGCAGAACCACGATCCGGTCCGGCACGCCATCATTCCCCGGACTGACGAACTTATACGCCCTGCCGCCCATTCTCCGGACACCGTCCACCAGTTTTTTCTCAACCTCGCGTTCAAGCATTTATCACACCTCCTGCTACTGTTCCTCGCGTACACACGTATATGTACCCCTGTATTATGTGCGTTATGTACGCCATATACGATTTTTATTATTTATTTTTTTATTCATATATAAATTATGGCAACATTGGTAACATATTATAGAAAACCCTTTATTTATCAGGCTTTCAGCGTTGCTTTGTCTGTTGCCTTTTCTATTTTCTTATGCAACATTGGCAACACCCCTATTTTTTGCCCGTTGCCGTGTTGCCATTAAGTTGCCGTTATTTTTCAAGTATGTCAACACTTCTGGCAACGCGTTCAAACCCTTTTTGGATTCCGTGTGGACCATATCTACGCTTCGACCGATTGGGTTTCCACCCTTTAATCCCACTGAGTATCTGGTTGATCTCCCTGCTGTCTGTCCTTTTCATGTACTTTGCTTCTCCACCAAAACACTCAGCCCATATCTCTAATGAACATACTTTATCCCGGTCTACGAGCTCCGTTTTTTCGTCCAGATGGAGATTTCCATTCCAAAACTGTTTCCTCTGAAGCAGGCTCAGTGAGTCCCAGTTATCCGGTATTTTCCGCTCCAGAAACTCCCGGATGATCCCTTCTTTTCCGGAAGACTCCCTGTGGCTCTCCTGCATCTCCTGCGCCATTTCTTCCTCTTCTTTGGACATATATAAGGGCTCGCCCAGTTTCCAGTACATATAGGTTTCCGCCCATATCTGATCCACTTCTCCGGGCAGATCATTCCACACGGATTTCTTAGCCGGATGCACGCCTACATCCACTGGCCAGAACCGGCGGTTTCCAGTCATATCCTTTAAAAATTCCTCTTCATTACTGGTTCCGAAGAATACGCAGCGCCTTGGATATTTATTCGTCCTGCGCCCATATGCCGCACGGTAAATGTCGTCTGTCTTACTGAGGAACTGTTTTACCGCATTGGTTTCCTGTTTGGTCATGGCGGTCAGTTCCCCTACTTCATTGATCCACGTACCCTGGATCAGCTCCGCGGATTCTTTTCCTTCAAATGAAGTCAGAGAATCCGAAAACCATTCCTTTCCAAGAATGCTCAAAAAGGTGCTTTTTCCGATACCCTGCGGACCTGTAAAGATTGGCATGTAATCATATTTCACTGCTCCGATCACAGCCCTCGCAACTGCAGCACACAGAGATTTCCGTATAACCGCCTGCGTATAAAGATTATTTTCTGCCCCCAGATAATCGGAAAGCAGTGTATTTACCCGCCTTACCCCATCCCAGGTAAGACTTTTCAAATATTCTTTCACATCATTGATTTTGTTCTTACTACTCACGATCAGGAGCGCGCTGTCCAGCTTATCCCTGCCGGTAATGCCGTAGAATAATTCCATATAATTATAAAATCCGGCGTCGTCTTCATCTTTCCATCTGCGCTTTCCGTCTTCTTTGCTCCATGGAACTCGTCCCAGAATGAGTCCACAGCTTGCAAATTCATCCGTAACGATCTTCCCTTTTAATAAAGGATCATTCTCCAATACCAGTACCGCATTGTTGATCGTCTTTGAGAATTTGCCATTCCCATCCCTTGCAAGACGGTCCAGCCACGCAAGATCTGGTTCCTCCGGATCAGTTTCTTTTGTATCATAGGAATCCTGTGCCTTCTCAAAGGTTTCTTTTGCCATCAACCTGGATACCGTTTTATCATTGCTGGCAAGCTTTGTCATTGCTATAAAAGATGGAAGCTTACTGTTTGGTGTTCCCTCTTTCGCTTCCTGATCCCGATCTCCAAATTTATGTAAACGGACCAGATCGAATGCATTCACCAGAAGTCCGGAGCATGGATCGGTTGCATGGTGACTGTATAAAAACAGATCCCCATCATAAACGATTGCCCCTCCTACCGTTGTTCCACCTGTATAGGTATATCTTCCTTCCATATCTGTAGGTTCATATAATCCTGGAATAAATTTCTCCATCGCCTGCGTGATACTGTAGGTTCTGCAGAATGCTCCGATGATCCCCTTCTTTTCTGTTGGATTTTCCTGTTTTGCCAGTCTGCGCTTCTCAATTGCTTCTGCTCCTGGTACTCTTGGCCACTGTACAATATCTGTCCAGTCGCCATACATTCCCAGAAGTCCCTGCAGGCTACAAAACGGGCGGTCGTATACTTCACATACATACTCACTGTTTTTACAGCAACTTGGCCAATACATCAGCCGTGCCACGTCAAAGGTTGTCGGATCACAAAACTCGATTCCGATCAGAGATGCCAACTTTCTTGCTGCAGGCTCATACTCATCTGCCGAAGCTGTCCGATCTAATGGCACAATCACCCTCAGTCTTGGCGCATAGCCACTATGCTTTCTTGTGCTGTAGACTGCAGCATTGCATCCAAGTCCTGCCACACGTTTCAGAATGTCCTCTGTCTTTCCTGCTGGGATATTATCCAAATCCAGCGTCAGCAGATCTCTTCCTTCCACGTATGCTGCTTTCCGGATATCTCCGGCAAATGTACCTCCGACAAATCCGCCAACATCCTTCAGCTCGTCCTGCTTTACCTTGGCATAGCTTAAATACTCTTCCAGTGTCTCTGTACTCCGGGCTGGTGTTCTTAATTTTTCGGTGAACTCAGCCCATGTAATTTCCGTTCTCGGCCAGTGTTTGGTTTTTCTGGTCCCTGCTGTACTGATCAGCATCTTTCTGTTATTTTCCAATTTCTGACCTCCTGCTAATCTTTCATGTAATAATTACCTTCAAAGCCGGCACCTTTCAGGATAAGCCCCGGCGCCCATGCAATCGGTTCTGCCATCAGATCACAGATCTCTTCCACGGTAGTTCCCGCCGGCGCATCAATGATCACTTCATCATGCACGTGGAACACAACCTGCAGCCCCTTTGCATCGATTCTTCTTAATGTCTCTGCCAGGCAGTCTCTCGCAATTGCCTGGACAATATTCTCTGTCATTTTTCCGCCATAGGTAGAAGTCACTTCCCATTTTCTGCTCTGCTGTCCCACGGTGTAATAATGAATTGCCATTTTTCCAAACTGATTTTCTTTCAAAAATGGTCTTGGATAGTATAATTTTCTCCCACTTGGGAGCTGTACCGTCAGGAAACTCTGACCATAAACAATATCGCTCTCCAGATTAAAAATCAGGTTATAGATTGCCTGTGGCTGCGCTGTCTGCATAACCGCAAGAGCAGCTTCCTCTACTGCATACCACAGATCCCGGATTCGTGGGTTCGCTGTTCTCCACCGCTGTACAATATCCGGAAGTTCTTCCTCCGTCAGTCCCATATTCAGCGCTCCCATTGCAATCAGTGCATTGGATCCGCCCTGATATCCCAATGCAAGTGTCGCTACTTTCCCTTTCTGTCGCAGGGCGTACTCCGGGTTTCCTTTTGCTATTTTTTCAATCGGTACATGGAACATCTGGGAAGCTGTTGCCTCATAAATCTTTCCATGAGTGGCAAATACTTCATTTACCCATGTCTCTCCAGCAAGCCAGGCAATCACTCTGGCTTCAATTGCAGAAAAATCAGCAACTACAAACTTATTTCCTTCTGACGGAATAAATGCAGTCCGGATCAACTGCGATAAAGTATCCGGCACATTTCCATACAAAAGCTTAATACCGGCATAGTTTCGTTCTTTTACGAGTTTCCTCGCATAATCCAGTGTCTTGATATAATTTCTTGGAAGATTCTGCATCTGCACCAGACGTCCCGCCCAGCGCCCGGTCCGGTTGGCGCCGTAATACTGCGTCAGTCCACGAACCCTGTCATCCGGACCTTTTGCAGTGTCCATAGCCACATACTTTTTAATGGATGTCTTCCCCAACTGCTGTCTGATCTCAAGCGCCCGCCTTACATTTTCCGGTAGCTCTGCAGATAATTTTTCGGATACGGTTGCCTTCTGCAGGTTTTCCATTTCCACTCCATTTTCGTGCACCCAGTTAAGAAGCTGCGCGGAGCTGTTCGGATTTTCCAATCCCGTTAACTTCCTTGCTTCATTTTCGAGAAGAGCGGTACTTTGTTCGTTGACCTGCAGCGCGCCATCGATCAATGCAGTATCTACCTTTACCCCGAATGCATTCATGCGGATATCCATCTGCCATAATTTTTCTTCTTCATCCGGTACCGGGAAAGCATCCAGTCTCCGGAGGATCTCGCTCTCAGTCACAACGTCCTGTCTGCAGTATTCTTTGAATAACTCCCACTTCTCCGGTGCATGTCTCGGAAGATTCCATGTCCTGTTTCCATTACTCTTTGTAGGTTTACATGGTACGCAAAAATACCGGATCAAAGCTTTTCCGGTTGCCAGCTTTCTTTTATCCTGCGGAAGTCCGATCGCCTTTCCCGTAGCATCAAGTCCTGCGGTATACCCACAATAAAGTCCGTGAATCATAGTACATCTCCACTGTTCCAATGGTGTCACGTACCCCGCACGATTCAGACAATACCATTCAAATGCTGCGTTATATGCATGCTTAACTGTTTCGGGATCCTTTAGTGCTGCAACGACTTCATCCGGTATTTTCTCTCCCTGTTCCAGATCAACAATCTGAACAGCATCATCCTTAAACCGGTATGCAAACAAAAGTATCTTAAAATCATCTGACTGTGCATACCGGTACAATCCAGCTTTTCCAATATCAATGCTACTCCTTGTTTCAATGTCGATGCTCAACTGTTTCATGTTGTTCTCCTTCTGATAGCTGAAGAGGGCTTTTTGCCCTCTCCCTTACCATGGTAATCCTGTGATCGGATTGACTCTCCCAGTCCCGACTCCATCGGTTGGCTGTACACCTGTTCCAAACACTGCGGATGCTTTTGGTGCGCTTCCACCGAGTGCTTCCCCGTCCTCCAGTTTCTGCACCGGACCAAGTCCGCATCCGATTCCTTTCTTTCCACCAAACATATACGGGAAAAAAGTTACGTTGACTCGACCATACATCCCACTATAAACTTCCGACTGGTTGATGATCGGATTTCCCATTGAATCAACGATCTCAGGCGGGTAATCTGCCTTTGCAGATGCGGTAAATACCCAGTGTCCTTTACACTCCGGACCAAATGCCATTCCATCCGAAGGTCTTACCCCGTCCCCGTCATAAACCGGATTGGAAACGATTGGCGGGCATACGCCGTTCCATTTCTCTGCCGTGCCTTTCTGCTTCGCTGCTTCGATGGCAGCATCGATTCTCGCTTTGGTATCTACATCACTTTTCGGGACCAGAACAGTTGCCTGGTATTTTTCTTCCTGTCCCTGCTGATAAGCATATGGTTTATAGAGATGTACATATGAGAATCTTACTTTTCCAGTTGTTACGTTACATAAATTATCCATGTTAGTTTTCCTCCTTAAATACCTGTGCGGCTGTCACTTTGTTTGTAATTGCTTCCCTCTTATCAGATTCCTCCACCAGTGTTGGTTTTCCTGCTTTCTTCTCGATGAATTCCCCGACTGCTTCCTGAAAGTCTTTCTTTCCGATCATCTTTTCTACCTGCGCCAGGGTTAATGGTTTCTTTTCATAAAGCATTTCTTCCACTGTGACTCCCGTACTGATCAACTTGTCAAAAGCTGCATCCATATCCGTCCAGTCTCTTACGCTCCGTCCCTCAACGGCTTTCCATCCAGGAACTTCTTTTCCCGCAAGGCATTCACTTAAACACCATTCCTGCAGGTCTTTCTGATACTTAACTACGTCCCGCAGTTCAATAAGTCTTTTTCCGGCTTCTTCCGTGCTGATCAGTGGTGGTAGTTCTCCAATTCCAAATGCTTTCTTTACATTAAAATCAGATCTTGCCCTGCACTGTGCTTTCGCCCTGCAGAACCTGCAGGCTTTTTCCCCTGGGTGATAGTCCCCTTTCCCTTCAATAGCAAGTGCCGCTTTTTTCTTAACCACTTCACCAAACGCCAGCAGTTCATCCAGCGTACAGGACCATTCAGAAATATGATCAATCCGCGGCTGTATGATCGTCATGCAGATCTTCTTGACCGGATACAAAATCTTATATGCTGCATAAGCACCCAACGCATAAATCATCATCTGCGGATTCTGCTCTGCATCCACCTGCACGCCTTTTCCATACTTGAAATCAAAGACATGGATTGTATCCCCGTAAACCATCACGCAGTCTGCAGTTCCAAATCCTTCCGGGATCCATGCAGTCAGATCAAGCTTCTGCTCAATCGCAACATACGGCGCAGATTTCAAATTAAGTGCTGTCCCTTTTATGTAATCCAAATATTCATCCGTATGCCGTTCCATCTCATCCTGCCAGAGATCTTCTTTCTTCAATTTGTTCAGCCTTGTAGTGTACTTCCGTTTTCCAAAGTCTGGTGTATAGAAGTAATGTCTGACTTTTATTTCTGCCAACTCATGAGCTAACGTTCCCTCTCTGGCGGCTTCCGATGTACTATCCGGAAACTGTTCTTCCAGTCTTGCGCTCGGCGGGCACTCCATCCAGCGGTGCGCGCCGGATGGACCTAAAAGTGCATGGCTTCTTTCTGCATGTCCCATTAGATATTTGCCCCCATTCCACGAAGTGCCGTTGCAAAGTTGCCATACTGGTTCTTTGGAAGTGCCGGCAGAGCTTCCACGCCATATCCGGCAAGCAGGTTCTGAAGCTGTGTCTGCATTCCCTTGTCCATCAGAGTCATTGCAGCGTTTGCCAGATCATCCAGGGTATAGGTATGCTCTACAGTAGGTACAACCGGCGCTACCGGTGCAGCCTGTACGGGTGCTGCAGTCTGTACTGGTGGGGCCTGTACAGGTACTGCCGGCTGCACAGGCGGCACAGCTACCGACGTCTGCTGGATTGGTGCCGCGCTCTGGGCTCCGTTTGTACCCTTACTTTCCCTATATACCGGGTGTGCCTGTTCATCTGCTACGCCAAGAATTTTCTTTGAAAAATCCACCAGTTCCTCAAAACTTTCAAACTTAAGTTCAATCTGTGCCATTATTCTTTACCTCCTAATTTTTCAAGCCCTGCATGGGCGATCTCTATGAATTCATCCTTTGAAAGGCTGATCCCTTTTGTCATTTTTGAGTGGTCATCAGACCATCCCCTGATATCCAGCTTGTCCGGTTTCCCGTACCAGCTGATCACATTTAACTCTTTGTGATAAACATCCGTTTCACTTTCCTTTGGCAAGCAAAGGAGCGTTTCTTTAATTTCGTAGTTCTTATCATTCATCCACTTGATTCTCCTGTTTTATAACCTTTTAGGTACACATCTTCCTCTAAAGTGACGAATTATTCATCAGCATTGTCAGAAACTCTCCTACTGCTTTCAGTACTTCCAATTCAAGTTCCGCATCCGTTGTAAGACCAAGTTCTACCGCCCAGTTAATCACTTCCTTCGCCTCGGCTTCGCTTTGATCACACTTCTCCGTCAGTGTCTTTTTAAGAGTCCGGACGATAACCGCCAAATCTGCCGTTAATCCCGGTACTCCCTCTGATGTCTTAATTTCACACATTCCATTTTCAACTTTGATCATTGACTTTCTTCTCCGATTTTCCTATAATTTAGTTGAGTTTTTTGTTATGTGCGCCACTGGAAGCTGCAACTTCCGGGCGCATTTTTATTGTCTTTACGCCTATCCTATCCAGATGATTTGCCAGATCCGACAAGTATGCGATCGCATTATTCTTGTAATACTCGGATGTACCGTCAACTCTTTCCAGCGACTGCAGTTTGTTGATCATCTTATCAAACTCTGACGTTCTCATGCTCTTACGCTGCTTCTCTTCTGGCATGCTCCCTCGCCTCCCTTATTTTCCTTTTCCTGTGCCGGTATTCCAACATCCGGAAGTATTCCAGCGCGTACGCTCCAACCGCAAACACTGCAAGTCCAAGAGTTTCATACAGGTAAAACAGCTCCTGTTGTTCTACCGAACATCCACCAACCATACACATAAACCCAAAAGCAATCGCTGTTTTGCTTAATAGCTTCGCCGCCTTATAGAACATCTCTCATCCCTCCTTTGCTTGTCCAACTGGTACCGCTTACGCGGTTTTCTCAATGGTATATGTAATTTTCACTTTTTCCTGTTCTTCCAATAAAGAAATCATCACCTGTATGATTTTTTCGATATCGGGTTTCATGCTTACCACCTACTTTCTATTGAAGTTTATGCGATGCTGGTTGTACTTGTTGATTTGTCCTGCTGTTGTCTGGTATAATTTTAAAAATGCTGAAAGGAATTTGTTTATGTATTCAATTAAATCGTTGCTCACCAAAGATAACATCACTTTAGCCTTATCCATTTTTGGTTCCATAGGAACCTTACTTTCTTGGCTATTCAGTATCACTAAAAACCGAAAAAATATTGATATCAAAATTGCAGGACGTAGATTTTCAAATAATACTAACTTTCTATTGGTTTATATGTTGTTTGAAAATAAATCCAGTCTCCCTATTTCAATAACGGATATTTCGGTACAACTAGACTCCACTTGGTATCCTTGCGAAAAAGTCCCAATCGTTGCTCTAACCGAAACGTCAAGACACAACGGAGAAATCACTTCTCAGCATGAGCACTACACCTTACCGTTTCCTATTTTCATAACTGGTCTTGGTGGCACTTCTGGATATGTCTATTTTGAATTTCCAGAATCTTTGCTTCCACTCGATGCCACTCATTTGAATTTTCTAGTTTCAACCAATCGCGGTAAGGCAATTGAAAAGAAATTGTCGCTTGGCCGTCAGCTTGATTAACATATTTTCGTTCTGTAACCGTGATTCCATCGACCATCTCATCCCTCCTTACTTTTCCAGAAAATAATCCACGGTTACGCCGAAGTAATCTGCAATTTTTTTTAACTTATCAGCTTTAGGAACATAATTTCCATTTTTCCAATTTGATAAAGTTGCTGTTGAGACTCCGGTTTCTTTAGATACCTGATAAGCTGTTTTGTCTGTTTTATCCAATAGTATCTGTAATTTTTCGTACACTTTTACACCTCCCATAATTCAAATATAGTTTGACATTAGCTAAGGTTTCTTATATAATCAAATTATCACCTAAGTTACACAAGAAACCAAAGCTATTAACTTAGTTATCTAAGCTATATCCGTACTATAGCATAGTTTTCTATGCTAGTCAATACTTTTAGCATAGTTTTCTAAGTTATTTTGAAAGAGGAAAATTATGTATGAGAAATTTGAAGCATTATTAAAAAAATACGGCGTAACTGCCTATAGAGTTTCTAAAGAGACAGGCGTAACAACTGCTACCCTAACAAGCTGGAAACAAGGCAAATACACACCTAAACGTGAAAAGTTGCAGAAAATAGCCGATTATTTCGGAGTTACAGTTGAATACTTTACGGGTGAAGAAAAGAACGATGATCCGCATGAGCTCACAGCAAAAGATGAACGGGATATCGCAAAAGATATGGAAAGCATCCGGAACAAATTATTAAACGGTTCGGATGGTCCTCTTTCTTATGACGGAGAACCAATTCCAGAAGAGGATGCCGAACTGCTCCTTGGACAGATTGAACTGATGATGCGCCGATTGAAACCTATTAACAAAGAAAAATACAATCCGAACAAGAACAAAAAGTAGGTGGTAGATCTTGAAAACACATGATGTTAAGCACTTAGTTGCTCGCTACGTCAAAAAATTTGAAACCAGAGATCCTTTTGAACTGGCAGAACACCTAAATGTAGAAGTCCAAACTGGACCCATGGGAAGCCGATCGGGATGCTACATGTTCCTGAAGAACCACAAATGTGTATTTTTAAATGAAGATCTGGAAGACCATGAACGAATACTTGTCATGGCTCACGAACTGGCGCATTCGATTATGCACCGGAAGGAGAATTGTTATTTCATCCGGAACAAAACTCTTCTACTGACTTCCAAGATGGAAATTGAAGCAAACACATTTGCTGCAGAGCTTCTGATTCCCGATGATTTGATATACGAAAATCCGGGATTAAGTAAAGCACAGATTGCTCGAATTGCCGGGTATGATGAAAAAATAATGGAATTTAAAATGATAAAGAATGAGGAAATTTAAAATGAAAATAGGAATGAGGAAACCTAGCATCAAAAAATCATTCAAAGCCAGAACTACAGGCAAAACTAAACGCGCAGTTAAAAAGGCCGTAATTCCTGGATATGGTAAGAAAGGTATGGGATGGATAAAGGATCCCAAAAAGGCAGCCTATAATAAAGTCTATAATAAAACAACTTTTGGTGTAAATGATGTCGTTAAGACTGTTTCTGGAACTTCTTCTAACAAAAACAAGAATGGCTCTAGTAAAAATACAAAAAAACATATAAATTCAGCTGCCAAAACATCAATACATCAGGAAAAAGCTGTTACAAAGCAAAAACTTGATTACAACATATTAGTGAATGCGAAACCTGCTCTTTCAGAATCTGTCATTGTTGGAATTATAGGCATTATTATTTTCTTATTTTCCAAAATAATTGGAGCGATTATACTCGCAATTGCCTTATATCTATTTTGTGATTACAAGCATCGAACATCCACAAATGATTATATATCTGACAAAGATCTGGCAAATTGGATTTCAATACTAAAAAAATACTATGACCCCACAGCTCAGATAGATGATTATTCGCAAGCCTTGGATTATACGAAAAACCTTCTCGCAAGTCAGTATAAAGACTTAAAAAAATATTATGATATGATTTCTGAGAAAAAAGAACTTGCGCAAAAAGATAAGCTTTCTTTAATTCAATCCTCAAATACTGTATTAGATTTTGAAAAGTATGTAACTTACCGCACATCCGATATGCGTTTTCAATCTGATAGAATTCGGGAAAAACGAGAACGAGCTGCACATGATTATATAGACACTGAATACCAAAAAGCCATTGATCATGCTATTACTTTAAAAACAGAAAAAGGAAAATTAAATCAATTAGAAAAGTTCAACTCCATCTTATCAGAAAATTTATCGACTATATATCCTCAATATGAGAAATATATAAACGAAAAAATAAATAAAAATGACTTTTTAAATTAAATTCAAAAGAACCGCTCCTGCGCCAACAGGAACGGTCATAGGAAGAAACATACTCCAATATGTTTCTATTAAGTTCTCCGAAGAGATACCTTAACTCCAAACAACATTGTATCATCTTCGGACAGCCATCGCAAGAGAACAAAAGTTCTCAGGCTGTTATTTTTATACTCATTTTTACGTATATTGAAGAGAAAGGTGATATAATATGCCAAGTAAAATTGAACGCTGCGCCATTTACATCCGTGTGTCTACCGCTGAACAGATGATGCACGGTAAATCCCTGGAAGCACAAAAGCAGTACCTGACCAATTACGCCAAAGAGCACAACATGACTATTGTTGGAGTTTATGCGGATGAAGGTAAAACCGCCCGTAAAGAATTAAAAAAGAGAAAAGCTATCCATTCACTTCTCGAAGATGTAAAAGCCGGAAAAATTGATGTGATCATCTTCTGGCGGATTGATAGATGGTTTCGTAACCTGTCTGATTTTTACAAGGTACAGGAAGTCTTGGACGATAATAACGTCCATTGGATCAGCACCAGTGAACCCGGAATCAATATGGAAACCAGAGACGGTCGACTGCAGCTGAATGTAGTTCTATCTATCGGTCAGAATGAGGTCGATACCACTAGCGAACGTATCAAATTCGTAAACGAAGCATCTATCCGGCAGGGAAAACTGATCTTCGGTGATGTGAATATGGGGTACGGCTACAAATCTGGAATCATTGGCGGCGTAAAACGCATGGTAAAAGATCCTGATCGAGAAGATGCCGTAAATGCTTTTTATCGTTTTTTCTTTAAGCACCATGCAAAAGGACTTTCCATGCGCTATATTCAGGAAAATTACGATCCGGATTTTACATGGGCGAATATGCGAACACTGCTGTCAAGTGAATTTTACAAAGGAACCTATCGCGGAATTCCATACTGTCCTGCTTACCTGACAGAATCCGAATGGAATAATCTGCAGGAAATACAGAACGCAAATGTTAAGCGTGCTCCTTCTGGCCGGATTTATCTTTTCAGTGGCATGATAAATTGTCCGATCTGTGGACGCAGGCTTAGCGCAAGAGGCGGTTCATCCATTATCAACAGGAAAACCGGTGCCAAAAAAGTATACTGCTATTACCGATGCAACAAAGCTTTTATTGATCACAAATGTACATACAAGCACATGGTAAGTCAAAATCTCATAGAACAATACCTGATTGATCATCTGGAATACGAATACAATAAATTTAAAATAAAATGTGAAAAAATTGAAAAGGAACAAGAAAAAAAGAAGAAAATTCAGACTCCTGAAAAGCTCCAGAAAGAATTAGAACGATTAAATCTTCTCTTCCAGAAAGGAAGAATCGAATGGGATTATTACAGCAAAGAATATGATCGGATTGAAAACGAACTGAATGAATTGTTAAATGCGGCTCCGGAATTAGAACCTGATTATGCTTATCTGGAAGAGCTGCTGAATACAGACTTTAGAACAATGTACTACAATTTAACCCAAGAAAACCGCAGAGCCTTCTGGCATTCTATTATCCGGGAGATTCACCTGAATACTGATCATACCGTTGACTCTGTTGATTTCTTATAGCGTCTTGTACTAACTGGTTGACTCCGTTTGGGGCGGATAAAGTTATGACCGCCGTCCTCTCCGGTGAGGCAGATATTGGCTTTATGGGAAGTGAATCTTCGATTTATACTTACCAGGAGGGTGCAAATGATGTCATCAAAAACTTCGCACAGCTTACGCAGCGCGCCGGAAACTTTCTGGTCGCACGTGAAGAAATGCCGGATTTTTCATGGGATGATCTGAAAGGAAAAGACGTTCTTGGCGGAAGAAAAGGTGGCATGCCGGAAATGGTCTTTGAATACATTTTGAAAAAAAACGGAATTAATCCACAGAAGGATCTTTCTATCAACCAGAGTATTGATTTTGGTTCAACCGCTGCTGCATTTTCCGGTGGGCAGGCAGACTATACCATCGAATTTGAACCGAGCGCTACTGCCCTTGAAGCGGAAAATTCCGGTTATGTCGTTGCTTCTCTCGGCGTTGATTCCGGCTATGTCCCATACACCGCCTATAGTGCCAAAACAAGTTATCTGAATGCTAATCCGAACATCATTCAGAAATTCACCAATGCCCTGCAAAAAGGAATGGATTTCGTTCAGTCCCACACTCCGGAAGAGATTGCAAAAGTCATTGCACCACAATTCAAGGAAACCGATCTCGCTACAATTACAACCATTGTCAGCCGTTACTACGAACAAGACACCTGGAAATCGGATCTGATCTTCAACGAAGAAAGCTTCAATCTGCTGCAGGATATTCTGGAAAACTCCGGTGAGCTGAAAGAGCGTGTTCCTTATGAAGAACTAGTTACGACTACCTTTGCGGAGAAGGCCGCCCACTAAATAAAAGCGCAGACGCTTCATTTTAAGCCAGCGTCTGCGCTCTATTCTTACATTTTAAAATTTATCCTTCTGAAACTCTTACCGGATATATCCATCCTGATAAGCCTTCTGCTTATTGAATGTGTACATCTCCGCAAAGGATGCCTGTACATACGGATTTACATAAAAAATTGCAAGAAGTCCACAGGTAACCGCACTCAGCAGATACCATCCAAGGAATGACAGATCCATGATAAATGCTTCCATTTTTTCTCCATCCATCATCTGTTTACTGATCTGGAATGCTTCTTTGTAATCCATTGCCGGATTCTCAGCAATAATATATGGTACCATCAGATATTCATAATGCTTAACGATTCCAGGTACCACCAAAAGCAGGCTCCAAAGTGTAGTAAATAAATCTCTTAAAAACATGGTAAGAACAATATTAACATAATGTCCGGAACGGAAACCGTCAAGCAATGTTCCGATTCCCGGCTGTGCAGTCTGGTTCAGGATAAAGAACCGGTATCCACCCATTTTCAGGAGATTACCTACAAATACTTTTGCCACAAGGACAATCAGTATTACTACCGTTGCGATTCCTGCAAGCAATCCGGTAATCATTCCCACATTAAATAAATTTCCACTATATATATCTGAATTCTCACTTACCCGTCTTGCACTGGATTCGCCAGAGACTGTGCCAAAGATTCCCATCAGAAGCGCAACTACAACGGCTGACACATAATTCTTCTTAAATGCCATATTGCCTCTCATTTTAAGTTCTGCTCTATTCCACATCATATACCTCTCCTCCTTCGAATACATTGATATGATTCTCACTACCTATACTTTATCATCTGTAAATCTGTCAATCACTTTACTGATTTTCTATCTGCTCAGCAAGATCATTCAAGTACACCCATCTGTCCATCTTTTCTTCCAGTGTTGTCTCTGTTTCTTCTTTCTCTTTCATAAGTTCGGACAACTTCACGGAATTGGTGGCATTCTTAACCATCTCCCGATCCAGCTTTTCGATCTTCTCTTCCAGCTTTGCGATATCCTCATCGATCGTCTCGTATTCCCGCTGTTCTTTATAAGAAAATTTCAGCTTTTTTTCCCGCTGCTTCCAGGTCTTTTTGCTGTCAGACTCACCGGTCTGTGCAGAAGCTGCATCTGACATATTTTCTGCAATTGTCTGTCCGTCTTTCGGTTTTTCAAGCTCCACACGGATCAGATAATCGGAGTATCCACCTTCCGACTGGCGGATTTTCCCACCTCCATTAAATGCAAAAATACGACTGACAGTACGATCCAGGAAGTACCGGTCATGGGATACAATCAGAATAATACCATCAAAATGATCCAGATAATCCTCCAGGATTGTCAGCGTCTGGATATCCAGATCATTGGTTGGCTCATCCAAGATCAGTACATTTGGTGCTTCCATCAAAACACGTAGTAGATAAAGTCTCCGTTTCTCGCCTCCGGATAACTTTTCGATCCTCGACCACTGCATTGCCCCGTCAAAAAGAAATCGTTCCAGCATCTGGGACGCGGTAATCTTCCCGTCAGAAGTTGCAATGTACTCACCTGCTTCTTTTACATAATCAATGACACGCTCGGATTCATCCATATATTCATTCTCCTGCGAGAAATAGCCAATCTTGATTGTCTGTCCAATTTCAACAGTTCCGACATCCGGTTTTATGATCCCGTTGATAATCTTGAGCAACGTCGATTTTCCACATCCATTATGTCCAATAATTCCGATTCGGTCTTTCTTCAGAAAAATATAAGAGAAATCTTCGATCAGCTTCTTTTCTCCATAAGATTTGCAGATTCCGGAAAGTTCGATTGTTTTATTCCCCATACGGGAAGCCACAGAATCCAGCATTACTCGCTTTTCTTCCTGAATATCTTTCATTTCCTGCATAGCATGAATCCGGTCAATATGCGCTTTCTGTTTGGTACTTCTCGCCCTTGCGCCGCGGTGTAGCCATTCCAGCTCCGTACGCAAAAGGCTTTTTCTCTTACGTTCTGTGGCAAGCTCCATGTTCTGACGCTCGGCTTTCAGACGCACAAACTCGGAATAATTGCCTGGATAGTTATATAATTTCCCATGATCAACTTCCACGATACGATTTACCACACGGTCCAGGAAATAACGGTCATGCGTAACCATCAGGATCGCTCCCCGGAACTGGATCAGATATTCTTCCAGCCATTCGGACATCTCATTGTCCAAATGGTTCGTCGGTTCGTCAAGGACCAGAATGTCTGCCGGTGTTAAAAGTGCCCGGACAAGTGCAACCCTTTTCTTCTGTCCGCCGGACATATGCTCAATCTTTTCATCATAATCGGTAAATCCAAGCTGATTCAGCATAGACTTTGCTTCTGCCTCGATCGTCCAGCGGTTCAGCTCATCATAATTTCCTTCTGTTGCCGCGCGAAGAATTGGTGTTCCTGCTTCAAATACCGGCGTCTGCGGAAGATAACAGATCTTCACCTGATTCCCCATGCTGATCGTTCCGGCATCACTTTCTTCGATTCCGGCAACGATTTTCAGCAAAGTGGATTTACCCATTCCGTTGACTCCGATCACACCGATTTTTTCATTTTTATTGATTCCAAATCCCACATCATCCAGAAGCACACGATCCGTATAGGCTTTGGATACATGTTCCATTGTCAGTAAATTCATATATTTTCCCCTGTGATTCTCTGTTTTGTCTTTTTCCATTATAGCAATTTGTACGGGTGCTAGTCAATCCAAAGTATCTCACCCGGCACCGATTCTGACACGCAAAAAGCACAGAATCCTATCCGTTACCGGACAGTCCCTGTGCTTTCACATATCCCCATATTCTTTTTATCTTATGATGTGAGTGTCAAAAATAAATTTTGCCGCTCACTGGTGTAATCAGATTGCTCCATTGCTAAGCAAGCTTGCATCGGCTTTCTGACCTTTTTGACCCTGGTATCATCATCTTATAAGAAAATATATTTCAGGATAAACAGTATCACCAGTACATACATCAGTACACTGGTCTTCTTTTCTTTTGCTTTTCCTGTAAGTACGTTAATTACTACATAAGAAATCACTCCCATGGAAATACCTTCTGAAATACTGTAGCAGAATGGCATTGCCGCGATACAGATAAAGCACGGAATTCCTTCGCTGTAATCACTGAAGTTAATTCCTGCCACATTGCTCAGCATATAGAAGCCGACGATGATCAGTGCCGGAGCTGTCGCAAAGGACGGAATTGCAAGAAAGATTGGTGATAAGAAAAGGGAAATTCCAAACAGGATCGCTGTTGTCAGGGATGTTAAACCTGTACGTCCTCCTTCTGTTACACCAGAAGCACTCTCTACGAATGTTGTTGTTGTAGAAGTTCCGAGTACTGCTCCAACTGTAGTTGCAACCGCATCTGCCATCAGTGCCCCTTTGATTCTCGGAAGCTTTCCGTCTTTGTCAAGCATGCCTGCCTTTGTAGATACACCGATCAGAGTTCCGAGTGTATCAAAAAGATCTACGAAAAGGAATGCAAATACTACAACAACGAATTCCAGTGAAAATACATTCTTAAAATCAAGCTTTCCAAATACCGGTGCAAGGCTTGGAATTGCAAGTCCGAAACTGAAATCCGGAAGCAGACTGTAGAATCCGATCTCCGGATTCGGTACATAAAGACCTGCTATCTGGCAGATGATTCCAAGTATCCATGTGATCAAAATACCCCAAAGGATATTTCCTTTGATGTTCTTAATCACCATGATTGCTGTGATCAGCACACCTATGATTGCAAGAAGTACAGTAATTCCAACGTTATTGAAGCTTGCTTCCACTCCATTTGCCTGATTATATGCATCTACGGAGAAGAGCTGTACCAGAGTAGATCCTCCGACAACGATATTGGCATTCTGAAGTCCAAGAAATGCAATAAATAATCCGATACCAACGCTGACTGCTGTCTTAAGACAAGCTGGAATCGCATTGAAGATCGCTTCTCTGACATTCGTCAGGGAAAGAATAATGAAAATAATACCCTCTGCAAATACTGCAGTCAGTGCAGTCTGCCATGAGTAGTTCATACCGATTACTACAGTATAAGCAAAGTAAGCATTCAGTCCCATACCAGGTGCAAGTGCAAATGGATAATTTGCAAATGCTGCCATACACAGCGTACCGATCAGTGATGCAAGTGCTGTTGCAGTAAAGACTGCCCCCTGATCCATACCCGCTGCGGAAAGAATGCTTGGATTTACTGCCAGGATATACGCCATCGTCATAAATGTCGTAATACCTGCAAGAATCTCAGTTTTGACGTCGGTGTGATTTTCTTTAAGCTTAAACACCTTTTCCAACATATTGTTTTCCTCCTGCTGTTTGTCTTGGATATTCACTCTCACTCCTTAAAATATCCTTGTACAATTTTCTTGTAGCAGAGAATATTTTAGCAAAAAAAAGAGAGAAAGTAAACACATTACTTTCTCTCTGATTTCTAACTCTTGTTCGCTATTACTGTTCATAGTAGCTGTATACCGCAACTATTTGCTCTCTCTGATCTTCTTTCTGAGCGGAAGTACCATTGCAGGGGATACGGATAATTCGTCTAAT